>Ga0157371_10003293_pt1 | contig 14781 bp, 7 predicted proteins | sample C45metaG_FD_113462 | JGI IMG/M metagenome (GOLD analysis project Ga0157371, IMG submission 113462) | Corn rhizosphere microbial communities from Kellogg Biological Station, Michigan, USA - C4-5 metaG | ecosystem: Host-associated > Plants > Roots > Rhizosphere > Soil | place: USA: Michigan...
ATAATTTTTTTCATCCTCCGGATTATTCTTTTAAATCAACCGGCCTGTACATTTTCTCTCGCTAGATTTTATGGGACGGTTCGAGGTTAAAAAAAACAGTTGCCTCACGAGGCTTTACTTTCAGGAAACAGGATGATTTTTTTCTTGAGCCATTAGTGTATACACTGCAATTCTTTCAGAAATTTTTTACAGAATCTAGCATATAAAATAGAACAATAATTTTTCCGCAATCGACTTCATTTTACTAAAATAGGCTTACATTAGCATAATAAATGTATGCTTGACACTTATTATAGGAATAACATTACCGGACGGAGAAATACGCTTGAGTGAGATGAAATAAAATAGACTTTTTAATTTTCATCCTGAAATATTTTATTAGAGCCGCTTGGCAGAAACTGGATTTCTTGTGTTAGCGCTTGGCAGTTAGAGTCAAACAAAACATCATAAAAATGAAAATTGCCATATTTGTTTGTTTACTGTTCCTCACTACTAATTGTTTTACTCAAAAGAAGACAGATTTAAAACTGTGGTATAACAAGCCCTCAGGCAATGTTTGGGAAAATGCTCTGCCCATTGGCAATGGTTTTTTGGGAGCGATGGTGTATGGAAATGTGGACACAGAAACCATTCAGTTGAATGAATATACCGTTTGGAGCGGAAGCCCGAACAGAAACGATAATCTACTTGCACTCGATTCATTATCAGAAATCAGGAAACTGATTTTTGAAGGAAAACAAAAACAGGCTGAACAAATCGCGAACAGAGTCATCATCAGTAAGAAATCGCAGGGGCAAATGTATCAGCCCGTGGGCGAGCTTCATTTGGCTTTTAATGGACAAAATAATTTCACCAACTATTATCGTGAACTTGATATCAAAAGAGCAGTTGCAAAAACGTCTTACAAAGTCGGTGATGTTACTTACACAAGAGAAGTGCTCGCCTCTTTTCCCGACCGGATTGTTGTAGTGAGATTGACAGCAAGCAAACCTGGCAGCCTTTCTTTCAACGTGTTTTATTCCACGCCACAGCCCAATGCAAAAACAAAAACGACTTCCTCAAAAGAACTAACCATCGCCGGTACAACGATTGACCATGAAGGCATCAAAGGAATGGTAAGATTTAAAGGAATAACACGCATTAAAACAGAAGGCGGTTCGCTTTCAACAACGGATACATCGCTTTTGGTGAACAACGCAAATGCAGCAACTATCTACATTTCTATCGCTACCAATTTCAATAATTACCATGATTTATCGGGCAATGAAAATGAAAGAGCGGCAACTTATCTCAACAAAGCGTATCCAAAAAATTTTGCGGATATTTTAAACGCGCACATTTCAGCTTATCAAAAATATTTCAACCGGGTTAAGCTTGACCTTGGAACTACAGAGGCCGCGAGACTTCCAACCGATGAAAGGTTAAAAAATTTTGATGCAAATGACGATCCGCAGTTTGCCACGCTTTATTACCAGTTCGGAAGATATTTATTGATTTCGTCTTCACAACCAGGCGGCCAACCTGCTACGCTACAAGGTATCTGGAATAACAAAATGTATCCGCCATGGGACAGCAAATACACGATTAATATTAATACTGAAATGAATTACTGGCCGGCAGAAAAAACCAATCTTTCAGAAATGACTGACCCCTTGATCCGAATGGTGAAAGAATTATCAGTTACCGGCGTGAAAACGGCAAAAGATATGTACGGCGCAGGAGGATGGATGGCGCATCATAACACAGATATCTGGCGTATAAATGGCGGCGTTGACGGCGCTTTCTGGGGGCTTTGGCCAAATGGTGGCGGTTGGCTGAGCCAGCATTTATGGGAACATTATTTATACAGCGGAGATAAAAAATTTCTTGCGTCTGTCTATCCGATATTGAAAGGCGCTGCAAAGTTTTATGATGATTATTTAATAGAACATCCGAAATATCACTGGCTGGTAGTTTGCCTGGATGAATCACCGGAAAACGCGCCGGCAGCACATCAGCATTCTTCCTTGGATGCCGGCGTGACAATGACCAATCAAATTGTTTTTGACGTATTTACCACTGCAATTGATGCTGCTAGAATTTTGAATAAAGACAAGTCATTTGCCGATACATTACAACAAAAAAGAAGCCGGCTTGCGCCCATGCATATTGGCCAATATGGCCAATTGCAGGAATGGCTGGATGATGTAGATAATCCTGATGACCATCACCGGCATATTTCTCATTTGTATGGCTTGTTTCCTTCCAATCAAATATCGCCATACCGCACCCCAGAATTATACAGCGCTGCCAAGAACACGTTGATACAACGCGGTGATGTTTCTACAGGGTGGAGCATGGCCTGGAAAGTAAACTGGTGGGCCAAAATGCTTGATGGCAATCACGCGTATAAACTCATTCAAAATCAATTGACCCCAGTTGGAACCAACGAAGGTGGCGGCGGCACGTTTAATAATTTGTTTGATGCACATCCGCCGTTTCAGATTGATGGAAATTTTGGCTGCACGTCAGGGATTACAGAAATGCTGATGCAAAGTGAAGATGGTGATTTGAATTTATTGCCTGCCTTGCCTGATGCGTGGAAAGCAAAGGGAAGCATTAGCGGGCTGCGTGCAAGAGGCGGTTTTGAAGTGGTAAATATGGTTTGGAAAAACGGACAAGTTATTAAAACGGTTATCAGATCAACATTAGGAGGTAATCTTCGTTTGCGTGTACCCAATGAGATGAAAATGAGCAATGGAGCAGCTTTGAAAAAAGCAGCTGGCGATAACCCGAATGTTTTTTATCAAACTGAAAAAATAGCAGAACCAGTCGTTTCGGAAAAAGCAAAAATAACATTGCCTGATTTGAAAGAATCTTTTGTTTACGATATAGCAACTGAAAAAGGGAAAATATATACGCTGGTTTTGAAATAATAAAAAGCGAATGTAAATTTTTAGATACAAGGGATTTTTTGTGCTTGTGATTTAAAAAGTTTAGCGATGGATTGAAGCGAAAAGTCTCAAAGCATTAAACCATAAACGCCTTGATTTTTCAAAGACAATAAAAACATATCAGATGAAAAAAATAAGAATTATCGTCACTTTCGTTTTCCTGTCAGCATGTTTTTTATTGTTTGAACCGGCAAAAGGACAAGATGTAATTGCAGCTCCTCAGCCGGGTTTTGATTTGATACAGCCAAATATTCCGCATGGAAAAATTGATTCATTTAATTACCAATCAAAAACGGTTGGCACTACAAGGCAATCGTTGATTTATACACCACCGGGTTATTCGAAGAAGAAAAAATATCCTGTATTGTATTTGCTGCATGGCATTGGTGGTGATGACAAAGAATGGTTGAATGGCGGCCATCCTGAAATTATTTTGGATAATTTGTATGCACTAGGCAAAGTGGAACCTATGATTGTTATTATGCCTAATGGACGCGCGATGAAAAACGACAGTGCTACGGGAAATATTTTTGCTCCGGATAAAGTACAGGCGTTTGCTAGATTTGAAAAAGACTTATTAAATGATCTTATTCCATATGTACAAAAACATTTCCCGGTTTACACTGACCGGGAAGATCGGGCTATTGCCGGCTTATCAATGGGTGGTGGACAATCTTTAAATTTTGGATTGGGAAATCTGGACAAGTTCGCCTGGATCGGCGCATTTTCTGCCGCACCCAATACCAAAACGCCTGAAGAATTGGTGCCCAACCCGGAAGAAGCCAGGAAGAAAATAAAACTGCTCTGGATTTCATGCGGTGCGAGCGACGGTTTGATTAGCTTTAGCCAAAGAACACACGATTACCTCGTTAAAAATACCGTGCCTCATATTTATTACATCGAGCCGGGAGTGCATGAATTCAAAGTGTGGAAAGACGGGCTGTACATGTTCTCTCAAGTAATTTTTAAACCTGTTGATACCTCTACGTTTTCAAAATATCCGGTGGTTGGCGCACCGGCTTCAACGAACGTGCGGGGCGCTGGTTATCCTCAGATATTGGCAGACCACCGCGTAATATTTCGCATAAAAGCGCCTGGTGCGCAAAAAGTTCAGATTGACCTCGGAAGAAAATATGATATGCTGAAAGATAGCAGCGGCTATTGGAATGTTACAACCGATTCTATTAGCGAAGGCTTTCATTATTATTCTTTGATTATTGATGGTGTGGCTGTTGCAGACCCAGCTAGTGAAACTTTTTATGGCATGGGCAGAATGGCAAGTGGAATTGAAATACCGTTTGTGGGTGACCGTTATTATGAACTTAATAATGTACCTCACGGTGAAATTCGCATCAGAAATTACTTTTCTACAGTTACGAATTCATGGAGGCAAATGTACATCTATACGCCACCTGGTTACGATTCAGCTATTGAAACAAAATATCCTGTTTTATACATTTTGCATGGAGGCGGCGAAGATGAAAGGGGATGGGCAAGGCAGGGTAAAGCCAATTTGATATTGGATAATCTTATTGCTGAAGGAAAAGCAAAACCAATGTTGATTGTAATGCCGGATGCAAATATCGGTACCGGCGGTTTCAGCGCTGATGCGATTGAAAACGGTATGAAGAAATTTGAAAGCGAAATGAAAAAGGCGATCATTCCTTTTGTTGAAAAAAATTACCGTGCAAAAACAGATGCCAAGAGCCGTGCGCTTGCAGGATTATCTCTCGGAGGAATTCATACGCTTTATACCGGAATAAACAATACTGATATGTTTTCTTATCTGGGAGTGTTCAGTTCCGGATGGATAATTCCAATGATGAACAAAACGGCAGATGCGGAATATACTTTTATGAAAGAGAACGCAGATAAGATAAATAACAACCTGAAATTGTTTTGGTTATCTGAAGGAGGGCCAGAAGACATTGCCTACAAGAACGGGCAAATCATGTTAGGGAAATTAGATGAGCTGAAAATCAAACACACTTATTATGAATATCCAGGCGGCCATACATGGCCTGTTTGGAGAAATGATTTGTATCATTTTGCGCAGCTATTATTTAAATAATAATTTATTCATGAAACAGAAAACAAATAAAAAGCCTGGATTACTGTTGTTGATAGCAACCTCTTTAATCATCTCACCGGTCTTTTCCCAAACTCCCGTGATAACCCTGGATATGGCCAATGCACAAAAAAATGTAAGTCCCATGTTGTATGGATTGATGACTGAAGAAATCAATCATGCCTACGACGGCGGATTGTATGCCGAGTTGATTCGCAACAGGATTTTCAAAGACACCAAAACAGAGCCGGACGGTTGGGGTCTTGTAAAGGATAATCAATCATCAGAAGCGGATATCAAATTAATAGGCGCAGAAGAACACGTGCCCAATGATGAACGGCGAAATGCTATCAACGGCGCTATGCAGGCCTGCTTGAGGCTTATAGTAGAAAAGGCAAATGGAAGAGTCGGCATTGCCAATGAAGGTTATTGGGGTATTCCTGTACACCCTTCCACTACTTACAAAGCCTCATTTTATATAAAAGGGACAGATCGTCGCGAGCCTCCTCGCTGGCCCTGGGAGCCAAAACCAACTGGGCCGCCTCTTCCTGTAATTGAAAATAATACACCCGGCCCTATAACCGTTGACATTGAAAGTAATGATAGCAAAACGGTTTATGCAAAAGGGACGATCGATCTTGAAAAAAGTATTTACTGGAAGCAATATGAAGTTAACTTAACGACGGCTGCCGATGTCGAACCGACTAAAGATGCACGTTTGGTCATCTCGACCAACCGCATAGGTGTGTACTATTTCAACCTGGTGTCTTTATTTCCCCCCACATTTAATAATCAATCTAACGGTTTCCGCCCGGACCTCATGCAGATGTTGGTGAATATGAAACCCAAATTTCTTCGTTTTCCGGGAGGGAATTTTTTAGAAGGTCCGAAAATTACGGATGCATTTCCATGGAAAGAAACGCTCGGTCCTATTGCCAACCGACCCGGCCATAACGGATCATGGGGTTACCGCGCCACTGATGGAATGGGCTTGCTTGAGTTTCTCGAATGGACGGAAGATATGGGGGCACAGCCGCTGTTGGCAGTTTATGCCGGTTATTCGCTGGATGGAGATCACATAGATGCGGGCCCGCTTTTAAAACCTTACGTGAATGATGCCCTGGATGAAATAGAATATGTGATTGGAGATACGAGCACTTACTGGGGTCGCAAACGGGCAGAAGACGGCCATCCTCAGCCATTCAAACTTAATTATGTGGAAATTGGAAATGAAGATTGGTTTGACCGGTCAAATAGTTATGATGGAAGGTTCAATCAATTCAGAAATGCTATTGAAGCAAAGTATCCGCAGCTTACCTGCATTTCTACTATTCCAGGCACACAGTATCCTTCAATGAAAGTTACCTCGGGTAAAGAACCGGCGGTAGTGGACGAACATTATTATCGCAATTCATGGGATATGTGGGAAAATGCTTCCCAATATGATAAATACGACCGAAATGGCCCTAAAATATTTGTAGGAGAATGGGCAACGAGGGAAGGAGCGCCAACCACGAACATGAATGCGGCTCTTGGTGATGCTGCCTGGATGACGGGCATGGAACGCAATTCAGATTTAATCATTATGTCATGCTATGCGCCCTTATTTGTAAACGTAAGTAAAGATTCAGTTACAGGCAGCAAGGCGTGGCAGTGGGATTCTGACCTGATTGGATATGATGCCCTTCATAGCTATGGCTCGCCGTCTTACTATGTACAAAAATTATTTAGTCATTATTTGGGAAATAAAATTGTAGCCGTCACAGCGATAAATATTCCAATGCAGAATAAGCCGCTTTCAAAAAGAGATAGCGCTGAAGGAAAAAAAATAACGACCGTCCCTACCATATTTTATTCAGCCACGATGAATGATACAACAGGGACAATCTATCTTAAAGTAGTAAATACAATAGCCAAAAAACAAGCTGTAAAAATAAATCTTGATGGGGCAAAAGTGTCACCTGAAGCGAAGTTGGTGATGGTAAAGGGAAGCGCGCCAGAAGAAACCAATACCATTACCGAGCGTGAAAAAATAATTCCGGTTACTGAAACTATACAAGGAATTAAGAAGTCTTTTTCAAGAAAGCTTGATCCTTATTCTGTAAATATATTTGAAATTAAAATAAACAAATAGGAATAGAATGAGGATTAAATTGAAATTAAATATCCTTGCTTTGGCCCTCCTTTATATGTTAGCTGCAGTGAAAGCATTGCATGCTCAAAATGTACACAGTGATAATGGAAACGGAACCTACACCAATCCACTTATTTCTGCAGATTTTCCAGACCCTGATGTGATACGCGTTGGCAATACGTATTACATGGTGAGTACTACGATGTTTATTTTTCCTGGTGTCACCATTTTAAAATCCCACGACCTTGTTAATTGGCAATATTGTAGCAATGCGGTGCTCAGGTTTGATTTCAGCAGATGTTATGATTTGGATAGTTGCAACCGGTACGGGCATGGACAATGGGCTACGAGCATAAAATATCATAATGGAAAATTTTATTTGCTCTTCATAACCTTGAATGAAGGTGGCTTTATGTTAACAGCCAATAAAGCAGAAGGTCCCTGGCACATCACACATCTTCCAAAAGGTTTTTACGACCCGGGATTATTCTTTGATGATGATGGAAAAGCGTATGTGGCTCAAGGTTATAATAAGATTTCTATGACAGAATTGGATGACAGCCTTGTTGCAGTTGGACCTGATTCGCTGGTTTATACCGGCGACATTCGAAGAGGCCTGGAAGGAACTCATGTTTACAAGATCAACGGTTATTATTATTTGTATTGTACTTATGGAGGAAGAGATGGTATGCAGGTAGCGCTTCGATCAAAGAATATTTATGGTCCGTATGAAGAAAAGTTATTAATTTATGACACAACAAAAGGAATCAATTATGGAATTCACCAAGGCGCATTAATTCAAACACAAACCGGTGAATGGTGGACGATATTGTTTGTTGACAGCGGACCGTTTGGACGTTTTCCTTCTTTGCAACCAGTAAAGTGGGTTGACGGCTGGCCAATGATTGGAGTGAATGAAAAAGCCGTTACCACTTATAAGAAACCAAACGTTGGAAAAACATTTCCTATCAGAGATTTTCCAAAATCTGATGAGTTCAATCAAACAAAATTAGGGATGCAATGGGGTTGGAATCATAACCCGGATTCCACTAAATGGTCGCATACAAAAAGACGCGGCTATTTAAGATTGAATACAGCTACGATAACAACAGATTTTACAATGGCTCGCAACACGCTTACTCAAAGGCCTTTTGCAAAACGTGATCAAATACAACCCGCTATTGCAACAACAAAGATTGATGTGACTCAAATGCAAGATGGAGATATCGCAGGGCTTGCAGTTTTCCAGGACCCTTATGGATATATTGCAGTAAAGCAACAAAAAGGTCGAAATTATATTTTGATGGTAAACAATGGAAAGACAATTGATTCTGTTGCGATTAATACTTCAAAAATTTACTTGAGAACGCTTGCTTCCAACGCTACTTCAAAAGCAAGCTTTGAATACAGTACTGACAATAAGAATTACCAACCAATTGGTAACGATTTAATGATGCGGTTTAGTTTAAAAGTATTTACAGGAAATAAATTTTGTTTATTCAACTATGCAACAAAGAAGTTGGGCGGTTATGTAGACTTTGATTGGTTCAGGGTTGAATAAAGAATTGATCTAACAACACAAAATAAATTCTTAAAAAACAATTACCATGAAAAAATTATTATTTACGTTGCTATTTTTTTTGCCATTACCGCTTCTTGCACAAAATGCTACTATTAAGATTGATGTTGATAGGAAAATCAGTGACATAGATCCAAAAATCTATGGGGTGTTTATGGAGCCAATTCATTTTAACGGAAGAAGAATGGGATTACCTGATTCAGTAGAGTTCAATACCCTTTACGGAAATTTATACGATCCTTCATCTCCTCTGGCAGATGCAAATGGTTTCCGAAAAGATTACATCGATGCACTGAAGGAATTGAAGATAACTAACATGCGATGGCCCGGTGGGAACTTCCTGATGGGTTACGATTGGAAAGATGGAATCGGTCCTAGGGATCAGCGGCCAAAACGGATAAACCTTGCCTGGGGCGGCATTGACAACAATCATGTTGGTACAGACGAATGGATAGAACTTAATAAATCGATTGGCAGCCAAAATATTCTGGGTGTTAATCTTGGGCTTGGAACTATTTTGGATGCCGCTTATTTAGTAGAATACTGCAATTATAAAGGTGGCACTTATTACTCAGATCTACGCGCGAAGAATGGCCATCCGCAGCCCTACGGAATAAAGATTTGGGATTTGGGAAATGAAGTTGACGGGCTGCCTTGGGAGCTTGGTCATAAAACAGCACAAGATTATGTGGAAACTGCAAGAGAAGCTGCCAAGGCAATGAGAGCGGTTGATAATACAATTCAGTTGGTAGGGTCAGGGTCTTCTTATTATGAGCCAACGGGCAAATGGGTTGATTGGAACCGCATCGTTTTGGAAGGTATTGGCGATAAAATAAATTACCTTTCTATTCATCGTTATTGGGAAGGCGGTTCTCCTGAAAATTATTATGCATATATGGGCGATGGTGCTATGGACTTTGACAACAAGATAAAAACAGTAGCGGAACAAATTCAAATAGTAAGTACAAAGAAAAATTATAAAAATCCAATTTATCTTTCTGTGGATGAATGGGGCACTTTCAGCAGAAATTTTACCGGCGTTTTGCCAATTGCGATGTGTCTTAATTCTTTTATTCGCCATGCCGATGTGGTGAAGATGGCCAACTTTACGATGGCAACTTCCTTATTATCCAGCGATCCTAAAAAAGGAACTTTTAAATCACCGTTATTCTATACTTTCAAATTATTTTCCAATAATTGTTTAGGCGCATCTGTAGATACATATGTTGCCTGCGATACTTTCGGTACAGCACAATTCAGAGGCATTCCCTTTCTTGATGTAACTACGGTTTATTCAAAAGAAGATAATGTTGTTTTTATTAATGTGGTAAACAGGAACGAGGATAAGATAATCGCAACAGACATTGTCAGCAACTCAGGCAATTTTTCAGGCCACGCAGAAGCAACTATTATTAATAGTGACGATCTAAAAACACCATTTTCTTTCGATAAGCAAGCTCAGTATTTACCGGTAACAAAGGATGTAAAAGTGATTGGCAATAAATGGTCATTTGCATTTCCGGCTCATTCGTTTACGCAGATAAAAGTGAGAGTAAACAAAAAATAATTCGAAATAAATCTTTGGCATGGGAATCAGAAGTGTTCTTTATGTTTGTCCACTGGAATAAAAAAATTTTTTAAAAGATAAATGTAATCGATTACATTTTTAAAATAATTATCGCTAAATTGGCTTGTCAAAAGTGAAGTTCACAATAATCGGACATCAAAAACGAATAGTGTGATTTAACACAAAAAAAGGAAGGAATGGTCTTGAACATTATTATAGCACCTCCCTGATTTAATTAATTGAATAAACATTTAAAAAACAAACATTATGTCAGTAGTTACAGGAAAAAAAGAATATTTTAAAAAGATTCCACAAATAAAATATGAAGGTTTAAAAAGCGATAATCCGCTCGCGTTTCGCTGGTATGATGAAAACAAAAAAGTAGCTGGCAAAACCATGAAGGAGCATTTAAAATTCGCCTGCGCTTACTGGCATTCATTCAATGGAAATGGTTCTGATCCATTCGGTGGACCTACACATATTTTTCCATGGAATGAAAAAGAAGATGCTGTAAAACGCGCAAAAGATAAGATGGATGCGGCTTTTGAGTTCATCACCAAAATGAATCTTCCTTATTATTGTTTTCACGATGTGGACGTGGTAGATTATACCAATGATGTTGCTGAGAATGAAAAAAGATTAAAAGCGCTTACTGCTTACGCAAAGCAAAAGCAAGACGAAAGTGGTGTTAAATTGTTATGGGGAACAGCCAATCTTTTCTCTCACATGAGATACATGAATGGAGCCGCTACCAATCCTGATTTTGCTGTGTTGACGCACGCTGCGGCCCAGGTAAAAGCGGCTTTGGATGCAACTATTGAACTTGGTGGCGCCAATTATGTTTTCTGGGGCGGTCGCGAAGGTTATATGAGTTTGTTGAACACGAACATGAAAAGAGAGCAGGAACATCTTGCCCGTTTCTTACATACAGCAAAAGATTACGCCAGAGCCAATGGCTTCAAAGGCACTTTTTTTATCGAACCAAAGCCTTGCGAACCTACCAAACATCAATACGATTATGATGCCGCAACCGTTATCAGTTTTATGCGGCAGTTTGATTTGACGGAAGATTTTAAATTGAACATTGAAGTGAATCATGCTACGCTGGCTGGTCATACTTTTACCCATGAATTACAGGTAGCTGCAGATGCGGATGTATTGGGAAGTATGGATGCAAATCGCGGCGACTATCAAAATGGATGGGATACAGATCAGTTTCCTAATAATATCAATGAACTTACAGAAGCAATGCTCATCATCCTCGAAGCAGGTGGATTTCAAAGCGGAGGTATCAATTTTGATGCTAAGATCCGCAGGAATTCTACTGATCCCGCTGATTTGTTTTATGCACACATCGGGGGGATGGATGCCTTTGCAAGAGCACTAATCATAGCAGATAATATTTTGAAAAAATCAGATTATAAAAAATTAAGAGAAGATCGTTACGCTTCTTTTGATAAAGGAAAAGGAAAAGCATTTGAAGAAGGAGAATTATCGCTTGAGGATCTCAGAGATCTGGCTGCTGAAAATGGAGAACCTGAAGTGAGAAGCGGTCGACAGGAATACTTTGAAAATCTTATTAACCGTTTTATCTGATTAAACAAAAGAATGCACTTGTAGTAAATAAATCATCATGGGTTTAGGTATCGAATTTATGGTGTAATAGGCGTTCTATCTGCTACTCCTATGTTCGAGTTTCTGTCAGAGACTAAAAAAAAAGCCTGGGAAGAAATCGAATGTCTGTGGACGAGAAGCCAAGGAGAAAGTGAAAGAAGCTTGATGACAAATTGTGAATCTTAATACTACACTTCATATTTAAGCGCTCTCATGAAAAAAATTATTTTATCAATCTCCACAGTTCTTTTTTCAATAGTATTTGTGCAAGCCCAAAAGCCTGCGTATTTAAACACCTCTTTGCCAATTGATGCAAGAGTAAAAGATTTAGTGTCAAGGCTCACTCTGAAAGAAAAAGTCGATCAGATGATGTACACCGCTCCCGCTATTCCAAGGCTGAATATTCCTGCTTATAACTGGTGGAATGAAGCGCTACACGGAGTTGCTCGTTCCGGGCCCGCAACGGTTTTCCCGCAAGCAATTGGCCTTGCTGCCACATTTGACGATAAATTGGCTCTCCGGGAATCTTCCGCAATTTCTGATGAAGCCCGTGCGATGTTTAATGCATTCGTAAAAAATAATAACCGTGCTCAGTATGCGGGTCTGACCTTCTGGACGCCTAATATCAATATTTTCCGTGATCCGCGGTGGGGACGTGGGCAGGAAACGTACGGTGAAGATCCTTATCTCACTTCTCAAATGGGGGTTGCTTTTGTAAAAGGATTGCAGGGCGATAATCCGAAATATTTAAAGACAGCGGCGTGTGCCAAACATTTTGCCGTTCACAGCGGCCCTGAGAAATTACGTCATGAGTTTGATGTAAATGTTTCTAAAAAAGATCTTTGGGAAACTTATCTGCCTGCCTTTCATTCTTTGGTTAAGGCGGGCGTTGCTGGTGTAATGTGTGCTTATAATTCAGTAGAGGGACAACCGTGTTGCGCCAATACGTACTTATTGCAGGATGTGTTGCGCCATCAATGGAACTTTAAAGGTTATATTACTTCTGATTGCTGGGCACTAGTAGACATTTACCAGGGACATAAATATGTTCCTACTGCAACTGAGGCAGCCGCAGTGGCCTTAAAGAGAGGTGTTGATTTAAATTGTGGAAGCACTTTTCCATCGTTGGTTGATGCGGTAAAGCAGGGATTAGTTACCGAAAAAGAGATCGATAGCTCGTTAAGCGTTTTATTAAAAATCAGATTCAGGCTCGGACTTTTTGATCCGACTAATGCCAATCCTTACAATCGGATCGCCGATTCAGTTGTTAATAGCGTCTCTCACAGAAATCTTGCAAGAAAAGTTGCAGAAGAATCAATTGTCCTCTTGAAAAATGATGGAGTTCTTCCTTTAAAAACTAACCTTGATAAATATTATGTAACCGGACCAAATGCCGCTGTTATTGAACCACTCATAGGCAATTATTATGGTGTAAATAAAAATATGGTAACTGTTTTGGAGGGTATTACTGGCCATGTGAAGCCCGGAAGCCAGGTAACTTACCGGCAGGGGACTTTGCTTTCAAGAGAAAATGTAAATAAAGCTGACTGGGCTTCCGGCGATGCAAAAACAGCTGATGCAACTATTTACGTAATGGGCATTTCGGATCTTATCGAAGGAGAAGAAGGAGAATCAATTGCATCCTCAAGTTCCGGTGACAGGTTGGATTATAATTTGCCTTCCAACCAGATCGATTACTTGAAGAAATTAAAAGCCGGAAATAAAAAGCCGGTAATCGCGGTAGTAACAGGTGGCAGCCCGATGAACTTATCAGAAGTACAGAAAATTGCTGATGCTGTCCTGCTTGTTTGGTACCCGGGAGAAGAAGGCGGAAACGCAGTTGCCGATGTTGTCTTCGGGAAGGTGTCGCCTTCAGGAAAATTACCGCTGACATTTCCAAAATCTTTCGATGATCTTCCTCCTTTCACTGATTATTCAATGAACGGAAGAACTTACCGTTACATGAAAGCAGAACCGATGTTTCCTTTTGGTTTCGGCTTAAGTTATACCACTTTTGCCTACAGCAATTTAAAATTATCCAAAACGACTGTGGAAAAAAATCAATCCGTTGAAGCAGAATTGACCGTTAGCAACACGGGAAAAGTCGTTAGTGATGAGGTAGTGCAGTTGTATCTTACTCATTTGCCCGGAGGAGAAAATGTTCCTCTTTATTCTTTAAAAGGATTTAAGAGGATTCATCTTGCAGCGGGTACTTCTCAAAAAGTGAAATTCGAAATTACTCCGGATATGATGAAAGAGGTAAATGAAGACGGCGAAAGTGTTTTGAATGATGGCGAAATAAAAGTAAGCATTGGCGGTTCATTACCTTCACAAGGAAGCCAGGAACTAGGCGCTCCAAAACCGGTCGAAGCTAATTTTACCGTGAAATAATTAAGCGTTTTTGGAAATACTAAAAATAAAATTGAATGTTATTATTAGGAATTGATATCGGTACATCTTTTATTAAAGTAGCTGCAGTCGATGCAACTACACAGCAAGTTGTAGCAACTGCACAATGCCCGGACACTGAAAATCCAATTACTTCAAATCATCCGGGCTGGGCCGAGCAATCTGCTGAAATGTGGTGGAAACAAACATTACAAGCGATTGAGAAACTAATTAACTTGAAGAGAATTGATCCGAACGAGATCAGGGCAATTGGCATTTCTTACCAAATGCATGGATTGATTTTGGTAGATAAAGACCAAAATGTTTTGAGAGATAGCATTATATGGTGTGACAGCCGCGCGGTTGAAATTGGTGAAGAAGGTTTGAAGGCAATTGGTGAAGAAACTTGTTCTGCGGGTCTTATAAATTCTCCGGGAAATTTTACCGCATCAAAAGTAGCATGGGTGAAGAAGAATGAACCTGAAATTTATAACAAAG
>Ga0157371_10003296_pt1 | contig 14776 bp, 21 predicted proteins | sample C45metaG_FD_113462 | JGI IMG/M metagenome (GOLD analysis project Ga0157371, IMG submission 113462) | Corn rhizosphere microbial communities from Kellogg Biological Station, Michigan, USA - C4-5 metaG | ecosystem: Host-associated > Plants > Roots > Rhizosphere > Soil | place: USA: Michigan...
CCGCTTTTTTTATGCATAAATATTAAAAAAAGCTTATCCGATGTAGGATGGCGTCGGATTATGGGTGGGTTTTAACCGGGCAATTTTGCCTCAACATCCGCAATGCAGCGGTTGGGTTAAATCATAGTCATGATCATACATTGCACATGGACACAGTATAGCATCACGGCCGGGGCCTGCTGCCTGCTGTACTACCTGCTGGTTTTGGGACGCTATTACCGGCAGGAAATCACTGTTTTTTTTCACCGGGAGAAACCCGGGCCGCCCTCCGGTACTAAAACTGCTTTTCCTGCTGTATTTGGACCGGTCCAATCAGACGATAGGGAAATGGCTGTGATCTCCGCAGATGAACTGGCTTTTGCGGATAACGGTGACGGGGATGAGCTTTCAACAGAGCCCATGCCCGATAAAGTATTCCGGTTGGGCGGCCTGGCCGATTTTCAGCAGGAACTGAAAACGCTGGTCCTTATCACTATCGAATCGCAGGATACCAGGGAAAATTTCCTTGACCTGCTACAGCTGGTTGCTTCCGGCTATCCGCCACTGGCCGATCAGCAATATATCGGTCCGATCACCGCGATGCTGCTCGAAAACAGCGAAGATTTCTCCTTCGAACTCAGGGAGGCTGACATCAAAGCGGCCTTAATCAACACATCCTTTAACGATTAAAGAAACACATTCATGAACAATCAATTTATAACTCCCCGAAAAAGAATACTGGCCAAAGTCTGGCTGCTGACTATAACCCTCACCGTCTACCAAATGCTGCTGATGGTTTTTGATGCGCAGGCCCAGGATGGCAATTCCGGTATTCAACAGGCCACCACCATGGTCAAAGGCTATTTTGATACCGGTTGCAACCTGATGTATGCCATAGGGGCGGTCGTCGGCATTGTAGGCGCCGTTAAGGTTTACCAAAAATGGAATGCCGGGGAACCTGATACCAGTAAAGTCGCCGCTTCCTGGTTTGGCTCCTGTATCTTTTTGGTAGTGGTCGCTACCGTCATCAAGTCATTTTTCGGATTATGAGCAGCGTCTATTTCATCAACAAAGGCATTAACAAAAGTATTGAGTTCCGCGGCTTGCGGGCTCAATACATTGCCTACCTCGCCATCGGGCTGGTTGGCTTGCTGATCTTGTTTGTCGCCCTCTACATGATGGACGTTAATGCCTATGTCTGTCTCGCGCTCATATTCGGCTTGGGCGTCGCATTAGTAACCGGCACCTTCAGGCTTAGTTATAAATACGGCAAATACGGCCTGATGAAAAAACGGGCTCGACGAAACCTGCCGGATTGCCTCAAATCCCGCTCGCGGAAATTATTCATTCATCTTAAAGCCAGTATCCATGATCAACATTGAAAAAATACTTCCGATTTATCAGGTGGAGCACGATGCTTTGCTGTCTGCTTATGGTGATATAACGATCGTGTATGAGGTTACGCACCCCGACATTTTTACCCTTTCAGATAACGACTATGAAAACTATCATCAGTCCTGGATAAGGGCAGCCAGGGTATTTGGAAAATATACGATCCTGCATAAAAAAGATATTTACCGGCGCAACACCTACATAGCCGACAAGGTGAACCGTAGCTTTTTATCCGCAGCCGCTGACCGTTACTTTACGGGCCGTACCTTTCTTGATCATCATTGTTATATCATGGTTACCAAAATGGCAACAGACCGCAAAGCGGCCAGCAGTTCCTATTCCGGCCTGATGCGTAAAAGCGTTGTCCCCAGGCAGACCATTGACTGCGGGCTGTTTCCCGAATTCCTGGAGAAGGCGGGGCAGTTCGAGCGCATCCTGTCCGACAGCGGTTTTGTCACTTTGCGCCGGCTTGGTGATGATGAACTGGCCGGTACGGTAGATCATGCCGGCATACTGGAACAATATTGCTTCGGGTTAGGTCCCGGTGAAAGGCCGATGATCAAAGATGTGCAGTTCAGGGAGGGCTTGCAGATCGGTGAACGGCACGGTCAGGTATTTACCTTAAGCGATGCCGAAAACCTGCCGGCGATGTGCGGGAGCCGTATCGATTATGACAAGTTCAGTACCGATCAGTCCCGCTTTCCTATTGGTTTTGTGGCCAGGCTTAACCTGTTACTGGACTGCGACCATGAATACAACCAATATGTTTTTATCGAAGACGCGCAAAAAACGCTCAAGGCTTTGGAAGCCAAAAAGCGCCGCCTGCAATCGCTTTCCGCTTACAGCCGGGAAAATGCCATCGCACGTGATGCCATCAATGATTTCCTGAACGAGGCCATCAGCCAGGGCCACCTGCCGGTCCGTGCTCACTTCAATGTGATCGCCTGGACGGCGGAAAAAGAGCGCCTCCAGGATATTAAAAACCTGGTGGGCTCGGCGATGGCGCAGATCGGCGCTACAGCAAAGCAGGAAACGGCCGGCGCACCCCAGATATGGTGGGCCGGGATCCCGGGCAATGCGGCTGATTTTCCGATGAACGATACTTTCGACACTTTTTTAGAACAGGCCACCTGTTTTTTAAACCTCGAAAGTAATTATAAAAGCGACCCGCTTGAAACCGGCATCCGCTTCTGCGACCGTTTCGGCAGACCGGTCTATGTTGACCTGTATGATGCGCCTCGGAAATCGGGAATTACCAGTAACATGGGTACACTGGTCTGCGGCACATCAGGCGGCGGCAAATCGATGACGGTGAACCATATCCTGCGCACTATGTACGACCAGGGTGCGCATAGCGTGATCGTGGATATAGGCGGCAGCTATAAAGGCTTATGCGAACTTGTCGGGGGCTATTATTTCACCTATGAGGAACAAAACCCGATCAGCTTCAATCCCTTTTTCCTGTCTGCCGGGCAAATATTGGATACCGAAAAAAAAGAAAGCTTAAAAGGGCTGTTGATCGCCTTGTGGAAGCAGGAGAATGAAAGTTTTAACCGGAGCGAATATGTGGCTTTATCAAACGCCCTGCAGGGATATTACCGGTACCTGCTTGGTGATTCTTCCGTCTTTCCTTGTTTTAATACGTTTTATGATTACCTCGAAAACCACTACACGGAAGTATTAAAAAACCAGCGGGTAAAAGACAGGGATTTTGACATCGATAGTTTCCTGTATGTATTAAGGCCCTTTTATACCGGTGGTGAATTTGACTACCTGCTCAATGCGACCGAAAACCTGGACCTCCTGAACCAGCCCTTTGTGGTCATTGAACTGGATCAGATCAAGGATCACCCCATCCTCTTTCCGGTGGTGACGCTGATTGTCATGGAGCTTTTCCTATCCAAAATGCGCAAACTGCTCGGGGTGAGAAAAGTGCTTTGTATCGATGAGGCCTGGAAAGCGATTGCCAAGTCTGGGATGGCCGAATTTCTGAAATATGCTTTTAAGACCATCCGGAAATTCAACGGGGTGCCCATCGTGATCACACAGGAATTGGATGATCTCATCAACTCACCAGTCATCAAAGATGCCATCATCAATAATGCCGACATCAAGATCATGATGGACATGCGCAAGTTCATGCACAAGTTTGATAAGCTGCAGAATACACTTGGTGCCTCAGATAAAGCAAAGACGATGATGCTGTCCGTAAATAAGGACAACCGGGAGATCAGCATCGATATCGGCGGCCAGGTTGTCAAAGTCTACAAAAATGAACTCTGCCCGGAGGAATATTATGCCTTTACCACAGAGGGTAAAGAACGGGTGAAGGTCCGCGAATATGCCGCAACATATGGCAGTATGGAAAAAGGCATCACTGCATTGGTTGACGATGAACTGCGGATCAATCGGGAGAGCCAATAAAATACAACAGTATCAACCAAACAAAACACATCATGAAAACAAGAACTATTATGGTAGGATTGGTGTCAATCCTTACCGCCTGTAATCACCCTGCAAAAATCACTGATTTTATTCCCGGCACCTATGTCAATCATGCGGAAAGCGTCTACAGTGTCGCCAATGATACGTTGGCCATCTCAGCAGACCGGGATAATGCCAACAGCTATCATATTGTCCGCCGCACAGGTTTCTGGCGGAAAAACGAAAGGCAGATACCGCAGCACAAGATTAAAACATTTATAGGGGTGTGGTCCGACCAGCAGCAAACCTTGCAGCTGAACCAAAACGGTGTGCTGATCCTCTTCCATCCGGCTAAGAATGAGTTGAGCATCGAAAACAGTATTTATTTAAAACTAAAAAAATGAACCTCATGAGATTTTATAAGATCGTCCTGCCCATCAGTATGGCGGTGATACTCATAGCTCTGCCGGAAAAAAAAGCGGAGGCCCAGCTGGTGATCACGGAAGTGCTCAACCAGACTGTTGGTAAGATCATTCGCGCCATTGACCTCAGCGTACAAAGGGCACAGAATAAAACGATCTGGTTGCAAAACGCCCAAAAGGTGATCGAAACCCAGCTTAACCAGCTTAAGCTGACCGAGATTGCCGGAATCGGCCAGCAGCAAAAAGACCTGTTCAGCAATTATTACCAGGAGCTATATCAGGTCAAATCCATCATCAGCGGTTACCGGCAGGTAAAAAATATCACGCTTAGGCAAGCCGATTTGGTCAAAGAATATCAGCGTGCCTGGAGTATGACGCTGCAGGACGATCATTTCTCAGCCGCTGAATTGCAGCATATAGCTGCCGTATATACCGGGATATTGCAGGCGAGTATCAAAAACCTGGACGAGCTCATGGTCGTGATCAATTCTTTCCGGACCCAAATGAGCGATGGCGAGCGCATGGAACTCATCGATCGCATTGCCGCAAGGATCGACGGGAACTACAATGACCTTAAACAATTTAATAACCAGAACATCCTGTTAAGCCTCGGCAGGTCGCGCAATGCACAGGATGTTCAAAGCCTCAAAAATCTGTATGGCATCAATTAAAAAAGCATGGGTCCTCATTTTTCTTGTTGCTTCCAGCCTGCGGCTTTCGGCGCAGTCTTTCAGCTTCGGCGACCTGTTCGGCCAGGCCGGCAAGCTGCAAAAAAACTATATGGCGCAGATCGCGGCTTACCGGTTGTTTGAATCGGAATTAAAGCAGGGATACAACGTTATCAGGCATGGCCTCAGCGGTATCCGCGATGTCAATACGGCGGAGCTGAACGCCCACAGCAGCTATTACCAATCGCTTGCAAGGGTGAACAGTGCCGTAAAAGATGATCCGCGCCTTGCTGAAATGCTGCAATGGCAGCGCGACATCAACGGAAGTTTTAATCAACCGGTCAGGGGGCTGACCGGTGATGAGCTGGCCTACTGGGCTAATGTAAAAACCGCGGTGCTCAAAGGATGTAATGACGACCTCGCTGACCTGCAACAACTGATGCAGGAAGGTGATCTGCAAATGACTGACGACGAGCGGCTGCAATGCCTGGCGAAGATCCATGCTTCCATGCTTGAGAAATACGGGTTTACCCGGAGCTTCATCGCCGCCGCCCGGCTCCTGGTCGCGCAGCGGCAGCATGAAATTAACGACACACAAACTTTAATAAAATTATATGAAAACCATTAGATCATTTTTTGCAATGGCAGTCCTGTTACTCATGACAACCATCGCTAACAGGGCACGGGCGCAAAGCTCCGACCTGATCCAGTTGATACTGGATATAGAAAAGCTGACACAACTGAAAAATATCCTGACCAATATGAAGACCGGTTACGACATCATCAATGGAGGTTATAACCAGGTTAAACAGATAGCCGCCGGAAATTTCAGTATCCATTCCGTGTTTCTCAACGGCCTTTTAGCTATCAGCCCCGGGATCGCCAAATATGGGCGCGTAGCGGATATTGTTGTGGATCAGGCTGCCATCGTCAGCGAATACAGCCGCTATTACCGGCAATTTAAAAACGGAGGTAATTTCAACAGTGCTGAGATCGGCTATATGGGAAATGTATACAGCCAGCTGCTCCGGGAAAGTCTTAGCAATCTGGACCAGTTAACCAGCGTACTGGCGGCAGGTAAGCTGCGCATGAGCGATGACGAGCGCATCAAAGCCATAGACAGGATTTACACGGCAACCGCTGACCGGCTGCAGTTCCTGCGGCATTTTAACCGGCAGGCAAACGTATTGGCGGCAGAACGCCAAAAAGAACAGCATGAAATAACCGTAACACAAAAACTCTACTGACCATGGATAACCTTACAGGCCTGCAGGCCACCTTACAACAGGTCTACGACCAGATGCTGCCGCTTTGCACTTCCCTGATCGGGACCGCGCAAGGTTTAGCCGGACTGGCGGCGCTCTTATACATCGCTGCGCGGGTATGGCGCCATATCGCCGCCGCCGAACCCATCGATTTTTTCCCTTTACTGCGACCATTTGCTTTGGGTATAGCCATCCTCTTGTTTCCCGCTGTTATCGCCGTGATGAACGGCGTACTGCAACCAGTTGTTGGCGCGACCAATAATATGGTGCAAAACAGCAACCAGGCTATCGCTCTGCTGTTGCAGCAAAAAGCCGAAGCGGTGAAAAAGACGGATGCCTGGCAAATGTTTGTCGGTTCCGATGGAGAGGGCGACCGGGACAAATGGTATAAATATACCCATCCCGACGACCCGGGTGATACAGGCGAGGGGATATTAGGCAGCATCGGCAACGATATGAAATTCGCGATGGCCAAAGCTTCCTACAACTTCCGCAATAGCATCAAGGAATGGATGTCTGAAGTTTTGCAGCTGCTATATGAGGCAGCCGCGCTTTGCATCAATACGATCCGCATTTTCCAGCTCATTGTCCTGGCCATCTTAGGCCCTTTAGTCTTCGGTATCGCGGTCTTTGACGGTTTTCAGCATACCTTGACCGTATGGATGGCGCGGTATATCAATGTATTCCTGTGGCTGCCCGTCGCCAACATCTTTGGCAGCATTATCGGGAAAGTTCAGCAGAATATGATCCAGCTGGACATTTCGCAGATTCAAAGCTCCGGGGATACTTTCTTTTCCAGCACAGATACCTGCTATCTGATTTTTTTGCTGATCGGCATTGTCGGCTATTTTACCGTACCCGGCACCGCCAATTATATCGTTCATGCAGGCGGCGGCAACGCCTTACTCCATAAAGTGAATACCCTGGTCATCAGCTCTTCTCGGTCGGCCGGCAGCGTGATTTCGGGCGGTATGACGGCCGATGCTTATGGCAACCAGCGAGAAAATGTCAGCCAGGGTATGGCCGCCACCGCGATAACGGGAGGCTATTTTAAAGACAAGGACGATAACAACAGCAACTACCAAAAAGATAAATTATCCGGTAAATAATCAATGATTAACCATTTAAACGCTTCCGCCCTGGGCGGAGATTGGGGGCCTTATGTTTACACAAACGAAAAATATCGATACCGTTGCCAAACTAAACAGGCGTTTTAATATCCTGCTCATGCTGGTTACCGCCGCTGTTTTATGCTTCGGTATCTATAAAAGTTATGATTTCGCTGACCGCGCGCAAAACCGGGTGCATATCCTTTACAATGGCAAAGTGCTGGAAACTTTACTTTCAGACCGGAAACATTCGAGGCCCGTTGAATTACGCGACCATATCAAAACTTTTCATGAGGACTTTTTTAACCTGCTGCCCGACGATAAACAGATACAGGCTAACATTGCCAAAGCGTTGTACCTGGCCGACGAAAGCGCCAAGCGTCAATATGATGACCTGCGGGAAAAAGGTTATTACGCCAACCTCATTGCCGGTAATATCAGCCAGCAGATCAGCGTGGACAGCACGGTGCTGGACCTTAATCAGCTACCATACGCTTTTACCTGCTATGCGACCGAAAAGCTGGTGCGGGCAACCAATACCGTCACGCGTAAGCTCGTCACGAAAGGCAGGGTCCGGGAGCTCAGTACCGAAACTGACAATAACCCGCATGGCTTTCTGATCGAACGCTGGGAGATCGTCAATAATGCCGACCAGCCATGAAGAAAATCACCAGCGATATTTTGGCCAGGCACATCGCGGATCAGATCATCCGCATACAAACGCGCGTAGCCAATAACCTCAACCGCAAAACACAGCACTGGAACAAGGCATCCAAACTGATCGCCTTAGCATCATTCATTGCCGTCTTTGGCGGCCTGAGCATTTATTTAATCATTAAATCAATTTAATTATGCAACCACAACATTCAATTCAGTTTTTGCGGACACGCAGATTCCTGCTTATCCTGCCCCTGATGGTCTTACCGTTTTTGAGCCTGGCTTTTTATGCGGCTGGCGGGGGACGGGGTGCCGTAGCGGCTAACCCGTCGGAACAAAACCGGGGATTAAATACCAGCCTGCCTGCCGCGGCCTTTGGCAAACATGAAAAGCCCAAAGATAAAATGGGCTTTTACAACCAGGCCAAACTGGATTCCGCCAAAGAACAGTCGTACAGCAACAATCCTTTGTTGCAGGAAATGGGTATCAAAAAGGATAGGACGGTGATTCCTGACATCAAGTCCTCCGGCTTGCCTGCAAGCCAACCCGATGTCCGCCGGATCAATCAAAAGCTGGCAGCTATTGACAGGCAGATCAGCCGGCCCGCTGTGCCGCCGGTACCGGCAGCTGCGCCGAACCAGCCTGTTGAAAATAAACAGCTCACCGAACAAGTCAACCGCCTGGAAACGATGATGAAATCCATGCAAGCGGATACCGGGCCGGATCCGGAGATGCAGCAACTGAGCAAAATGCTCGAACAGATCCAGGCCATCCAGCGTCCCGAGCCCCCTAAAGCGGATCATCAAACCGATTCGGCAGCGACGAATCCCTTTAAAGCTATTCCTGCTACTATAGAGGGCAATCAAAAGATCAGGCAGTCAGGTGCTGTCAGGCTTTGCTTAAATGATACGGTCACCATTCAAGGGCAATTGATTCCTAAGGGAACTCCGGTGTATGGTACGGCCAATATGGTCAACCAGCGCCTGCTGATCGTTATTAAAAATATCCGGCTGGGGGAGTGCATCATACCGGCAGATCTGTCCGTGTATTACATGGACGGCATGCCCGGAGTACCTGCACCGGAAGCTGAATTGGGCGAAGCGGCGGGCAACGGTGCCGGCAATGCCCTCCAGGGGATGCAGTTTCTCGGTATGGATCAGTCTCTGGCCACCCAGGCGGCCGCAGGCGGCATCAATGCCGCCAAGGGGCTATTCAGCAAAAAAGTCAGGCGCATCACCGTTCATCTCAAAAACGGCGATGCCGTACTGCTGCGCAATAACCAGATTCGTTAACCTTAAATAATAGATCATGAATACCGAAAATTTAGAATTCCTGAAAAACAACCTGTTGAACCTGGGCTTTGGCGATAAGGTCAACGCGGAGATGGAAAAACAGATCAAAGCCAAAGTTCCTGAATTTAGCCTCAGCACAGAACAAACCTACAACCAGAAGAAAATGGATTATACCCTCCATTTTAAAGCAGGCGATCAGCATGACATGTATTTTTTCAACCGCTACGACGCCTCGCTCAAAAATGAAGTAGACCCGGGCAAAGACCGGATGCAGACTATGTATATCAATAAAGGCAACGGCATTACGGCTAAAGAGGCTTTTAATTTATTGGAGGGACGGGCTGTAGAAAAGAAACTGTACAATAAAGAAAGCGAGCCATACATCGCCTGGCTTAAACTTGATTTCAAGGACACCGATGATCGCGGTAACCATAAACTACTTAAATTTGGCGAAGGCTATGGCTACGACCTGGAGAAAACCCTGGCCCAATACCCGATCAAACAACTGGCGGACCAACAGCAAAAGGAAGAATTAATGCGTTCCCTGAGAAAAGGCAATGCACAGCAGGTAACGATAGAAAAAGACGGGCAAAGCCAAAAGTATTACCTGGCCGCCGAACCGCAGTATAAACAGATCAACGTTTACGACCAGAATCTAAAAAGCGTGAAACGTGAATCCCTCAAACAAGATAACACCCAGGACCAAAGCCAGGCCAAAAGCAATAAGCAAAGCCAGAAACAGCAATCCGACGATCAGCCCCGGAAGCAACAGTCACGCAAACAAAAAGTCAATTAATTATAAGCCCCGAAAGGGGTTTATTCGTTTCCGGCCTTTCCGGTCTGCCGCATATAAATATTCGCCTGCAATTCACCAGGACAGGATAAAGGCGCGGTAAAAACCGCTTCACTCATGCCCTCCATTACATTCCGTTCATTCCCTCAGCCATTTTTACTGCTTTTGGCAAAAGCCTGCCTGCCGTATCCCTGCCCCCGAGGTCTGGTATCCATGATCCGGCAGACAGGCACTTGCCTTTTCGTAAAGACAACATCACAGGAAGACCTTCATTTTTTCAAAAGAAGGAAAAAAAGGCAGCCAAGTTGTGCCTTTAGCGAAGTCATTGCTGCAACAACAGCAAAAAGCTTCCGGCATAATGGCGCTGTTGTTGTTTTTTGGCGCGCCACCCTGCGGGACTTATTCCTTTTCCTTTTTGCCTATGCCAGGCACCTTGTATTGCTTTCTTTTTTTCCTTTTTCTTTTGAAAAAAAGCTTTGAAGGGAAAAGGTTGAAAGAGAAAAGAATGAACAGATTTTTTAACAATTAACTTTTTTAATCATGCAAAACGCAGAAAAAAATGCCAAGGAAGTACAAGCTGCCGCCGGCGCAAAAGGAACAAACCCCTCAAAAACTGAAAACCGCCCGAATATTCCGGGCAAAGCCAAAAATGATGAACCCCTTAAAAATCAAAACCCCGGTACCGCGCCGGAAGCTTCGAAGGCCAAGGACGCCGAAGTTAAGACCGTTCAGCCCGCTGCCGCCGATAACCAACCCGTTAACAGTTCGGCCACAGCCGAAAAACAGGAACTGAACGATTCGGAGACGAAAGCAGAAGTGAAATACATCAAACCAACGATGAATTTAGAACAGACCATTAAAACCGTGAATGACCTGCACCGCAGGAGTATTCAGCGATTGGCACTGATCGCCCGTATCAAATTACTCGAAGATTTTGAGGTGAAACTGGTGGAAGAAAACGACGAACTGGAAAGCAATCCTTATCAGGGTTGCAGACTAATCATTAAAGATGATAAGGGCAGGGACTTTACCACCAATACGCCCGGCCTTATCCGCATGGTGGCGCAATTCATTTTTAATGCCTGCCATGAAAAACTGGCGGAGATCGAAGCCAATATCGTGCTTCCAACTACTTAAAGGCAGATACTCCCGGCATGTTGCCGGGAGTATTTTTTAAGGTTTACCAAAAACAGGAATTAAGATGTACGAGCAATTTATAGAACTGACCGACCAGATATTTTGGGCCGGCTACGCTGAAAAACTGGCTGCAGAAGACCCGGCCAAATTCAGATTTGAATTCAACGATTTCTTAAATACCTACGAAAATGATGACAGACAAAATGTTTTTACTGGTGAAAATTACGATTAGCACCGGGCATCGGGACATACACCATGCCATAGCGGAACTACAGGCGAACACCCGGCTCTCCGTTAGCAGCACCCGGAATGTAAAAGTCCTGAAAACAGAAATTATGAAACTAAAAACAAGGAAACACTAAAAATTTCAGCAGATGGCACACCATATCAATTTTAATGAAAAAACAGGGCGGCACAGCTTTATGAGCATAAGGGAAAAAGCCTGGCATAATTTAGGGCAGATTGTTGAACGCTACCCCACGAGCAGCGAGGCGATACAATTTGCCGGTTTGGATTATATTGTGGAAAAACGCCCTTTATTTACCTACGACACCAATAATCATTTGTGGAATAATGGCGAAGCCATTCCCGATATAGCCGTACCGAATTATTACGCCACTGTACGCGCCGACACGGAACAGGTATTGGGCGTTGTGGGTAATGATTATGAAGTCGTACAAAACCGGGATGCATTCAGCTTTTTTGATGCCATCGTTGGCGGCGGGGATGGTATTCTTTATGAAACCGCCGGAGCTTTAGGGCAGGCAGGTGAACGTATATTTATCACGGCCAAACTGCCTGGTTATATCCGGGTGGGAAGGGATGACCTGATTGAGAAATATATTTTTCTGACCACCTCCCATGATGGATACGGCAGTATAACCGCTGCCTTTACACCCACAAGGATTTGCTGCAACAATACCCTGCATGCCGCCTTAAATAATATGACTAACTGCGTAAAGATACGCCATACCCAAACTGCTCAGGAGCGGTTGGCACAGGCGCATAAGGTGATGGGTATTTCCAATAGCCTTTTCAGTCACTTAGACGATATATTTAATCGCTGGGCGAATGTCCGGGTCAACGATAAAGAGGTGTTGCGACTGGTGCAACAGGCCATGGCACCAAGCAAAGAGATTTTGCAAAAGGTACTGGACGAGAACATAGATGAATATTCCAGCCAATTTTTGAACACCGTAGAAAAAGTATGTGAATTTGCTTTCAGCCATCCCACCCAGCAGACGGATACGACGAGAGGTACGCTTTTTGGTGCGTATAATGCGATCAGCGGTTACCTGCAAAATGTCAGGTCTTATAAAACCGAAAACATCAAACTCAAATCCATCCTTTTCGGCAATGGCTTTAATAAAATTCAATCGGCATTTAACCTCTGCGGGGAATTTGAAAAGCGGGGCGGGACGGCTTTTGAAAGGAATTGACACGAGGGGCGAAAGCCCCTCTTTTATGCTCAAGAACCACGGACGCTACTTTTCTTTCTTTCAGTCGCCGGAAAGAAAAGTAGCAAAAGAAAGAGGCTCAGTTATAGAATTTCTGTCTGGTATCATAATTTAATCACAAAATCGGAGCTATATGGCGAACGACTTTGATCACACATCGCTTACGGTGTATTGGGTTCAATCTGCTTCAGGATATCGTTCGCCATTTTAGAAACCGGTTCCGGGTCATCTGCATTGGATAAGAGCACAACGCCGGTTTTCAATTCGGGACAAAACATGACTTCACTTGCGGAGTTACCCAGGTTTCCCTCCTGCGATATTTTCCTCAGCCCGCTGGCAGCCTTGATGATCTGCCAGTTCAATGCGCAGGAATAATGATCCCCCTTTCCCATATCAAAGCCCCAGCTTTCCTGGTGGGAGAGCTTAACCGCAGGATCGTTTTCGTTCATTTGATAAGCCATATATCTGATCATATCAGCTGTGGTAGATTTAATTCCTCCGGCCCCCTGCGCGTAATCATATTCTTCCGGATTAAAACTCCCATCCTTATTATAGCCTTTTGCAGCATGCCGGCGATCCCTGGCGTTCAGGACAATTTTGGTGTCGTTCATCTTCAGCGGGCCGGTAATTTTCTCCCTCAACAATTCTTCGTAGCTCTCGTGATAGACCCGCTCCAGGATATAGCCCAATAGCTGGGCGGCTGTGTTAGAATATTGAAACTTAACGCCGGGTAAAGTATCAATGGCCACATGGTGGAGGTCATTATAGAAATCGGCCCGTGTATATCCCGGCTTTTCAGCCTTGTCGGAAAGCCAGTTGGGCAGCCGGGAAATATGGGTGATCAGGTGATAGAGTTTGACCGGGTGTCCCAGGTATTCCAGGTTCGGGTAATTGCCGTCCAGGTATTTACGGATATCATCGTCAAGCTGCACTTTGCCTTCTGTCACCGCCTTTGCTAAAAGCAAGCCGGTAAAGGTCTTGGTGATCGAAGCGATACCGTACAAGGTTTGGGAACCGGGCAGCTGTTTGAGTTTTTTATCCCTAAAGCCGTAGTTATAGAAGTATATTTTGCCGTTTTGATAAACGGCGACGGAGGCACCGACGGTTGCGGCCGATTTAAGAAAGACTTGTGAAGCCTTGTTGACAATGGCATCTATACTGTCTTTGGATTTGTCGGCCGTTTGGAACGTTTGTGCATTTACCTGCGTTATCAGGCAGCCAGCAAAAAGCATGCATACGTATTTTTTCATTATCATTAATTTACGTTTTGATCCCGTGTTTTTTCTGTTTCTAATTGCCAGAATTTTCCTGTCGTTTTAACCATTCCTGGTACTTTGTCAGCAAGAAGTTATCCCAGGCTTTCTTATATTCCGCTGTGACCACGCTAAAATGATTGCCGGGGTAATAGGCAAACTGTATATCAGCGCCCAGCTTCTTCATTTCCTGTTCCATTAATTTAACGGCGGGGCACTGTTCGCCATCCTCGGTCCCACCGAAATCCGTAATTTTCCCTGCAAATCTTTCTGTAGCTCCGGCCAGCGGGTGATCACGTATTGGGTGAGGTCGTAGCGTTTCCAATAATTAACCACAGCAGGATTGATGGCAAGCGTTTCGGGATCAAACATCAGTTCCGGCAATCCGTCCGCTCCCTTTGGGCCAAATACGGCATCAAACGAAACATTTTGCTGCCCGCGGTAAAGTACTCCTTCAATACTATGCGTGATATTCGCGTGGTCGTATACCACGCTGTCCAGCAGGGTCGGCCTGTCCATGGTCAGCCCGTCAACATAATCGTTCAGCTTTTTATCCTCGTACAGGTTGGTGAAGGAGAACCGGCGAAAATCCACCGGGTCCGGCGCACTGGCGTTCCCAGCTACAAAAAGCTTCGGGTAATGCGTAAGCAGGTACACTACCGTCCAGCCACCACTGCTGTGCCCTCGCAGCAGCCGCGCCCCATTCGTCCGGTATTGTTTATCCAGTTGGGGAATAAACTCGTTAGCGAAGGCATCGCCTACCGGGCCATTATTATCGCTGTTGGCATAGGTGCTATGCCCCAGCGAACAATCGCCGTCGAGGTAAACCTTTATACAGGCGACGGTGTCCAGCGGAACCGAGGCCAGCGTATCGCTACTTTCTGATTTGGAATAATGCATGTAACCGCCGCCGAAGCCGGCAATCATA
>Ga0157371_10003298_pt1 | contig 14771 bp, 15 predicted proteins | sample C45metaG_FD_113462 | JGI IMG/M metagenome (GOLD analysis project Ga0157371, IMG submission 113462) | Corn rhizosphere microbial communities from Kellogg Biological Station, Michigan, USA - C4-5 metaG | ecosystem: Host-associated > Plants > Roots > Rhizosphere > Soil | place: USA: Michigan...
CAGGAGGGCGAGCCTCGGCGCGGGTGGTGGCAAAGGACGTTCGGATAGGGTTTCATGCCCGGTTCAGGCCGCAGGTGTGATGGACCCGGCATGAAATCCGCGCTGTCCCGGGCGATGCGCGCCCTCATGCTCGCGCTGGTGTTGATGCTGTCCTTTTCGCAGACGGCAGCGGCTGCTGCCGACGATAGCGGGCCATCGATCCTCCGCGACACCGAAACGGAACAGATGTTCCGCGACATGTCGCTGCCGCTGATCAAAGCTGCGGGGCTCGATCCCGAAGCGGTTCACGTCGTCCTTCTGAACGATCCGGAGATCAACGCCTTCGTTGCGACGGGACAGACGGTTTACGTGCAATCGGGTCTCCTGCTGGATTGCGACAACGTCAATCAGCTTCAGGGAGTCGTTGCTCACGAGCTGGGGCACGTCACCGCCGGGGACTCCATCCGCTCCGGCGAGGGCGAGCACCAGGCACTTGGCGTCTATCTTGCGACGATGGTGCTGGGTGCGATTGCCGCGGCGGCCGGATCTCCGGATGCCGCGATCGGCCTCGCGCAAATGGGCCAAAGGGCGGCCATCGGAAAAATGCTGGCCTTCACTCGCGGGCAGGAAGCGACCGCCGACGCGTCCGCCGCCAAGTTCCTGCATATCGCGGGGATCAGCGGCAAGGGCATGCTCGATTTCTTCGGAAAGCTTCAGAACGAGGAATATCGGCTCGCCGACTACTCGACGGACAGCTTCGATCAGAGTCACCCTCTCACCTCGGAAAGAATCCAGGCGCTGCAGCAGAAATTCCAGGCCGATCCCGCCTGGAACAAGCCTGTCGATCCGCAGCTCAATGAGCGCTTCCTGCGGGTGAAGGCGAAGTTGCTGGGATATGTCGATCCGAGACAGGCGCTGCTGAGGTATCCGCTCGGTGACGATAGCGTTCCAGGTCATTACGCTCGCGCCTACGCCTACCACATGGGAGGATATCCGACGCAGGCTCTTGCCGAAGCCAACGCCCTCCTTGCTGGCGCGCCACAGGATCCGTTCTTCCTCGAGCTCAAGGGGCAGATCCTCCTGGAGGACGGCAAGCCCGCGGACGCCGTCGCGCCCCTTCGGGAGGCGACCCAGCTGTCCGGCGAAAAGCCGCTGATCGCTGCACTGCTTGGCCATGCCTTGGTCGCGACCGAGAACCCCAAGAATTACGCGGAAGCCGAGCAGGTTCTCAAAACCGCTGTCACTCGCGACGACGATGATCCGGACGCCTGGTTCCAGCTTGGGATCATCTACGATCGCCAAGGCGACCAGGCCCGGGCAGCGCTTGCCACTGCCGAGCGCAGCTATCTCCAGGCCGATCACAAAATGGCGCTCGCCAGCGCCGAGATGGCGATGAAGGGGATCCCGCCGGGCACGCCGGACTATCTTCGAGCGCAAGATATTGCCATGGTCGCTAAGGCGCAGCTCAAGGACAAGAAGGACAAGGGGCACCAGTGACCGAGGGACAAAGGCGCTCGTCCGGCTGGTTGATTTCGGGGATGGCCGGCGGAATCATCGGCGCCGCAGTGATGGCGGCACTCCTGGTTTTCGCCGTTCCCCACTATTTGGCCGGCCGCATTGTGCGGGCCGGAATGATGGCAGACCCGCAGGTGCTGATCGATGCCGGCGAGGCGCTTCACCAGCAGCAATATGCGCCGGTTCTCGCTGCACACCGCGCTGAACTGGAAACTCCGTTCGGCACTTCGTGGAAGGGCGCGAGCAAACCCGATATCACACTGGTCGAATTTTACGACTACGCCTGCCCCTATTGCAAAGCGAGCAATCCGGCTCTCGACCAGTTGCTGAAGAGCGATCCCAAAGTCCGAATCGTCTATCGCGAATTGCCGATCCTCGGGCAGTCGAGCGTCGATGCTGCGCGGCTGTCGCTTGCTGCATCGAAAGCGGGCCGGTTCGCGCAGTTCCACGATGCGCTGTGGTCCGCCGGCCGGCCCGACCCGCAAACGATCGCTACGGCGGCGCAGGCTGCCGGAATTCCCGACCAGCCGGTCGAAACTTCCGATGGAGACGCCGAGCTCAAGAAGAATTTCCAGCTCGCGGGCGCCCTGGGAGCGACAGGAACGCCGCTGTTCGTGATCGGCGACCGGGTGATCAACGGCGCGGTCACATATCCGATGCTGAAGTCGGCAATCGACGAGGCGCGCGCCAAAGGCTGATCGCCACATCCGCTGCTCGTTTTGACGAGTGGGCGATCCTAGTCGGAGTCGGCTCCCTTGAAGCCCTGCGCAACGACGTACCATTCGCTCGAATCCTTGCGGCTCGCTGGCGGCTTCGCATGCTTCACCGTCGCGAAGTGCCGCTTGAGCTCGGCGACGAGAGTGCTGTCGGCTCCGCCGGCGAGCACCTTGGCGACGAACGCGCCGCCGGGCTTCAGCACATCCTTCGCAAACTCAAGAGCGGTCTCGACGAGACCCATCGTCCGAAGATGATCGGTCTGCTGGTGGCCGACCGTGTTAGCGGCCATGTCGGACAGCACCAGGTCTGCTGGCCCGCCAAGTGCCGCCTTCAACCGGTCCGGCGCTGAATCGTCCATGAAGTCCATTTGCAGAATGGTGACTCCGTCGATCGGGTCGGTTGGCAGCAGGTCGATACCGACAACTGAAGCGTTCGGTAGGCGCCGCCGGACCGCTTGCGCCCACCCGCCCGGCGCAATCCCGAGGTCGACGACCGAATGAGCACCCTTCAGGAAGCCGAACCGCTCGTCGAGTTCCAGCAGCTTGTACGCCGCGCGGCTGCGATAATTCTCGGCCTTCGCGCGGCGAACGTAGGGGTCATTCAGCTGCCGCTCCAGCCACCGCGTGGAGGACGCGGAACGGCTGCGCGCCGTCCGAACCCGCTGGCGCGGCCCGCGTATCACAGCTTGTAGCCGTCCTGAGCCATCAACGAGCGAAGTATGCCCTCACGAATTCCGCGATCGGCGACTCCCAGGTTTTTCGCCGGCCAGATCTCGATGATGGCTTCAAGAATAGCGCAGCCCGCGACCACGAGGTCGGCCCGCTCCGGCCCGATACAGGACAGGCTGGACCGTTTTTCGTAATCCATTTCCGCGATCATCCCGCTGATCGTCCGCATCGCGTCAATGGGCACGTGGAGGCCATCCACTGCCCGGCGGTCGTAGCTTGGAAGTGCGAGATGGACGCTGGCGAGAGTCGTCACTGTGCCGCTGGTTCCCAGCAGCCGAATTCCCCGGCGCTCGCGAGGCAAGCTCGACTCGAACTGGTCAAAGGATCTCCGTACCCGCTCGCGCATACGCCGGTACGCTGCGAGACGCTCGCTTCCGTCAATCGCCTCCCGTCCCTCGCTCTCCGTCAAGGAGACCACGCCCCAAGGCGCGCTCCACCAGCTGCGGATTTGCGGCCCCTTCTCCGTCTGCTCGATCAAAACGAGTTCCGTCGAGCCGCCGCCGATGTCGAAGATCATCGCCGGGCCGTCTCCCGGCTCAAGCAACTTATGGCAGCCGAGCATAGCCAACCGCGCCTCCTCGGCCGGCTCGATGATCTCGAGCGCGATACCGGTCTCCTGCCTTACCCTATCGATGAACTTGCGCCCGTTCGCCGCCCGGCGACAGGCTTCGGTAGCAACGGAGCGCGAGAGCGAGACGTTGCGCTTCCGGAGCTTCTCTCCGCAGATCGCGAGCGCAGCCACCGCCCGTTCCATGGCCTCGTCCGACAGGCGACCGGTTCCGGATAGCCCCTCGCCAAGCCTCACGATGCGCGAAAAGGCGTCAACGACGGTGAATGCACCGTTGTTCGGCCGGGCGATCAAAAGGCGGCAGTTGTTGGTACCGAGGTCCAAGGCACCGTAGGTATGGCGCGGCGAATGGCTATGGTCGTGGGGCCGCGGCTGCGGCGAATTCGTGATGGCCGGCCCGGGGCTAGGTTGCGGGGCCGGCGCGCTGGCGGCCTCCTGAGCCATGACCAAACGCCCAATCTAATCCTGCGCCGCCTTGGATAAGGCGGCTGACTTGAGATGAGTGTAGGCTGGAATGGCGCAAAAGGGCAAGTTCCTGAAAGGAAACTCCTCGCGCCGTTGACACCTGCGGGCCCAAATCTCTATCTCGCCCGCGCGCTGTCTGAGGCGCGCATTGCCCCGTCGTCTAATGGTAAGACTACGGACTCTGACTCCGTCAATCGTGGTTCGAATCCACGCGGGGCATCCAGTTTTACGGCCGGTCCGGCCGCCGCCTCCGTATCCGGCGATTAGCCCGCCTTGAGACGGTTTTACAGATTATGACTGCAGGGCGTGGCGGCCGGCGATCCAGTGCTCGAGTCGAGTTCGGATCGAGCGTCGAGATGGGATATAGCCCGGTGGAGCCTCCGTGATTTGCGTAGTGACTTCGTAGACCTTGAGGTTCTGCGGAAGCTTTATACGAAGCATTTCGCGCCCGCGAAGCCGGTCTTCGGCAAGGGCAAGCGAACGGTGCACATCCTCGGCCGTGAAAGGCTTCATCAGGCAGCCGAGCGCAAGATCCGGCATCGGAAAGCTTGGCGCTTTGCCACTCACAAAGAGGCAAGGGATGTCGAGATCGTGAAGCCGGACAGCGACGGAGAAACCGGTTGAACCGTGCGCCAGATGGAGATCGACAAGAGCGAGATCCGGATCATAAGTCTCGGCAGCGGAAATGGCGGACTCGGCATCTTCCGCCGTCGCGATCACTCGATAGCGAGGGTTGTCCTCGATCAGGTACCGGACCGTGGTTGCAAGCTGCGCGTCATCCTCGACGACCAGGACCTTGAGCACTCGACCCTCCCCTAGCGCTGGCGTGGGCGCTGGCGGCAGGGTGAATCGAAAACGGTCCGGCGCGAATCCCCTGTAAACGGGATTTACGCCGAACCGAGTCTTTCGCGAGTCAGGAAGAGCGGTTTAGGCCCGGTAGAAGATGTGGGCGCCGATCTGCTCTACTTCCTGAAGGCCATGCCTCCAGTTCGGGGCCACGTAGTCGGCGTGGTACCACATGACATCGTTTGGAACTTCACGGGCGAGATTGAGAATGGCCGTGCGCGCGACACCGACCGCGGTGTGCCATGCCGCCACGTCATAGATTCCGGGAAACTGCCCATTGCGAACGAACGAGAATTGCGCCTTCTGCTTGACGACACTGCACCAGTCGGAGGGGTACCGGCCAGACGCCGCTCGGTTGATCACGACGTCGGCTACCGCGAGTTGTCCCTCGACAGGCTCCCCGCGGCTCTCGAAATAGACTGCCGTCGCCAGGCAAATCCCTTGGTCGTCCAACGCTCCGCCCATATTGGCTTGAACAATCTGCCCCAGTGGAAGAGGGAGCGGTTGGTTCATCATCGCCGGTGCGTTCGACAGCAGTTGCAGAGGGTTCGCAGCAGGAACGGTGGCCTGAACCGCACCAGTGGTGGGTGTAGGCACCGCGTTGGCAACAGCCACCGCCGATTGCTGGGGAAGGCTATAGCTGATGTTCTGAACGGCCGGCTGGAAGCTTGCCTGGACCGGCGCTGCGCTGGCCTTCGCCGAGGTCAGCCCCAGCACAATAAATCCAATCGTCGCGGTCAGCCCGCGGCGGCCCGTCAGCTTCATTTAATTGCCCTTGCTCTCTGGCGGCGCCCCCACCCTTGGCGCCCAAAGGGCGCCGAAAGATGTGCGGGTGGGGGTCATCCGTCTTGCCCGGGTCCTGCGCCTGGGGGCGTCCTAAGGACCTCTCGCTCTCAATCGCTGATGGCCAGATACGGATTATTTCCGCTAATCCAAGCCACCTAACGATGAATTGAGTGAGTCGCGGGACGAGTCGCGGAACCGGTTGAGTTTTCTCGGAAACCTGCGGGAACTTTTGATTTGTGAGGGGATCGGTTAGCTGCGCGCAAGGAGGGATTGATGGCGCATTGGCTAATGAAGTCGGAGCCGGGAACATACAGCTGGGCTGATCTTCAACGTGACGGCTCGACCGAATGGGATGGTGTTCGCAACCCCGCCGCCAGACTCCACCTCAAAGCGATGAAGCCTGGCGATGAGGCGTTCTTCTATCACTCCGGCGATGAACGCTCGGTGATCGGGATCATGCGTATCACTCGCGACGCAGCCCCCGATCCCAAAGATCCAAACTGGGTTTCGGTTCGGGTCGAGCCCGTAAGGCAGCTTCTCAGGCCCGTCATGCTTAAGGAAATCAAGGGTGAGCCCAAGCTGGCGAAGATGGAGCTGATCCGGCAGTCGCGGCTCTCCGTTTCGCCCGTGCGAGAGGAAGAGTGGGGCATTATAATGACGCTGGCCCAATGAACCCGGCGTCAGCGCTGGTTCACGAGAACCGTGCTACAAGGGCATCATGAGGACAGATGTCATGAATCGCGGCTTTTTCTCCAGAGCAGCTATTGCTCTTGCGGGCTTCGCTCTCGCCGGGGCGGCTATTGCTGCGGCTCAACCGGCTCAGGTCGATCAGCCCAAGCAGCAGGTCCAACACACGCCGTTCAATTACGACGTCGTCAATGGCCAGCGCGTCCCCAAGGGCAATCGTGTAACGAACGCGGATGGCAGCTGGCGTGAAACGATCCGGCAGGGCAATTGCACCACTGTGAAGGAAAAGTCCGCGGCAGGCGAGTATAAGGAAAGCAGGAGCTGCGGCTGATCAGCTGCGAGCGTTGACCGAACCCTTCGGAGCTTCGTGGATTTCGCACTTGGGCAGGCCAAAGCGCGCAACATCGGCGCAATCCCGAACCTGAGCGCTTCCGTCGGGACCGGCAAAGATGGCCCAGTCGCGGCCGTTGGTGCAATGCGCGGTCCACTCATCCAGGTTCTTGTACGGCCCGACGTAGCCCGCCTTGTCGATCTGGCGGCAACTGAACCCTGAATCGTAGATTGCCCGCTTGAGAGCGATCGCGAGGTTGAGGGCGTCGAGCTGGTGAAGCTGCTCCTGCTCGGGGCCGATCGCGGAATGCGGCTGCTGTGCCTGATTCTGCGGCGGGTTTTGAGGCTGGGATTGGTTGCAGGAAGCCAGCATTAGCGCTGCTGAAAATCCTGCTGCTGCTAGCTTGTGCATCCTCGTCTCCTTCATCTCCCCAACGCAAAAATCCCAATGAAAGCTTCCGCTTTCCGGTCAACTGGGAATCTGCTTCTATGTGCCAATGGCTCGTATCGCAGCACTTGTCGCTTTGGCACTAGTTGGTGCGGGAGCTCCTCCTCCGAATCCCGCTACTCCGGCCGACATCGTCGCCTCCGCCCCACCAGGCGCTTGGCGTGATATTGCGCCGCCTGATCTTTTGGTGATGAAGCTGAAAAACGGCGGGCAGGTGCTGATGCAACTCGCCCCAGATTTCGCCCCTGTCCACGTGGCCAACATCAGGGCTCTGGCGCGCGCACACTGGTGGGACAAGGCGACAATCTACCGCGTCCAGGACGATTACGTGGTCCAGTGGGGCAAGAACGACGGCAAGGACCCGCTTCCGCAGGGAGTCGTGCCGGAGCCGCCGGCAGAATATGCGCGACCGCTAAGGGGACTCACCGTGAGGCCACTCGGCTATCCGGACGATTACGCGCCACGGGCAGGCTTCGCCAATGGCTGGCCGATCGCCTACGATCCCCGCTCGGAAACCGCCAACCTGGTTCATTGTTACGGGTACGTCGGAGCGGGACGAGATCTGTCACCAGATACCGGAACTGGCGGTGAGTTGTATGCGGTTATCGGTCACGCGCCGAGGCACCTTGATCGCAACATTGCGCTGGTAGGCCGGGTGATCGAGGGAATCGAACATCTCAGTTCGCTTCCCCGCGGCACTGGCGATCTCGGCTTTTACAAGAGCCCTGCAAACGCAGTGCCGATCGCAAGCGTTCGCCTCGCCAGCGATTTACCTCCCGGCCAGCGGCCCTCATTGCAATATATGGATACCTCGAGCCTTGCGTTCGCGGCCTATGTTCGCGCCAGGGCAAACCGCCACGATAGCTTCTTCATCCGTCCCGCCGGTGGCATCGACCTCTGCAATGCGCCGGTTCCGATCAGGCGAACGCCGTCCCGCTGACGGGGCTCAGGCAGCCCAGGCGTGGTGATCGCTGTTCTTATGCTGGATAATCACCGGCCCGTGGTGGGAACGCATGCTCGCCTCGGCCAGCGGGAGAGCGGTCGCGCAAAAGGCGCATTCCGCGGACATGCGGCCGATCATCCACTGTGTGCGCCCGCACCCGGGGCAGTGGTTCACCTCATTTTCCCGGTAGACTGCGTGATACCCCCGTCCAGCTGCAAAATACGTGGGGCCCATGTCGCTGGCGCTGCTCGCCATCTGACACCTTCCTTTCGGCGGCATTGAACGAGCGAAGCGGGGCGCGGTTGCATCAATCGTTATAACGAGCGCCCCAACTGTTGATCCTGTGCAACAGCAAGCGGTTGAAATCGCTAGAGGTTCGGCATCCCTTCGTTCGAAAGTGGTTCGGCAAACTCAGCGCCGATCTTGTCGCCGGCGGTCCACTTGACGACCGCGTTGGCGCGTTCGCGGCCCGGTAGCATCAGCCACACTCGCGATCCGACTTCGAAGTGCCCGTCGGTTTGAGCCATGAACCCGCGTTCCGACAAGTTGAGAACGCGCGCGTCGACGCCGTTGGCGCCGAGCTCACGCATCTTTGCCTCAATTTCGACCGGCGCCCGGGAAAACCGCCGCCGGTCGTTCGGATCTTCCGCATCGGCTATTCGCGCCCTGATCATTCACTCATGCCCCACACAAGGGTTGCCTTATCCGATGGCGTGCACTGCCAATCAAGCTGATTGTATTACCGCAGCTGCGCGCAGGAACCGGTTGGTACTTTTGGGCCACTGGTGGAGCTTGTTCAGCCAGTGTAAGGTCTCTTTGCGCAAAATAAGGGCCAAATCCGGAGCGTGTTACATTGTTGGTGGGGTATAAATTGTTAAAGCATTTCAAATTGTTCACCGTCGCAAGTGCGGCACTGGCAGCGCCGATTTCTGCGGCGTGGTCGCAAGGGCAATCCCCCGCTCCCGCGGCACCCGTTATTCGGCCCGCTCCGCCCCAATCTCCAAGGGGGCCGGCGCAAATGCAATCGCAAGCACCGGTCGCAGCCCCCGTTCCAGCCCCAGCGACCCCCGCTCCGCTGCCCCCGCCGGTATGGGCCGTTTCGGATGCGCAGGAGCTGCTCGCCTATATCCAGGCGATCGGGCAGGAGGGCCTCAATCCAGCCGATTACAACCCGAGTGGTCTTAGCACGGCCATAGCTTCCGCCGATCCGGTGCGGCTCAGCCAGGTCGCAAGCGACTGCTTCGAAAAGGTCGCATCGGATCTCGCCCTTGGGCACGTGCGCGGCGATGCTCGGATCGATTGGCACATCAAGGACCCCGATCTCGACGGCGGGCGTCTCGATCAGCTTCTTCACAGCGCTGTTGCCCAGCACAGCGTCACCGCCACGCTCAAATCGCTCCTCCCCACGCACCCGCAATATGCGGCACTCAAGACAGCGCTTGCGGTAACCCCGCCGGCCGAGACTGAAGAGATCAACCGCATCAAGCTAAACCTGGACCGGTGGCGATGGCTGCCACGCGATTTGGGAGGCCGGTACATCATCGCCAATGTTCCGGCGTACACCGCCGCTTTGGTCGAAGACGGTGCGACGATTTCGCGGCACCATGCCGTCGCCGGAAAAATCTCGACGCCAACTCCACAGATTTCCGCGACGGCGACAGGCGTGATCCTCAATCCGTGGTGGGAGGTTCCGACCAGCATCTCGAAGGAAGTTGCCGGCAAAAAGGGTTTCGTGGCGGTGAAGGGCGCCGATGGTTCCATTCAGCGTTGGCGGCAGCCGCCGGGACCGACCAACGCACTTGGCCAACTGAAGTTCGTGATGCCAAATTCCAAGGCCATCTACCTCCACGACACCAACGCCAAAAGCCGCTTCAACAGCAAGGTTCGCGCCTTCAGCCACGGCTGCATCCGGACGCAGGACGTTCTGAAGCTGGCGACGATTCTGCTTGAGGAAGGGGACACGGCAGGAACCTGGACGCCGGACAAGATCCAGGCGGTCCTGGCGAGCGGCAAGACGACAGAGGCCAACTTCCCTAAGCCGCTACCGGTTTACATCGTCTACATGACTTCGGCCGCGACAGTGGACGGCAAGATCATTCAGTATCCCGACGTCTACCAGCGCGACGGCAAGGTGATCGACGCCCTGCTCGACAAAATGCCCGCCAATCCGCCCGGGCCAGCAGAGACGACGGACAACGTCGCGACCCGCTAGTTGCGTTCGCCGCGCCGCTGGAGCAACCGCATCCGAGTGACCGACCAGATGTTGTTGAGCGCGACCCCGGACTCCTCATGCAGCTGAGTGCTGCTGGTACATTCCGTTCGCTGCGAATCTTCAATTACCGCGTGTGGGCTGGCGGCGCGCTCGTATCCAACGTCGGCACCTGGATGCAGCGGACGGCGCAGGACTGGCTCGTTCTCACCGAGCTTACCCACAACAGCGCGTCGGCCGTCGGCATCGTGATGGCGCTGCAATTCGGGCCGCAGCTGTTGTTGCTGCCGTGGACCGGTTTCGCGGCGGATCATTTCAACCAGCGCAAGCTGCTGATGCTCACGCAAGCAACGATGGGTTTGCTGGCGCTGGGGCTGGGTGTGCTGACTGTCACCGGACTCGTGCAGCTCTGGCAGGTCTACGTCTTCGCCTTCCTGTTCGGCTGCGCATCAGCGTTCGATGCGCCGGCGCGTCAGACCTTCGTAGGTGAGCTCGTGGGTGATACCGATCTGCCGAACGCGGTCGCCCTCAATTCGACGTCCTTCAACGGCGCGCGAATGATCGGGCCGGCGGTAGCCGGCCTGTTGATCGCGTCCATCGGCACCGGCTGGGCGTTCGTTCTCAATGGCGTGTCCTTCATCGCCGTGCTCATCTCGATCTCATTTTTAAGGGTAGCGGAGCTGCACCCGAACAAGAGGGCGAAGCGGAAGCGAGGCAGCCTGACTGAAGGGTTTCATTACGTGTGGGATCGGCGGGATCTCAGGACAATGATGATCATGCTGGCGCTGATCGGCACCTTCGGCCTCAACTTTCCCATCTTCGTTTCGACAATGGCTGTTCGGGTCTTCCAAACTAATGCGGGAGGTTACGGGCTGCTGTCGTCGATCATGGCCGTCGGGACAATGTCCGGAGCGCTGCTGGGTGCGGGGCGCGACCGGCCGAGATTCCTTTACCTCATCTACGGCTCGGGAGTTTTCGGCCTGGGCTGCGCGCTTGCGGCGATCGCTCCCACCTACTGGACGTTTGGCGCAGCGCTGATGGTCATCGGCGCCGCCGCTCTGACCTTCACCAACACCAGCAACAGCCTGATGCAGCTGTCGACCGAACCAGCGATGCGGGGGCGGGTGATGGCACTGCGGCTTGCTGTGCTGCTGGGAAGCACACCGTTCGGAGCACCGATCGTCGGCTGGGTTGCCGACACCGCCGGTCCGCGCTGGGCTTTGGGCGTCGGCGCTGCGGCCGGTCTCGCTGCCGCATTGGTTGGCGGTTACGCGCGAGAACTTCTCTCGGTCCGGACAGTCATTCGTGCCCGCCGATCCGACACAGTCAAACGTTTCAGGCAAGCTCCGATCGAATCTGCCCGGACAAAATTCTAGGCCGCCACTCCAGTGGCACCGGCGAACGAATTCAGTTCCTCGTTTTGATGAGGCGCGGTGAAGAACCCTTGCGACAGTCTGCCCGCTCATTATGGTAGCGCTAACACGAGTGGGAGGACGTATGCGTAAACTTCTGGGCCTCACGGCGATCTTCTTGAGCAGTTCCGCATTGGCGGCTTCCGGCGCAACACACCGAGGCTTCGTCCTCAGTCCCAATGAGACGCTCGAGGCTCGCGGCGCCAGCGTCATCGTTGAGCAGAATCATTTCAGCCCGATTTTTTTCGATGAAAAGAATGCGGGCATCCAGCTCATCCTGCACGGCGAACGAGTCGCTGTGGACGGCGAAGTGCGGCTCAATCGGACGCCCGAGCAGTGGGACCCGGTGCCGATGTTCGGCAGCCGCACTCGAGGCCCGCAGCCGAACCAGCTTATTGTTACCTCCTCCTATCCTGCAGTCGGGCTCAACTATAATGTTGCCGTGACCGCTGAAGGGGACGGGTTCCGGATCGCGGTCAATCTCGACAAACCGCTTCCCTCGGGCCTGCTCGGGAAGGCCGGCTTCAACCTGGATTTCATCCCGACCTCCTATTTCGGGAAGACCTATTTGATGGACTCCCAGTCGGGGATATTCCCCCGCAATCCCGATGGGCCGATGGCGACTGACGGATCGGGGGACCCACTGCCGCTGGCGAGCGGCGGACATTCGATCACGCTGTCTCCGGAAGACCCGCTGACCCGGGTCAGCATCACCTCCGACGGAGCCCCGCTGCAACTGTTCGATGCCCGCAACCGGGCCCAGAACGGCTGGTTCGTCGTCCGCTCGCAAATCCCCGCGGGAGCGACCAAAGACGCCATCGTCTGGCACGTCCGGCCGAACATCATCCCGAACTGGGTGAGGCAGCCCGTCGTCTCCTACAACCAGGCCGGCTACACCCCCGATCGATCGAAAGTCGCGGTCATCGAGCTCGATCCAAACTTCAGTGCGCCTGGACGAGCCACCCTGGTGAGGGTCACCGCCGACGGCACTGAGGCCCCGGTACTGACCGCGAATACCAAACCCTGGGGCAAGTATCTTCGATACAATTATGCGACTTTCGATTTTTCGAGCGTGCGCACCCCCGGCGTCTACGAGATTTCCTATGCCGGCCAGAAGACCGGCCCGTTCCGCATTGCGGCGGACGCCTATGACCGCATCTGGCAGCCCTCGCTCGACACCTATCTCGTCGAGCAGATGGATCACATGCGGGTGCGCGAACAATATCGCATCTGGCAGGGCGTGTCGCACATGGACGATTCGCGCCAGGCCCCGCCGAACATCGTCCTCTTCGACGGATATCACATGGGGCCGAATCTCGACTCGCCGTTCAAGCCAGGCGAGCATATTCCGGGCCTGGACGTCGGCGGGTTCCAGGATGCCGGCGACTTCGACATCCAGACTCCGCAAAATGCGGAAGTCGTTCGCGGGCTCGCGCTCTCGCGCGAAATGTTCGGCCTGAATTGGGACGAGACAACCATCGACGAGGCTGCGCACCGTGCCCAGATCCGCAAGCCCGACGGGGTGCAGGACTCGCTTCAGCTGATCCGTCACGGCGTTCTTCAACTGCTCGCCCAGTACAAGATTTTCGGCCACGCGGTGGTCGGCACCGTCGATCCGACCCTGAAGCAATACACGCATCTCGGCGACGCCGGATCGCAGACGGATGGCCGTATTTACGATCCGAACCTCGGTCCCAATGAGGTGGTCGGTAACCGGTCCGGCAAGCCTGACGATCGCTGGACCTTCACGACGGATTATCCGGCGAACGACCTTGAGATGGCGACTGGGCTCGCTGCCGCAAGCCGAGAGCTGCGCGAAAGCGATCCCAAGATGGCGGCCGATGCACTGGCGGCGGCGAAAGCCCTGTGGCTGGCCGAGCAGCCGAAGGTCGGCACCAATGTCGACCAGAGCAACGGGCGCGACAATGTCGGCAACCTGCCGATGACGGATGTCGAAGCGACAATCGAACTGCTGGTCACCACTAACGGAGATCCGGTCTACAAAGCCAAGCTGATGCAACTGCTCCCGCAGATGCTTCCGCAGCTATTCCTGGTCGGCGGCACTGCTGTACGCGCGATTCCGTACATGGGACCGGAGTATCGAGCCGCGCTGATCCCCGCGGTCAAGGAATTGAAGGCTCGCGCGGACTCCGAGCTTGCGCACAACCCGTTTGGAGTCCCGATCCTCGAAGGCGGGTGGGCCGGGTCGAACGCCGTCGCGAGCTTCGGATCGACCATGTACATGCTGCACAAGGCATTCCCCGCGATTGTCGGGCCGGAGTACACGCTGAATGCCCTAGACTACATGTTGGGGCGGCATCCGGCGAACAGCCTTTCGCTGGTGTCGACCGTCGGTACGCAATCGAAGCTGGTCGCCTATGGCCACAACCGTGCCGACTACAGCTTCGTCCCCGGCGGAATGGTGCCGGGTGTGCTGATCGTGAAGCCTGACTATCCCGAGCTTCGGACCGAATGGCCGTTCTTGTGGTTCGAGAACGAATATACGGTCAGCACCACGACGGATTACATCATGGCGGCCAACGCAGCGATCGCCGCAGCGAAGGAATCGGTCAGGCCGTAGCCCACTGGCGGCAGGTCTGGGCCTGCGCGCCCTCTTTCGCACAGACACCGTCCATGCGAGTGTGAAGCGCGGCGAGCACATCGCTGCCGTTGTGAGCCGCGCTCCAGGCACGCAGTTTGTCGCCCCAGTCTGCCACCTTCACCCGCGTCCGTTGGTAATAGCTGTCCGGCGACTTCGCGAGCTCATCGAGCACGGCACTGGCGGCCTTGGCAACCGCGCCCTTGTCGTCCGGCGCGTCGCGAAGAACGGCCTTCGAGTAGAGGATCGCCCACTGGACCCGGGTTGCCGGGCCCTGTGATGCCTCATAGGCCTTGCGAGCCCAATCAATCGCCGCGGCCTTGTCGCCATCCTGCTCGGCAAAATCGGACAGGCTGCTCATATAATAGAAGGGCTCATCCGACCGCTTGAGTTCGGCCAATGCGAGCTTCTTGGCGCCAGCATGGTCGCCCGCCTCGAACAACAAATAGGCCGCATCGTCGATCACGCCTTGGCGGGTCATCTTGTCCTTGGCGTTAGAATCCGCCCATCGCGCCCTTGCCTCCACTTTCGCGAGCACG
>Ga0157371_10003300_pt1 | contig 14766 bp, 17 predicted proteins | sample C45metaG_FD_113462 | JGI IMG/M metagenome (GOLD analysis project Ga0157371, IMG submission 113462) | Corn rhizosphere microbial communities from Kellogg Biological Station, Michigan, USA - C4-5 metaG | ecosystem: Host-associated > Plants > Roots > Rhizosphere > Soil | place: USA: Michigan...
GAATGCGTCGTGCAGGTCGGCGAACGCACGCTGGAATTGAAAGTCATCGAGCACACCGCGCAATCGGTCACCATGGAGGTCGACGGTCTGCGCCAGCGCCACGCCTATCGTCTGCACGACGGGCAGCTCTGGCTGTTCACCCATCCGGGCAGCCTGCGCCTGGAGGATCGAACTCATGCGCAGATCGGCAGTCAGACCAGCGTCGCCTCCGGCACCCTGAAAGCACCGATGGACGGTGCCATTGTCGACGTGCTGGTCAGCGAGGGCAGTACGGTCAGCAAGGGTCAATTGCTGGTGGTGCTGGAGGCAATGAAAATGGAGCATCCGCTGAAAGCCGGCATCGATGGCGTGCTCAAACGGGTGCAAGTGAAGGTCGGCGATCAGGTAAAAAATCGTCAGGTTCTGTTGCAGGTCGAGTAGTCGCCCGGACACAAGCGCGGGGTTTGACTACGCTCTGATAAATCAGAACGCGGAAATCAGGAACCCTGCGATGCCCCATTGGCTGGTCATAGATCTGGAAGCCACCACAGACGAGGGTGGCTGGCCGGTGACGGAAATGGAAATTATCGAGATCGGTGCGACGCTGGTCGATCGTGCCGGGCGCGAGCAGGATCACTTCCAGCGCTTCGTCAAACCGACCCGCCGGCCATTGCTGACGCCGTTCTGTCGGGAGCTGACGCACATCACCCAGGCCAACATCGATTCGGCACAACCGCTGAGCGACGTCTGGCCGGCTTTCGAGCGCTGGCTGGCGCAGCATCAGGCTCGCCTTGAAGGCTGGGCCAGTTGGGGCGGTTACGATCGCCAGCAACTGCTGCAGGAATGGCAGCGCCTGAACATCGACAGTGGGCTGAGCAAAGTGCCGCACATGAACCTCAAACAACGCTTCGCCAAGGCCCGCCGCCTGGAACGACCGCTTGGGCTCAACGGCGCGCTGCAACTGGCGGGCATGCAGTTCAGCGGTCAACAGCATCGGGCCCTGGAAGATGCGCGCAATACTGCACGATTACTGCCGCTGGTCCTGCCGCTTTAGGGGCGTGACGAGGTTGCAAGCCTTGTGCATACTGGCCGCCCCCTTTCAAGCCCTTTTCGAGGAATCCGCCCATGTTTAAAGTCAACGAGTACTTCGACGGCACCGTCAAGTCGATCGCCTTTGGCACCGCTGAAGGTCCGGCGACCATTGGCGTCATGGCCCCGGGCGAATACGAATTCGGCACCAGCCAGCGGGAAATCATGCACGTCGTTTCCGGCGCGCTGAGTGTAAAACTGCCAGACAGCAGCGACTGGGAAACCTTCGCCGCCGGCAGCCAGTTCAACGTCCCGGCCAACAGCAAGTTCCAGCTGAAAGTCGCCGTCGATACCGCTTACCTGTGCGAATACCGCGGCTGATCCCGCCGGTTTTCACAGCGCAAAAAAATGCCCGTGTCCAGAAGACACGGGCATTTTTCATTTCAGCGACAGCCTATTCGAGAACTTCCACCGGCATGCCGACTTCCAGGCGGCCGTTGCCGTCGTTGACCAGATTCTGCCCGAACATCGCGCCGTCGGCGGTGCTGCGGTTTTTCTGCAGCGTCGCGAACGGCTCGCGATCGGCGCTGCGCTCACCGGTTTGCGGGTCGACGGTAGTCATGATGCAGCGCGCGCACGGCTTGACCACGCGGAATTCGATGTCGCCGATGCGAATACGCTTCCAGTTGTCCTCGGCGTAAGGCGCGCTGCCTTCGATGACCAGGTTCGGGCGGAAACGCAGCATCTCCAGCGGTCGCCCGACTGTTTCCGCAAGCGCCAGCCGCGAGGCTTCGCCGATCAGCAGCAACGGATAACCGTCCGCGAACGCCACTTGATCGTCGTCCTGGCCGAATCCCGACTGGGTGGTGCGCGCCCGCTCCAGTGGCATTTGCACCAGACGCGTCGGTTTGCCGAGGAAGTCGCTGACAAATCGCGCGGCTTGATCACCGGCGTCCGGCACACGCAGGGTGTCACGCCAGATCGTCACCCCGCGCAGCTCGGCGTCGGGCGCAGGCAATGGGACTTCGATGGAGCCTTGGTCTGGAGCGCTCAGGGTCAGACCGCCGCTGGCATTCCACAATGCCGACAACTGACTCATTTTCGCTTCGGCGCGCTGGGTCAGAAAGCGTCCGCTGGCCTCGTCCACCAGCATCCAGCGTCGATCGCCCGCCAGGCCCAGCTTGTCCAGCTCGATGCTTTGCAGGATTTCGCCCTTGCCGGATTTCAACGGGTAACGATAAAGCGCGCTCAGACGCAGCATGGCCAGCTCCCTGATGGAAAAACGCCACCCTATACGAGCTTCAATGCTGAATCAAAGCCGTAGTGGGTTTGAACATATCCGTTGTGGGAGCGAGCCTGCTCGCGAAAGCGCAGGCTCAGACAGCATGGATGGTGAATGTGCCGGCGTCTTCGCGAGCAGGCTCGCTCCCACAGCAAGCAAAATTTGCGTGTTTCAGGCCGGCACGGCGTCGAGCATCAGGCGCTGGCGCACTACATCGACCAGTTTGTCCGGCTGGAACTTGGACAGGAAGTTGTCGCAGCCGACCTTCTTCACCATCGAGTCGTTGAAACTGCCAGACAGCGAGGTGTGCAGCACGACGTACAAGCCACGCAGACGCGGGTCATTGCGGATTTCCGTGGTCAGACGGTAGCCGTCCATTTCCGGCATTTCTGCGTCGGTGAAGATCATCAGCAGTTTGTCAGTCATGTGCACGCCGGTATCGGCCCAGGCCTTGAGCATGTTCAAGGCTTTCAAACCGTCGCTGGCGATGTGCATTTTCACCCCGAGCTGGCCGAGGGTGTCGCGCAATTGCGAAAGCGCCACGTTGGAATCATCCACCAGCAACACTTCGCGCCCACGGGCGCGCTCCAGTACCGGGTCGTCGAGTTTCTCGCGCGAGACCTTGGCGTTGTACGGGACGATTTCGGCGAGGACTTTTTCCACGTCGATGATCTCGACCAGTTGATCGTCGACCTTGCTGATCGCAGTCAGGTAATGCTGGCGGCCGGCACTGGTCGGCGGCGGCAGAATGGCTTCCCAGTTCATGTTAACGATGCGGTCGACACCGCCAACAAGGAAGGCCTGCACCGAACGGTTGTATTCGGTGACGATGATCGTGCTGTTCGGGCCCGGCACCAGTGGGCGCATGCCGATCGCCTGGGACAGGTCGATCACTGGCAATGTCTGGCCGCGCAGATTGACCACGCCGCAGACAAAGGGATGACGCTGCGGCATCAGGGTCAGCTTCGGCAGTTGCAGTACTTCCTGAACCTTGAACACGTTGATCGCGAACAACTGGCGTCCGGCCAGGCGAAACATGAGGATTTCCAGGCGATTCTCACCCACCAGTTGCGTGCGTTGGTCTACCGTGTCGAGAATGCCGGCCATCAATGACTCCTGGGCTTGTTCTGATGAATTCACTATGGGGGTTTATCGGCCGCGTTCAGCTAATCTTGATTGCTGTAAGCAGCGCCGGTAAAAATGCCATAAACGCCCATTGATGTCACACTGACATCATGCTTTACTGGCGTTCGTGATTTCATCTGCTAGATTCATTGCGGCGCGACCTCGGTTTGCACGTTAGGTTCCCGCGCCTAAGGGATTCCCCTAGCCACAATCAGGCCCAACCTGATATTCGCCCTTTCCAATAGCCATTACTGTGACGCCATTCTCATTGCATGAACGGAGTCAGGCTATTGTGTGCGATCGCAATTCAGTGGCAACCCACCCTCTGGAACCCCTCGGTCCGTGCACCTGCGCCGCCGGGCGCGATCTGCCGACGATCCACGATCGTCGCCACACACGGCCATCCGTCAACCAACACGACGTGGTGGAGATGAACATGCCAATCGACCGTAAAGACTGGGCGCAGCGCTTCCCCGAATTTCTGGTCGAGGCCGAAACGCTTCTCGCCAAGTCCGAAGAATGCCTGAATCACCTGCAACTGATCAGCAATGACAAGGATGCCATCGACTGCATGCTCGGCACCCTGCTCAAGCTGGCGGGCCGGGCCGAAGCATTGGCGCTGGAAGCGATCTCCGAGTTTTCCCTGCACATCTACAACCTGCTGAATCTGACCCAGGGTCATGTCGACCTGCACGAGCAGGCCCTCGATGCGCTGCGAGACTGCTTCACCCTGATGGCGTGGCAGCTTGAACTGGTCGATCCTAAAACCGGCCAGCTGAGCCTCGATGAAAGCGAGCAGGCAGCCTTGCTTGAAGCGTTCGCGGCGCACATGGGTCAGGACGCCCTTGAGCCGAAGACGGCGAGCAAACGTTTGCTCCCTTCGTCTCTGACGGCGCGCCAGGCTTGAGAAACCAGGCCGCGATACTGTCGTAATTGAATAGTTGATACCTGCCAGCGACAATCCGGGCAAAATAATCCGCCCGACCAACGGCTGATTTCCAAGTGCCGGCATCAGGGTTTTCCCTGTGTGCACCCGGCGATACTTCCAGGCAAATCGAAGTCGTCCAAATACAATAATTCCAACTTTTCCAATATGGAACTTGCGTCCACGATCCGGTATTTCCTGACCAGATAGACATATATAGCGACCGCGACCAACGGTATGTTAAGTGGTATTATGCCGCCGGTTAGTTGCCTGCCGATTAATGGCACACTGACTTCAGCGTTTCGGTAGCGATGTTATTGCCGGTCAATGATTGCTTAACGAATGCGGTTTGAATCAATAACATAATTGACAGTATTTCCACACAGAGATCCGCCTCTTACCGGCCGGTCTGCCCGCAGCGAACATCCATTGGCTCCATCCGTTATGTACGCCAGTCTCAAGTCACTCATTACATGGCCACCCTCACGGGAAAACGCCCGGCGCTTCACACTGGTGCTGTGTGTTCTGGCGACCCTTGGCAGTTTACTGGCCTATTGTTTTTCCGCAGGTATTCCGTTGGGGTTGCTGGCGATCGAGATCGCCGCGACCGCCTGCGTCTGGGTGCAATATCGCTTGTCGCGCAAGTCGATCAAGTTCCAGCCGCAAGAGCTGGCTGATCGTCTGCTGCAAGTCCAGGAAAACGAACGGCACCGCCTCAGCCGCGAATTGCATGACGATATCGGCCAATTGCTCACCGCCGCCAAACTGCAAAGTGACTGGCTCAAGCGTCGCCTGCCGGAAGATCTGCAGGAACAATGCGCGGTGCTGTGCGACACGCTGGACGAAACCCTGACCAAAGTGCGTGACGTCTCGGCCATTCTCAATCCGCGGCAATTGACCAGTCTGGGGCTTGAAGCCAGCTTGCGTGCGCATTTGCTCAAGACGCTGGCCAACAGCTCGGTCAACTGGAGCCTCGACTGCCAGCAACGGCTCAACGGCATTCCCGTGGAAATGGCCGGCGCGGCGTTTCGCATCGCTCAGGAAGCCGTGACCAATATCCTGCGCCACGCACAGGCAAAAAATCTGTTGATTCGAGTGCAGCGTCTGCCGCAAGGTCTGACTCTGCTGATCAGCGATGACGGTCTCGGTTTTGCCCCGGCGGCCGACCCGGCCAGAGAAGGCCAGCGTGGCATGGCCGGGATGGCCGAGCGCATCGAACAGTTGGGCGGCACATTGAGCGTTGTCAGCGAGCCGGGCAAAGGCACAAGAATCGAAGCACTTTTCCCCTGGGCGCCGCGAGCGCTCGAACGGGCCAGTACGAATAAGGTTATGCGTTGACTTGTAACTTACTTCTGGTGGATGACCACTCGCTGATCAGGGCCGGCGTGCGCGCTCTGGTACTGGATATTCCCGGTTACGCGGTAATCGGCGAAGCCAATGATGGTTCGCAACTGCTCGAAATGGTCGAGCAATTGAGCCCCGACATCGTATTGCTGGACATTTCGATGAGGGAAACCGGGGGCCTGGAAGCGCTGCAACGCCTCAAGCGCGTGCGCCCGCAGAGCAAGGTGCTGATCCTGTCGATGCACACCGATCCGGCGCTGATCATGCAGGCGCTGGAGTCCGGTGCCCATGGTTACCTGCTCAAGGACACCACGGCCACCGAGCTCGAACACGCACTGGAAGCCCTGCGCAACAACGAACGCTACCTGAGCCCCGCCATTGCTCATACGGTGATCAACCAGGCATTGACCCGTAACCAGAAGAGCCAGCCGGACATCGCCGATTCGCACAACCTGACGGCGCGCCAGCTGGAAATCCTTCGGCTGATCGTACGAGGCAAATCCACCCGGGAAATCGCCAACGGCCTGGGCTTGAGCGTCAAGACCGTGGAAACCCATCGCGCGCAGATCATGAAACGCCTGCAGATCTACGACGTAGCGGGTCTGGTACTGTTCGCCGTGCGTGAACAGATCATCAGCCTGGATGACTGATTGACGCTTGTGGGCCCAATAGCGGCGAGTCTTTCGGCAGGTGCACCTGCAACGCTGCGGGTTTCGCCACGAAGCGCAGACTATCGCCTTCCAGCGGCTCGCCGTCGAGATTGATGCTCAGCCCTTCGGCGACCTTGATCTCGACCCACGGCAACCGCGCGCGTACAAACATGTTGTCGAGGCCAAAGCCCTCGCTCAGCAAATTCTTCAGTGTCCCGACCAGTTCCTGCGGCGCCGGCAAAATGCTGATATCCAGTAGACCGTCGTCGACCCGCGCCTCGGGGCACAACACATGCCCGCCACCCGCCTGCCGACCGTTGCCGATGCCCAGTGCCAGCAGTTCGCCCTGCCAATGGAAATCCGGCCCCTGCAACTCACCGTAAGCGGCGTGCAGCTCGCTGAACCGGGTCAGGCCAGTGAACAGATAAGCCGCACCACCCAGGACTTTTTTCAGGTCTTCCGAGGTATTGGCGGTGACTTGGCTGCCGAATCCGCCCGTCGCCATGTTGAGGAAAATCTGCCCGCCGACTTCGCCCAGATCGATATCCGAAGGCTCGACGTCCAGCAGATCGAGGGCCTGCGCCGGCTCCAGGGAAATGCCGGCAGCCCGGGAAAAATCGTTGGCGGTGCCCAGTGGCAGCAAGACGAGACTGGCTTTCTGCGGATGCTGAGCCAGTGCTTCGGCGATATCACGCAAGGTGCCGTCGCCGCCGCCGGCGATGATTTTCGTGTAGCCGGCGGCCAGCGCTTCTTCTACCAGACGCTGGGCGTCGCCGGCTTCCCAGGTCACTCGCACCGCAAGCTCCCAGCCTGACTCGCGCCTGGCCTCGACAGCGGCGCGGACATCCTCGTTGAGTGCCTGTTTGCCATGCAAGATCAGCAGTGCCCGGCGTTCACTCATAACGTCACTCCAAGAATTGAATCGGTTGAAACATCTTGACCACGGCGTGCCTCGAAAAAGCCACCGGGGAGAGCAATTAATTCCTGTTCGAACGGCAAGCTTCCTGCACAGCGGTATTTTTTCTTACGAAACAACAGGAATCGGCTTAATTGACCGCGCCCGGCCCTTGGGTCACCGTGTGCTGGCAGCATCAACCTTCAACCCAATAACACAAGGATGTGCCGGTAATGAACGGATCCCCCCCGATTTATTCTCATGAATCGCGTCATGGAAACATCAGCAAGCGTGCAGTTGATTCATTCAGCGAGTACTTCCATGCACAACCATGAAACCAAGGCACCGGTGAGCCCGGTCGCCGCGCTCGCCGAAAGTCGTGCCAGTAAAAAAGCGGATTATTGCAACAGCGCCAAACCCACTGGAGAGTTTGATATGGAGCCCCGTGTCAGCGAGCTGGAAACCCATTTCAAATACATGCGCCGCGACATGGACGAAATGCTCAATGACGTCCGTACCATCAAACACCGTCTGGCGTATTCGGCGGGTGCGACCGCTGTCATCCTGGGACTGCTGGGATGGGTGGCCAACAGCCGATTCGACCAGTTGGTGACACTGATCAGCAACTGACCGAACCAATCGTTGCACGCGCCGTGCGTACCCGCCGACGCGTGCATGGGTGAGAAGGTCTACCCCAGAAGCTCACTGAGCGCAATGAAGTTCACTTCATCACCCTCGCTCAGCGTGCGGCCTTCCCGGACTTCGACCAATCCGTTGGCCCACGCCGCGCTACGCAGCACACCTGAACTCTGGTTGCGGTAGATGATTGCCCGCCCGTGCTCGAGACGTCCGCGCAAATATTCGCGACGGTTTCCGGCCACCGGCCAGACAAAACCTGCTGGCACTGCAAACTTGAGCGGTTCGACGTCTTGCACACCCAGGCGTCGCAACAGATAAGGCCGCGTCAGCAATGCGAACGTCACCAGCGTGGAGGCGGGATTGCCGGGCAGGCCAATCACTGGCACGTTGCGGAAATGGCCGAAGGTCAAAGGCTTCCCCGGCTTGATGGCGAGCTTCCACAAGGCCAGTTCGCCTTCTTCACGCAAGGCAATGCCGAGGAAATCCGCCTCACCGACCGAGACACCGCCGGTGGAAAGAATCAGATCGACATTTTGCAACTCGCCCAGCCGGGCCCTTGTGGTGGGCAGATCGTCCGGGAGAATTCCGCCATCGATGACTTCACAGCCCAGACGCTGCAGCCAGCTGCACAGAAGCACGCGGTTGCTGTTGTAGATCTGGCCCGGGCCCAGTGCCTGGCCGGGCTCAACCAGTTCGTCACCGGTGGACAATACCGCCACGCGCGGCTTGCGCACGACATTGAGGCCGGCGCAGCCAAGCGAAGCAGCCAGACCTTGCTCAATCGGCCCCAATCGGGTGCCTGCCTGCAGCACCAATTCGCCAACCGTGGTTTCCTGGCCCTGCGGACGAATGTTCTGGTCTGGTTTCAGCGTTTCAAGGAAACGCACTCGGCCGTCGGCCTGAACTTCAGCGTTTTCCTGCATCTCGACGCAGTCCGCGCCCGGCGGCAGCGGTGCCCCGGTAAAGATGCGAGCGCAAGTGCCTCGCTCCAACGGTTGCGGAGACCGCCCGGCGAAGACCTTTTGACTGACGGCCAGCGGCTCACCCTTCCAGTCAGCAAGGTTCAAGGCGTAGCCGTCCATGGCGCTGTTCGGCCAGGGCGGCAGATCCAGTGTCGAGATCAGATCTTCAGCCAGCACCCGTCCTTCCACCTGAGCCAGCGGCAAGTGCTCGCGCTCGACAATGCGCGATGCATCGGCCATGTCCAGCAAACGCTCGAGCGCCGCTTCGACGGGCAACAAACTGCCGGTCTTGCCTGGCTTACCCACGGGATTCACAAGGCGCCGCCTGCTTCAGATGGGTGACGAAGTTGCACGGACGATGACGGGCGTCCAGTTGCTCAGCGAGGATGCCGTCCCATCCGGTACGCACGGCATTGGTCGAACCTGGCAGGCAGCACACCAGCGTGCCGTTGGCCAGACCTGCCAAGGCACGGGACTGTACGGTCGACGTACCGATATCGGCCACGGAGATCTGGCGGAACAGTTCGCCAAAACCGTCGACCTGCTTGTCGAGCAGGCACGCCACTGCTTCCGGTGTGCTGTCACGGCCGGTGAAGCCGGTGCCGCCAGTGATCAGCACCACTTGAACGACATCGTCGGCAATCCAGTTGGCGACTTGCGCGCGAATTTTATACAGATCATCTTTTAGCAGAACGCGCTCGGCCAGCGCATGGCCGGCCGCGATCAAGCGATCGACGAAGACCTGGCCGGAGGTATCGGTTTCCAGGGTTCGGGTATCGCTGACAGTCAGCACCGCGATATTGAGCGGCACGAAAGGTACATCAGCCTTGGCTTTCATAGGCTCTTCCAGTTGTAGGGGAAACAGCCCGGTGTTATATCACAGCGGCTCATTTTTCTGCCGCCCCTCTGGAGAGTCGTCATGCCCTTGAACAGCCCATTGCCACCCTGCTCTGTCCTGCTTCTGGCCGGTGGACGCGGCCAGCGCATGGGCGGTCAGGACAAGGGGCTCATCGAATGGCTGGGCGAGCCTTTGATCGCGCATTTGCAGCGTAAGGTGCGGCCGCTGACCGACGATCTCATTATTTCGTGCAACCGCAATCGCGAGCGTTATGCCGCGTTTGCCGATCAGTTGGTCATGGATGATGAGGGGGACTTTCCGGGCCCGTTGGCCGGGATTCGTGCAGGGCTGAAAGCGGCGCGCCATGCGCACTTGCTGGTGTTGCCATGCGATGTGCCACGGATCGACGAGGCGTTGCTGCAAGCCATGCTTGCCACCGCCGATCAGCAACGTGAAAAACCTTTAATGCTGCGCCACGGCGAGCACTGGGAACCGCTGCTGTGTGTGATTCCTGTGACGCTATTGCCGGCATTCGAAGCGGCGTGGCACAGCGGTGAACGCAGCCCCGGGCGGGTGATGCGCGGTCTCGGCGCCGTCGCATTGCAATGCCCCGACAACGACCCGCGACTGGCCAACCTCAACACCCCCGAATTGTTACATCTGCATAACACTGTGTCAGACTGACATTATCCAAGGAACTCTCACGCCTTGTTTACGTCTCAAGCTCAGTAACCAGAAGATTTCCCATTCGGAGACACACTCATGACTCAACGGACCCTCGCCACTTTCATGCTCGCACTGGGCCTGGCAACCCTCGCCGGTTGCTCCTCGCCAACAGTGATCACCTTGAATGACGGTCGCGAAATCCAGGCCGTCGACACCCCGAAATACGATGATGATTCGGGCTTCTACGAGTTCCAGCAACTGGACGGCAAAGAAACCCGCATCAACAAGGATCAGGTTCGTACCGTTAAAGAGCTGTAAGGCTCCGGGTCGATACCGGATACACAAAAGCCCGCATTGCGATGCGGGCTTTTTCATGGGCGTAGCAAAAGTGGATCGGTTGTCACCACTGCAAGGTGATCCGGCTTTCGAACTCCCGTAATTCACCCGTCACCGGATCAATGAAGCGCAGGCCTTGCGCGAGCAGCTTCAACGGGTTGGCGTAGTCGTCCTCGACATCTTTCAGCACAGTCGGATAAAAAGGATCGTTGCAGATACTCGCCCCCAGCGCGGTCATATGCACACGCAGCTGATGCTTCTTGCCGGTCACTGGAAACAGGCCATAGCGCCACAGATCGCCGTTTTTCTCGCGCACCTCGACCGCCGTTTCGGTATTACTGACACCAGGCCCCTCTTGCATGCGGAAGAATGGCTCGCCATCGACCAACCGGCTCTTGTGTACCAACGGAAAATTCAGTTCGGGCAGCGCCGGGGCAATCGCTTCGTAGCGTTTGTCGATCTGCCGCGTCGGGAACAACGACTGATAGGCGGAACGGGTTTGCGGATTCGCCGAGAAAATCACCAGCCCTGCGGTGTGCCGATCGATGCGGTGCAGCGGGACCAGATGCGGATTGTCCAGCCGACGGATCAGCCGCCGCAGCAGGGTCTGTTCGACATATTCCCCGGCCGGCGTCACCGGCAGGAAATGAGGTTTGTCGGCTACCACCAAGTGTTCATCGGCGTAGAGAATCGACTCGACCACCGGAATCGGTTTCTCGTCCGGTACTTCGCGGAAGTAATGAATGCGCAAACCTTCCTTGTACGGCAAGTCCAGTGCAATCGGCTGGCCCTGTGCATCCAGCACCCGCCCCCGAGCAATCCGGTCGAGCCACTGCTCGCGGCCGATGGCACTGAAGTGCTCGCACAGGCAATCGAGGACCGTCAGCCAGGGGCCGGGCGGCAAGTACAACGTGCTGGCCTGATTGTGCGCAGCGGAAAAAACGGGAGTGGACATACGAAACAGGAATCCTCAATGCAGGCCGGCATTATCCAACACCGAGGCAAAGCCACCTAGCGCAGTTTCTTCACGCCGGCACGGATTTGAGTGCCGCCGCTTCGGTGAACTCCTTCAGCCAGCGCAACACATCGACCGCCTCCCAGCGCCCCGGATCGTACAAGGCATACAGCAGGCCCTGATAACCGACCACATCCAGCTGCTTGTGATAACCGGCGCGTTGAAACAGGGCTTCGATTTCGGCAAAGCAGGTATTGAAATGCAGCTTGTTGAACGGCGTCTTGCCTTCCGTGACCAGCCCGTCCAGGCGCAATTCGAGGACGGCCTCGCGCACCACGTCGACCGACATCCGGTTAACGCTGCTCTTCAACTGTTCGACATTGACCACGGTTCATCCCTCTGACTCGATTGCTGTATGGACATACAGTAACCGAAGAAGCCAGGGAGTGCCAACGCAAGGATGGGTTGCTGCGACCAGCGGAATGAACAGGACAATTCTGCGTCAGCGTAAAAACGCCACGATTTCATCGCCACTGAACGGCCAATCCAGCTCCGCGCCAGTGTCGACCCGCCGCAGTACGGGAATGCGCAAGCTGTACTTTTCGAACCACGATTCGTCTTCGGCGATGTCCATCAGTTCCACCAGCAGACCATGCTCGACAAAGGGCATCAGCTCGGCTTCGGCGACTTCACACAGATGACACCCGAGGGTGCCGAACAGCTGACATTCAGGAGGCATGACGGCATTACCGGAAAACAAGTGAGCCCATTCTAGGACGGTGCCGAACCCTCGTCGACCCGCCACCGCCCAAAGGATGCAACGCAGCTGGCGCAAAATCCTGACGCAAATCATTCGGCGCAAATTGCAATTGCGTCATCCTCGCGGACTTTTTGCCTCTACGCTTCAGAGGCCAACGCCCTGACAGCGGAGTGTCCCGTGTTTGCAAATCTGTTGATCATTCTCGCCTCGTCCCTGGTGGTGATTGCCCTGTTCCGGCGCCTGCGACTGCCACCGGTGCTGGGCTACCTGTGCGTGGGATTAATGGTCGGGCCGAACGCGTTCGACTGGGTCAACGAGAGCGAACATCTGCCGGATGTCGCTGAGCTGGGCGTAGTGTTCCTGCTGTTCTCGCTGGGCCTGGAGTTTTCCCTGTCGAAGATGATTGCGCTGCGTCAGGTGGTGTTTCGCCTTGGCAGTCAGCAGGTGCTCATCAGCACAGCCTTGCTCGGCACACTGTTGATGGGGCTGGGCATGCCGATGATGCCAGCGCTGTTGCTTGGTGCCGGTCTATCGCTGTCATCCACGGCGATTGTGACCAAGGAGCTGGGCAGTCTCGGTGAAGTATTCAGCAGCCACGGCCAGAACGCGGTCGGCGTGCTGTTGTTTCAGGACGTCGTCGCAGTGTTGCTGCTGACACTGGTGCCCGTGTTCGCCGGGACCAGCGAGCAGCCTTGGTACTGGGCCTTGCCGTTGACCCTGGGCAAAACCGTGGTGCTGTTCTTCGGCCTGCTGCTCGCCAGTCGCTGGTTGCTGCCAAGGCTGTTTCATGAAGTGGCGGCGTCACGCTCGGCGGAGCTGTTCGTCCTGCTGGCACTGGTGATCGTGCTGCTCACCGCATGGCTCACGCACTTGTTGGGCCTGTCGCCAGCCCTCGGCGCCTTTCTGGCCGGCATGTTGCTCGGGGAGAGCCATTATCGGCACCAGATCGAAGCCGACATCCGGCCTTTTCGCGACATCCTGCTCGGCGTGTTCTTCGTCAGCATCGGCATGCTGATCGACCTGCAATTGTTCGTCAGTCACAGCCTGTTGATCATCGGCCTGACGCTCGGACTGATGTTGGTCAAGGGCATCGTGGTTGCGCTGCTGGTGAAGTGGCGTGGCAGCGACAGCGAAACCGCGTGGCGCAGCGGTCTGGCGCTGGCCCAGGGCGGCGAATTCTGTTTTGCCTTGATGGCGCAGATGCAACAGAACAGTTTGCTGCCGGCCGAACCGGGTGCCCTGCTGCTCGCGGCGACGTTCTGTTCGATGCTGCTCACGCCGCTGCTTTTGCGCGCAGCGCCGCGCCTTGCCGCCGTGCTGCACCGCAAGCCCAATCAGGAAGCGCAGATCGAACAGATCAGCGCGCTCAACGCCGATCTCGACCAACATGTGGTGATCTGCGGCTACGGTCGCGTTGGCCAGTCCATCGGACGCTTCATGGGCAATGCCGGGCAAGCCTATGTCGCGCTGGACAACGACCCGGTGCGGGTACAGGAAGCCGCTAGCGGGGAAAGCGACGTGCATTACGGCGACTCGGCGCGTGGCGAACTGCTTACTGCCGTTGGCCTGCTACGCGCGAGGCTGCTGGTGATTGCCGTGGATCAAAGTGATGTGGCGTTGCGCATCCTCCGCGAAGCGCGCCGACTCAACCCACAGGTGCCGATTCTGGTGCGCACCCGTGACGACAGCCAATCGGCCGAGCTCAGAGCCGCCGGCGCCACCGAGGTGGTGCCGGAGCTTCTGGAGTCGAGCCTGATGCTCGCTTCACACGCACTGATCATGCTTGGCCTGCCAGCGCATCAGGTGCAGGAGAAAGTCGATCAGGTGCGCATCGATCGCTATCGCCTCCTCCACGGTTTCTACCCCGGAGCCAATGATGAGGAAATCTAGTCCTGACTCACCGCGCCGATCTTGTGCAGCGACAGGTCGGCGCCGTAATACTCTTGTTCCTGACTCAGGCGCAGCCCATGCAGAGCCTTGATCGCGCCGTAAACTACAAAGCCGCCGACCAGCGCCACCACGACGCCGAGCACGGTGCCGATCACCTGGCTGATCAGACTCACCCCGCCCAGACCTCCCAGCGCAGTCTGGCCGAAAATGCCGCAGGCAATTGCGCCCCACACGCCACACACGCCGTGCAGCGGCCATACGCCGAGGACGTCGTCGATTCGCCATTTGACTTGAGCAGCGGTAAAGCACCAGACAAACAAGGCTCCGGCAATTGCCCCCGTCACCAGTGCGCCGACCGGGTGCATCAGGTCGGACCCGGCACAGATCGCCACCAGACCGGCCAACGGGCCGTTGTGCAGAAAGCCCGGGTCATTGCGCCCGACGATCAACGCCGCAACGGTGCCGCCGACCATGGCCATCAGCGAGTTGAC
>Ga0157371_10003301_pt1 | contig 14763 bp, 9 predicted proteins | sample C45metaG_FD_113462 | JGI IMG/M metagenome (GOLD analysis project Ga0157371, IMG submission 113462) | Corn rhizosphere microbial communities from Kellogg Biological Station, Michigan, USA - C4-5 metaG | ecosystem: Host-associated > Plants > Roots > Rhizosphere > Soil | place: USA: Michigan...
ACGCCAACCGCGACAGGCGAGGGACCGCATGCTTCTTCGAGCGCATGCGCGATTCGCTCAGCTGCCGCTTCATCCGCGGCGATTCTCGCCTCGTACAAAATCGGTTCTGCTGGCGCGATAGCACAGCGCCGTTGTCCGCGTTCAGCCATGTCTTGCATGGCGCGGAAGTTTAGGCGACCGCGCCACCAGCAAGCAAACCTGAGGAGGTCGAGGCCAATTGCGTCTGCGCTGGCTTCGGGGCGGCCAATGCCGATTGCCTGCCGAAGCAGACGCGTATTGCCGATTCCTGCTTGCACGGCGCCCCTGCCGGCGAGCCGCAGGTGGTGGTGAGGGCAGACTTCGACGCGCAGGTGCCGTCGGGGCCCCGCCAGCCCGGACCGCCTTTGCAGCCGCAGCCTTTGCAGCGGCAGGCGTCGTCGGCGTAGGCGCCGGAGGCTAAAAGATTGACAGGAACAGACCTAGAACGAAGACGGTGGACGAACGCATGAACATCTCCTTCATCGAAGAGGTGCAATACCCCTGCCGCCCGATCAATGTACACGTTTTGTTCTCACCGGAAAGCCAGAAAAATTGCAAAAATCGCGCGGAGCCGCTCGAAAAATTCCGGCGAAATTGCCTGAAAAGCCAAGCGAATTGCAATAAATCGCAATGGCCTTCAAACGCGCTCGACGAAGGTGTCGACCACCTTCTTCTGCCCTGCCTTGTCGAAATCGACGGTGAGCTTGTTGCCGTCGACATGGGTCACCCGGCCATAGCCGAATTTCTGGTGGAACACGCGCATGCCGATCTCGAGCCCCACACCTTCCGCGGTGCTCGCCGCGACCAGCGTGCCGTCGATGGTTATCGGCTCGCGGCGGGGGGATTGCGGTGCGCCACCGCGCGGCCGGTTGCGCTGCGCCCGCTGCCAGCCAGGCGTCTCATAGAAGCCGCTTGCGAACAGATTCTCGGCGGTGTCGAAGCGGCTCGGCCCATAGCCGCGCAGAGCCTTTTCCTCGGCGACCTCGACATGCTCGACCGGCAACTCATCGATGAAGCGAGACGGAAGTGCCGTCTGCCAGGTTCCGCGCGTGCGCCGGTTCTGGGCAAAGGTGATTTTGGCGCGCGTCCGCGCGCGCGTGAGTCCGACATGCGCTAGCCTGCGCTCCTCTTCGAGCCCCGAGCGGCCCGCCTCGTCGAGACTTCGCTGATGCGGTAGAAGTCCTTCGTCCCAGCCGGGAAGGAACACGGTGTCGAACTCGAGTCCCTTGGCCGAATGAAGCGTCATCAGATTGACTCGATCTGCACTTTCCTCGGTCTGCGCGTCCATGACCAGAGCCACGTGCTCGAGGAAACCGGCGAGCGTGTCGAACTCCTCCATGAAGCGAATCAGCTCCTTCAGGTTCTCAAGCTTTGACTGCGCCTGGGGTGAGCGCTCGGCCTGCCACATGCCGGTATAGCCCGACTCATCGAGAATCAGCTCGGCAAGCTCGGTGTGGCGCATCGTGTCGATCAGCGAGCGCCAGCGGTCGAATGCCGCGATCAGATCGGCAAGAGCCTTGCGCGCCTTTGGCTTAAGCTCCTCGGTCTCGATCATCAGCCGCGCCGCCTGGAACAGCGGCACGCTGTGGGCGCGGGCAAGCTGGTGCAGAGATTTGAGACTCGACTCGCCCAAGCCCCGGCGCGGCACGTTGACGATGCGCTCGAACTTCAGATCGTTGGCAGGGTTGAGCGTCACCTCGAAATAGGCGGTGGCGTCCTTGATCTCTTGGCGCTCATAGAAGCGCGGGCCCCCGATTACGCGATAGGGGAGGCCAAGCGTGATGAAGCGATCTTCGAAAGCGCGCATTTGGAACGACGCGCGCATCAGAATTGCGATTTCGCTCAACGCGTGGCCTTGGCGCTGGAGCTGCTCGATGTCCTCGCCGATGACGCGCGCTTCCTCCTCGTCGTCCCAGCAGCCTTCGACAAGAACCTTGTCGCCGGCCTCTCCGTCGGTGCGGAGTGTCTTACCGAGGCGGCCCTTATTGTGCGCGATCAGCCCGGAGGCCGCGCCAAGGATGTGTCCAGTGGAGCGATAGTTGCGTTCGAGCCTGATGATCTTGGCGCCGGGGAAGTCGGTCTCGAATCTTAGAATGTTGTCCACCTCGGCGCCGCGCCAGCCATAGATCGACTGGTCGTCGTCGCCGACGCAGCAAATATTGCCGTTGCCCTGGGCAAGCAGGCGCAGCCAGAGATATTGCGCGACGTTCGAGTCTTGATACTCGTCGACCAGCATGTAGAGGAAGCGCTGCTGGTATTTTTCGAGCACGTCCTGGTGCTCCTGGAACAGCCGCAAATTCTCGAGAAGCAGATCGCCGAAATCGGCAGCATTCAGCTCCTTCAGCCGGCGCTGATAGGCAGCGTAGAGCTCGCGTGCGCGGCCGTGCGCAAAGGCAAAGCTCTCGCCCTCGGGCACCCGCTCAGGCCGGAGGCCGCGGTTTTTCCAGCCGTCGATCATGGAAGCAAGCAGCCGCGCCGGCCAGCGCTTCTCTTCGATATTTTCGGCCTCGAGCAATTGCTTGAGCAGCCTGATCTGGTCGTCGGTGTCGAGCACCGTAAAGGACGGCTTCAAATCCACGAGCTCGGCGTGGCGGCGGAGGATCTTCACGCCAATGGCATGGAAGGTGCCGAGCCAAGGCATGCCCTCCACCACGCCGCCGATCAGCTGTCCGACGCGCTGCTTCATTTCGCGCGCCGCCTTGTTGGTGAAGGTGACGGCGAGGATTTGCGAGGGCCGCGCCCGGCCCAAGCTCAAAATATGGGCTATGCGCGTGGTGAGCACGCGCGTCTTGCCGGTGCCGGCGCCGGCCAGCACCAGAAGCGGTCCGTCGAGCGTCTCGACCGCCTCACGCTGCTCGGGGTTCAGCGCATCGAGATAGTGGCTTGGCCGCCTCCGTATGGCCCGCTCGGACGTGGAAAGTTGCCCCTCTTGGGGTGGAGGCAGGGCGGCGGCCGAGGTGCGAATCTTTGTCATCGAATCCAAAACTATACTATTGGCCGCTATCGGCAAAAAAAGAGCGGCGGGGTGCACGGGCTCCAATTTCCTATATCGAGCGCCCTCGCACGAATTTCCATCGGCGGGATTGAGAACAAACCCGCGCATCGCGAGTGCATCCGTGCACTGACGGTGAGCAAAGTTTGGGCCTGAGCCGCGTGGTGTCGCGATCAAGGAAATCGTGAGCTTTGGATTTGGCAACGAATCGCAGAAAAAGTCTGCTATGGCCGGTTGCGTGCGCGGGGCCGCGCTATCTCAATTTTCACCGCAGTTGGGAGACCAGGAGATGCTTCACTTTTTGAGAATGGGTGTTGCTGTGCTTGCAGGTGCAGGATTCGCGTTCGCTTCATTCGGAATGAAGCCGGTCGAAGCCGCTTGCCAGCTGGTCACGGCGACTCACAGCGCCCCTTCTAAAGCTGAAGCCGCCCAGAGTTCGCGTGCGCTTGCCGTTCAGAGCGCCTATCAGCTGAAAAGAGCGAGAGGCTGGAGCTACGTTTCCATGAGCGCGCGGCACGTGAAGGGCGACCCGTTCTGGAAGGCGGTTCGCCCTAATGGCGTGCCTGCCGATGCGCAGCTCAAGCCCGATCTCGTCACGTCGCGCTTCTACACAACCTGTTTTACCGGCGTTGTCGTACCCTATGTGTGCACCACGGGCTCGACTGTCTGCGGCAACTAGCCCCACCGCGCTCTAGCTCCGCTGGTGCGGGGAGAAAGACGATGGCTCAGACTCCTAGGTTGAGCTTCGCCGCGCTTGGCTTTGTCGGTTTCGGCTTGTGCGCTCCCGAACTTGCAGGGGCCGCCTGCCAGCTCGTTACCGCCACAGCCAGCGAGGCCTCGCCGGCGGCGGCTGCCCGCTCCTCACAGGCATTGGTCGTGCAGAGTGCCAATCAGCTGAAGCGGGCCAGGGGGTGGGCTTACCTCACTCTGTATGCCCACAAAGTGAAGGGGGATCCCTTCTGGAAAGCCGTTCGGCCAAACGGCGTTCCCGCCGATGCGCAGCTCAAGCCCGATATCGTCACCGAGCGCTTCTACACGACGTGCTTTACCGGGGTGGTCGTGCCTTACGTTTGCACGACCGGCTCGGCCGCATGCGGCCAGGGAATGCCCCGACCTTGAATCGAGCGCAATGCGCTTGTGCTTCCGGCACATTTTTTGCCGGAACATGCCTCGGCACTCACTCGTTTGACCGCCTCATCGCCGCCGATGGCTTGCTAAGTTGATTTTCAGATTTATCTAGTAACCGGATCGAAGTGGCTTCGTCGAATCAGAGCAGCGTCATGTTTCCGCAATACACTCTCGGCGAGCGCATAGCCGATGGATGCGTCCACATCATCGGCGTGACCGCAAGCTTGATCGCGCTGACCGCTCTCCTCATCATCGGCGCGCAGTCGCAAGTGCTGCTATGGGGTGTAAGCCTCACCATCTATGGACTCGCTCTCGTGGCGATGTTCATTTGCTCGGCAGGCTACAATCTCTCGCTTCCCGTTCGACCCAAGCTCAAGGAGGTATTCCGCCGGCTCGATCATGCGGCGATCTTTTTCCTGATCGCCGGTACCTACACGCCGTTCGTTCTGATCAAGATGCACAATGCATGGGGACTCGCGCTCCTCGGCGTAGTGTGGACCATCGCCGCAATCGGCATCGTCATAAAGCTCTTCTTTCCGCGCTACCTCGAAGGGCTGACTGTCGGCCTCTATCTCATCCAAGGCTGGGCAATCGTCGCGGCTTGGCACCCGCTGGTGACGGCCGTGCCCACCTGGGTCGCAATTTTGTTAGGCATCGGTGGCGTGCTCTACACCATTGGTGTCGTGTTTCACCTTTGGGAGCGGTTGCCTTATCAGAATGCCATCTGGCACGGATTCGTGCTGACCGCCGCGAGCTGCCACTACGCGGCGGTGCTCGGCGTGGCCGGTATTTGATCCCGAAAAATCAAACATTTTGCTGGAAATCGGCCTATAGATGCCGGCCATGACCGCAGGTCTGGCCAAGGCAACAAAGCGGCCGGTGGGCGAGGGCAAACAGGCCCTGCTTTCGGCTCTTTCCGCACGTTTCGGCGATCGATTCTCGATGAGCCAGGCCCTGCGCGAGCAGCACGCCAACACACTCACCTGGCTCGCTTGCGAGCCCCCAGATGCTGTCGTGTTCGCCGAGACCGAGGCGGAAGTATCGGAGGTGGTGAAGCTCTGCGCAGCGTCGCGCGTGCCGATCATACCGTTCGGCACCGGAACCTCTCTCGAAGGTCATGTCAACGCGCCCTTCGGCGGCGTCTCGCTCGACCTCTCGCGCATGAACCGCATCATTGCGGTGCATGGGGCCGACCTCGATTGCACGGTCGAGCCCGGCGTGACGCGCAAGGCGCTCAACGAGCATTTGCGCGACTCAGGCCTGTTCTTCCCCGTCGATCCAGGTGCCGATGCAAGCCTCGGCGGCATGGCGGCGACGCGCGCCTCGGGCACCAACGCCGTGCGCTACGGCACCATGCGCGATCTCGTGCTCGGGCTTTCGGCCGTGCTTGCCGACGGCAGCTTGATCAAAACCGGAGGCAGAGCGAGGAAATCGTCCGCAGGCTACGACCTCACGCGGCTGCTGGTCGGCTCGGAAGGGACGCTTGGCATCATCACCAGCCTCACGCTCAAGCTGTACGGCATCCCTGAGGCGATTCTTTCGGCAGTTTGCCCCTTCACCTCGATCGAGGGCGCGTGCAACGCAACCATCGCTGCCTTGCAGGTGGGACTGCCGCTCGCCCGCATCGAGCTTGCCGACGAAGTGCAGATCCGCGCCTGCAATGCCTATTCGCATCTCGACCTCCTTGCGGTGCCGACGCTCTTCCTCGAGTTCCACGGAACGGCGCAAAGCACGCGCGAGCAGGTCGAGACGTTCGCCGGGATCGCGCGCGGAGAAGGGGGAGGGGAGTTCAGGTGGGCTGAGCGGCCCGAGGACCGGAGCAAGCTCTGGCAGGCTCGTCACGACGCCTATTGGGCCGCCCGCGGCTTGAGACCTGGCGCCGAAGTGCTCTCGACCGATGTATGCGTGCCGATCTCGGCGCTCGCCGACTGCGTGACCGCGACGAGGCGTGACATCGATTCGCTCGAGCTGCTTGCTCCGATCGTAGGCCATGTTGGCGACGGCAACTTCCATGTCATGCCGCTCATCGACCCGGCCAATCCCGAGGAGCGGCGCGAGATACAAGGTTTCCTCGACAGGTTAATCGATAGGGCGCTTGGCTTCGGGGGCACCTGCACTGGCGAGCACGGGATCGGTGAAGGCAAGATTTCCTATCTCAGGACCGAGCACGGGCCAGCAGTCGAGGTCATGATTGCCATAAAAAAGGCGCTCGACCCTTTGAATATCCTCAATCCTGGCAAGATTTTTGCGTTAGCATGACGAGCGTTGCGGGGGCCGGGACCTGGCTGACGCCGTCGGCGTTTGCCGAAGAGAATCGCGCACGCAGCTAACCCTTGGGCCTGGACGTCAGTGAATTCGTTTCTGCTCGCTTTAACGGCATTTCTGATTTTGGTGCTGAGCGCGCTGTTCGCGGCGCCGCTCTTCATCGACTGGAACGACTATCGCCCGGTGTTTGAGACGCAAGCGACTAAGCTGCTCGGCCGCCAAGTGAAGGTTGGAGGCGAGGTGCATCTCGTCCTGCTTCCAGCGCCCGAGCTCAGATTCGACGACATCAAGGTTGCCGACCAACAGGGGCGGCTCGACCGCCCGTTTCTCGAGGCCCGCTCGGTCGAAGCCTGGCTCAATATCGGCGCTCTCATGAGCGGCGGGATGGAAGCGAAGCAGATCTCCATCGTGGACCCCGTCTTGCGCCTCGATGTGAAGTCCGACAGTACCGGCAATTGGAGCGATGTCGGGCGCCGCGGCGTTGCGCTTCCGTTCGCACCCAAAAACGTGATGCTCGACTCGGTGAATGTCAGCGGCGGCCGTGTCGAGATCACCAAAGAGGGCGCGGCGCGACTTACCCTCGAAAACGTCAATGGCGCGGCGAGCGCGCAATCCTTGTCGGGGCCTTACAAGGTCTCAGCCAGTTATGAATTTGAAGGACGCTCGCAGGAGCTTCGCTTCTCGACCAGCGAGCCCGACGCTGCTGGGCTGTTCAGGGTGAAGTCCTCGCTGCGGGATCCCGAGCGCAATACAACCTATCTGCTCGATGGCGGCGTGAGCGGGCTCGGGGCCAAGCCTCTCTACGACGGCAACATCATTGTGCGCGTGGCCAAAGCCACGCCCGGCGACGACACCGAACAGCAGAGTGAACCCGCGAAAGAAGAACAGCAGTCGAGAGTGACAAACCCAGTCGACAAGTCATCGCTCCTAGAGTTGAAAGGGCCGCTCAAAGCCACACCCGAGGGCGCTGAGCTTTCCGATTTCGATCTCACCATTCATTCCAATGGTCATCCGCAACTCTTCAAAGGCAAGCTCACCTTTGATTACGCCGATCGTTTCAAGACGACCGGTGCGCTCACTGCGAGTTTCGTCGATCTTGACCTTCTGTTCGGGGCGCCCGGCGCGGAGGTGCAGCCATCTCCTGCGGTGGTGCTTTACACGCTAGCCAATGAAGCCCTGGGCGAGGCAGCGGGATTTGGGGAGGGGAGCTTTGCCGTCGCGCTGGAGCAGGCGAGCCTCGGTGGCGATCTTATTGGTACGGTGGATCTCGCTCTTTCCACGCAGGACGGCGGGCTCAAGCTCGAGCGGCTAAGGGCGGTGCTGCCCGGCGGCAATCGCCTCGAGACTTCGGGGCGCTTAAGCCACGGGGACTTCGGTCCAGTGTTCACCGGCCCCATCAAGCTCGAAGGCTCGGGGCTTAGGCCGCTGACGCGATGGGCTGCTGGCGACCGCGACACGTCGGGGCAGGTTTCGACCGGCGAGTTTGCCTTGCAAGGCATGGCCAAGGTTGGCGACGGCGAGCTTAAACTAGCCGAGGCTTCCGGCGAGCTAAGCGGCACGAAGTTCCGCGGCGATCTGCGCTTTCAGGGCGGCGCGCGCAGCCTGATCGAGCTTTCGCTCGACAGCGACCGTCTCGATCTTCGCGAGATGATCGGCGATGGGCCGATCTGGCGGTCTTGGACGCCAGAGACACCTACCGCGAAAGACAAGCGGGCGCCACAAGCTACGCCTGCCGACGAGCAGAATCTGCTCACCCAATTTCGCGACGACGACGTGCGCGTGACCTTGCGCGTGGGCGAGCTGCTGCTCCCGAATATTCCCTCGGGCAAGCTCGACGCCCGCTTCTCGCTCATCAACGGCACGCTCGATGTCGAGCAGCTCGACTTTGCCGCAGGAAATGCGATCGCGCTCAACGGAAAAGGCCGGATCGAGCGTCTAAGCGAGGCACCCTCGGGCCGGGTGGATTTCGGGCTGAAGGCCTTGACCGCCGACAGCTTACGCATCGCCTCTGGCCTGTTCGGCTTGCCCGACAACGTGACCAAGTCGCCAAACCTCGCCAGCCTGGTGCCGCTCGATCTTCATGTCGGTCTCGTCGCCGCGCGCGAAGGCGAGGCGACCAGGGCATCCCTCGAGCTTGGCGGCCACGCCGGGGGTTCCAACGTCGCGCTCACCGCACACGCCCTGGGCGAGCCTGCCAAGCTCAGCGGTGCGAAGATCGACCTTAATGCAAACGTCACTGGCGCGCGTCCCGAGGCCATCCTCGTCTTGCTTTTTCCCGACCTGCCAGCCCAGCGGATTGCTGCAGCCTCGGGCGGAGGCCAGGGCAGGCTCACGGTCAATCTCGCCGGCGTGCCCAAGATCAACGTCGTCGGCAAGGCCGAGCTCGCCACAGCGGCCCTGGACATCGCTTTCGAGGGTCAAGGCTCGCTGCAAGACACTGGGATCGCGCTTGCTGGCAAAGGCTCAGCCACGAGCAAGGACTCGAGCCTTGCGCTGATGCTGGTCGGTCTCGAAGCGCCGCCGTCCACCGCGGGCGTCCCGTTGAGCCTGCGCGGCGACCTCGTCAAGCAAGGACCGAACATCGACCTTGCCGGGGTGACTGGCTTCGTCGCAGATCAGGCGGTCGAGGGGGCCGCCCATTTCGATAAAAGCGGCGGCAAGACGCGATTCAAGCTTACGGCCAATGCCGACAGCGTTTCACTTCCGTCTCTGCTCGGCGTGCTGGTGGCGTGGCAGCGCACGCCTTCGACCGAGGAGATGCTTGGCGCCATCGGCGCCGGCGCTTCCGAAGTCTGGCCGTCGCGCGGCTTCTCGCTCGGCGTCATCGAGAATTCCGAGGGCGAGATCACGCTCAATGCCAAGAAGCTTAGGCTGGGTGAGCCGTTCCAAGTCACGAGCGCCTCGCTGCAAGGGCGCGTCGACAAGGGCGGGCTCACCGTCACTAATCTCACCGGACTCTTGTTTGGCGGGACGTTCGCCGCGTCAGGCAGCTTGACGCCGCTTGGCGCCGGCGCCGACCTCAAGGCCCACGTGGAGATTGCAGCCGGCAAGCTCGACGATCTGTCGAAAAGCATGTTCGCCAGCGGCCTCGCCAAGGGTCCGTTCAATCTCGCCTTCAACCTTCAGGGTGAGGGCCTGAGCCCACCCGGCTTGGTGGCGGGACTGAGCGGGGAGGGAACGCTGTCGCTTGGCCCCGGTGCATTGATGGCCCTGAATCCCGACCCGCTCCGCCGCGTGGCAGTGGTCGCGTCCAACAAGAGGATCAAGGTGGACAAGGACCAAATCGCCGAGGAAGCCCGCACCGTACGAGAGAAGGTCACCAAGGGTATTTACAAATACGGCCCCTCCAAGCTCGCCTTCGATGTGAAGAGCGGAACGCTTCACCTGGCTCCAACCACTCTCGCGAGTCCGACCGGCGCCGCCCAGATCAACGGTTATGTCGAGCTTGCCAGCCTCACGTTGAACAGCGAGTGGGCGGTGAGCCTCGCCGGCGCCAGAAACCAGGACGTGCCGCCGGTGACCCTGGTGTTCGCCGGTGCTCTCAACCAGGCCGACGCCATTGCGCCTTCCATCGACACCGGCGCAATCGAGAGCTACCTCACCATGCGCCGCATGCAGGAGGACGTCGAGCGCCTCGAGACGCTTGACGTGAGTGGCAAAACCCAGCCTCCTGTTGATAGCGGGCCTACCGCCGAGAACCCACCGCCTGAGTCACCGGCTGAAGCAACTCAGCCAAGCGAGCCGAGCCCCCGGGCCGAGACCGAGGAGCCGCGTGAAGCGCTGCCGCAATCGGTGCCGGCATCCTCGGCCAATGTAGCGTCCCCTCCGACTGAGGCGCGTGAGGAACCGCCATCCCAGCCAGACGAGAACGATGGCATCGCGCGGGTCTTGGCCGACCCTGCTAATCAACCAGCGGCCGAGCGACCTGCCGAGACGAGTGGTGACGCGGCTCCATCCGCCGCGACCGCCGAACCTGAGCCTTTGGCGCCTCCTCCGCCGCCAACCGAAACTGCCGCGCCTGAGCCTTCCGCGCCGCCGCCGCCAATGGAAACTGCCGAGCCTGAGCCTTCCGCGCCTCCGACCGCGACGACCGAAACCGCCGAGCCTGAGACTTCACCGCCTTCTGCGCCAACAATTGCCGCGCCGGAAGAGCCTCCGCTGCCCACGCCAGCACCTGATGCGGTTACAAACTCAGAGGCTCAGCCGACCGCCGCTGCCGCCGATGTGGCAGCACCGCCGCGCCGGCGTACCTCAAGCCGACCACGCCGGCCGCTGAGCGCACGTGAGGCCCCGGATGCCTGGAAGAAGGGCATAAGTATTTTCGGGCCGTAACAGCCAATTGCGCCTCAACGCGAGCTGCGCGCCCGCTCCAGCACATAGAGACGGATCGCGGCCGAGAGACTGGGCTGCCGGCCTTGCAGCTCGCTCCGCCTCTGGTCGATTTCGCCGATCAGCGCCGCAACGGACTTGCCTTCGGATCGAGCAACATCGTTGAGCGCCTCCCAGAATTCATCCTCGAGCGAGACACTTGTCCTGTGGCGCGCAATGGTGAGTGAGCGTTTGTTGTGCGCGCGCGGCATTTCGATCCCTAGCGCTTGGGGCCGGTCATGTCCTCTGGCCTCACCAGCCGATCGAAATCTTCCGGGCTCACGTGACCTAGTCTCGCCGCTTCCTCGCGCAAGGTCGTGCCGTTCGTGTGTGCGGCCTTGGCGATCTCGCTCGCCTTGTCATAGCCGATATGCGGCGCAAGGGCCGTAACCAGCATGAGCGAGCGCTCGAGGTGCTGCTTCATTTGCGACCGATCGGGCTCGATGCCAACAATGCACTTCTTGGTGAAGCTGTCTGCCACGTCGGCCAAAAGCCTGATGGATTGCAGCATGGCATGAGCAATCACCGGCTTGAACACGTTGAGCTCGAGATGACCTTGGCTTCCGGCGAAGGTGATGGTTGTGTTGTTGCCCATCACTCGCACCGCCACCTGGGTCACGGCCTCGCACTGCGTGGGGTTGACCTTGCCCGGCATGATCGATGAGCCGGGCTCATTCTCGGGCAGAATCAACTCGCCGAAGCCTGAGCGCGGGCCTGATCCCAAAAGCCGGATATCGCTTGCGATCTTGAACAGCGACACTGCCACGGTGTTAAGAGCGCCATGGGCGAAGACCAAGGCGTCGTGGCTCGCGAGCGCTTCAAACTTGTTTTCGGCGCTCACGAGGGGAAGCCGCGTCAGCTCGGCGATCTTGGCGGCGAATGCCTCGGCGAAGAGCGGACTCGTATTCAAGCCCGTCCCGACCGCCGTGCCCCCTTGGGCAAGCTCGTAAAGCCCGGTAAGCGTGAGCTTTATTCGTTCGATTCCATGATCGACCTGTGCCGCATAGCCGCCGAATTCTTGCCCCAAAGTGAGGGGAGTTGCGTCCTGCAAGTGCGTACGGCCGATCTTGAGGATGTCTTGAAAGGCTTCAGCCTTGTCCTTGAGGGCTTGGTAGAGGCGAGCGAGAGCGGGGTTCAGCCGATAGGCGATCTCCTCGGCGGCTGCGACGTGCATGGCAGTGGGGAATGCGTCATTCGAGGATTGGCCGAGATTGACGTGATCGTTGGGGTGAACGGGGCTTTTCGATCCGAGGGTGCCGCCTAAGAGTTCGCTTGCGCGGTTAGCGATCACCTCGTTCAAGTTCATGTTGGTCTGGGTGCCGGAACCGGTTTGCCAGACGACCAGGGGGAAATGAGCGTCGAACCTGCCTTCGATGACTTCATCGGCAGCCGCGGCGATCGCTGTTGCGAGGCGCTCTTCGAGGAGGCCGATGTCACGATTGGTGAGGGCTGCCGCCTTTTTGACCAGAGCAAGCGCTCTGATGAGGGGCTTCGGCATGCTCTCCTCGCCGATTCTGAAGTTCCGGCGCGAGCGCTCGGTCTGGGCGCCCCAATAGCGGTGGTGCTCCACGTCGATCGTTCCGAGCGAATCGGATTCGCTACGTGTCGGAGCTTTGGACTCGCTCAAGGGACCTCGCTTTTGAGGCATGCTCGGTTCTCCTGTGGGATGGCGCTCAGCGACGGGGGGATTCTACCGTGCTTTGCCTGTGACCGAATGACCTACGGTGTCGATGGGGGTATAACATTGCCGAAAAGGGGTGGCACAACGCGCGTTCTGCAATGCGTTGCGGCCTTCTGCCGAGGAGCGCCCAAGGTTCTCGGGGTGTTTGGTCCGCGAAGTTGGGTGAGGAAGGCTAGTGGCTGAGGTTCCGGCAAAATTGGCGCTGCCAGCGCCGCGCGCCGAGCATATCTCTCTGCTCGTGGCGCGCACGGCTGCCCTCATCGTCTGCGCCATGGGCGGTGTTGTGCTCCTCGGCTGGCAAATCCCCGATCCGGAACTCTCCCAAGCCTTGCCCGGTCTTGCCAGCATGACGCCGCATGCGGCACTCGGCGTTCTCGCCGCCGGCATCGGCCTGTTCTGCTTCACGTTCAGGGCGCTTCGTCCGCTCGCGAGGATCATCGGCTTTGCCCTCGTCGTCTTGGGGCTCGCCGTGATGACCCAAGATCTGCTCGGCTTCAACCTCGGCATCGATCAGGCTCTGGTTCGTGCCGACATTCTCTTGGCCGATGCGTCGTCCGGCGGACAACCTTTGCATATGTCGCCTGGCATCACCGGCTCGTTGATCCTGTTCGGGCTGGCACTGCTTTACGCGAAGCAGGGGAGCATCTCCTCGGCATTCAGCCAGATCCTCGCGCTCATCATCCTTGCCCAGGTTCTGATCGTGCTGGCGGGCTACGCCTACGGCGTCGCCACCTACTATTATCCGTTCCCCTTCACCTCGATGTCGCTGTACGGCGCCATCGGCAGTTCTCTGCTTGCGCTTGGGCTTCTTGCCGCCTCTCCGGAATACGGCATTGCCGCCGCCATCGTTGAGCAGTCTCCGGCCGGCGAGATGCTGCGCAGGCTGCTTCCCGGAATCCTCGTGCTGCCGCTCGTCATCGGCTGGTTCGCCCATCAGGCCGAAGTGCACACCTTCTATGACAGCGCGGCCACTCTTGCGATCTTCGCTGTGGCCAGCATCCTCGTGCTTGCCGTGTTCGCTTGGACCACGATCGGCGCCGTGCGGCGCGCCGACCGCGACCGCAACGCGGCCCTCATGGAGCTGCGCGGCCAGCGCGAGTGGTTGAGCACGACGCTTGCCTCGATTGGCGACGGCGTGATCGCCACTGATCCCAACGGCAGCGTGCTGCTTCTGAACAAGATCGCCGAGCAGATGACCGGATGGTCGGGTCCTGAAGCGCGCGGTCGGCCGATCTGGGAGGTGTTCCGCGTCATCAATGAGAATTCGCGCAAGCCGGTTGACGACCCCGCGCTGAAAGCACTGCGCGAACGCGACGTGACCCGGCTCGAAGCGGGCGCGCTCCTCGTCACCCGCGATGAGAGGGAGGTTCCGGTCGAGCATAGCGGTGCACCCATCGTCGGCTTCGACGGCTCGCTCGCCGGCGCCGTTCTCATCTTCCGTGACGTCACCGAGCGGCGGCGCACTGCGCAGCGCCAGAGCATGCTGGTCGGCGAGCTCAATCATCGCGTCAAGAACGCGCTCGCCATCGTGCAGTCCCTGGTGCAGGCAAGCCTCCGCCAGGCGACCTCGCGGCCGGCCCAAGCCATGGCGCAGACGCTCGCCGAGCGCCTGCAAGCGCTGCATCGCGCCCATGACCTCCTGCTCGAATCGCAATGGTCGGGCGCGAGCCTCAAGGCCATGGTCGAGCGCGAGCTCGATCCCTATCGCCGCGAGGGCGGTCCCAAGATCATGATCAAGGGCTCCGACGTACTGCTGCCGCCGCAGTGCACCTCGATCCTTGCGATGACGCTGCACGAGCTTGCCACCAACGCGGTGAAATACGGCGCGCTTTCGCACAATAACGGGCAGCTCGGCATCAGCTGGAAAACATCGCGCGGCAATCGCCTGCTGCTGACCTGGGAGGAGAGAGGCACCCTCATTCACGTGCCGGCGCGGCGCAGCTCCAATGGCGGCGGCTTCGGCATGCAGCTCATCGACAAGGGCATCCGTCACAACCTCGGCGGCGATACCAAGGTCGAGTTCAGGCCGACCGGGCTCTATGTCGAGATGAACGTGCCGCTCGAGACCTCGAAGGAGCCGCGCACCAAACCGCAACAAAAAGCGCCGGCGGAGGTCTAGCGCCTATTCCAGCGCGCTGATCGCCTCATTGGCATGCCGCAGGCGCTCGGAAAAATCGTGCGTCAAATTGCGGAGGATGGTGATCATAATGTTGGGATGTTCAGCCGCGAGCTCCGCGAGCTGATCGACGGCTAGTCCGTAGCAAATCACCTTCTCGTCAGCGACAATGTCGGCCGAGCGTTTGCCGCCGTC
>Ga0157371_10003302_pt1 | contig 14762 bp, 14 predicted proteins | sample C45metaG_FD_113462 | JGI IMG/M metagenome (GOLD analysis project Ga0157371, IMG submission 113462) | Corn rhizosphere microbial communities from Kellogg Biological Station, Michigan, USA - C4-5 metaG | ecosystem: Host-associated > Plants > Roots > Rhizosphere > Soil | place: USA: Michigan...
GTAGCAAGAACCACATCGCCCGTAAAAGCTGTTTGTATGACGAGTATTTTTTGCATTTTTCTTCCGGTACTTATTGCTTGCTTTTAAAAATGGTGAGAAATTGTTTAAAGCCTGATTTTAATTTAAGCTTAGCAGGTGGGCGGGGATTCTCCAATGACCCTTCATAAGGTTTTCCTCTCTTTAGATAATATTTTGAGAATGTTCCCTGTGTCATTCCCCACTTGGAAATGAACTGGTAATAGCCGTTATTTTTATTTACTTTTTTTACGGAAACTGATCCAAAATGATAAACCCTGCTTTTGGAAACTCCTTTGAAAATACGGATACCCATTTGCCATAGTTTCATTGAAAAGTCAGGATCTGAATACATGCCAGGAGAAAATTCCACGCTGTATTTTCCGGCCAATTCCCAAATACTTTTATGAACAATATTTGGCGGCCAGGTGGCTCCATACCAATCATCCATTTGCAACGATTCAAATTCAGCAAGTAATTTTTCTTCATCAAAATCCTTGATATGAATTCCGTAATTCTTTTCAATCGAGCACCTACTTTGTGCCTTTGGTTCAATCGCTGTCGCCGAGAGGAAAAAATTCCTGTGCCCGATTTGCTGAATTTCGTCATAAAGAAATTTATCCCATAAAGGACAAACGTACATATCATCGTTGATGTATAAAATGTATTCCGCATCAGCCAAAGTGCTGCAATAATTTAATGCGTAACAAACGCCTACGTTTTTCGAACTATGGGTGAAACTTATATCCGGCTGAGATTTTATCCACTCTAATGTGCCGTCTGAACCTTCATTTACGTGAATGATTATTTGATGAGTAAAAGAGGAATTTTTTTGGATACTTGCAACGCATAATTTCAGGTATTCAAGGTTGTTCCATGTTGGAATTAAAATACTAAAAAGCGCATTTTTTAACGCTCTCTTTTCTGCAACAAATCCTACATCATCTATTTTATTCATTTTTTCAAAAGATTATAATTTTTAAAACCAAACAACAATCTTCCTTTAAAAAATGTTTGTTCAATGAAAGTCAGAAAGCGATATTTAATTTTTTCATGTTTTTGCCTTTTTAATTTTTCATTTCGTGTCTGATAACGCAATTGATCTTTCCAGTTAAATTTTTTAATAAAACCTTCCATCACTGCAGGATAAGTTTCCCTGTAAACCTTCAGTTTACTAAGGTCTCCATAGTCAAATGCATCAGCTTCATTTTTGAAAAGTTGTTCGGTAGAAGTTTGACCAGCGTAATTCGTGTTATGATTTTTTCTTTTTTTCTGCATCAGATGCGGCGGTCTCACAAATCCATAATGAAAAATATAAGCATCAAGTTCCACCACATTTAATTTAAAAGTATTATCTTTTTGATAATAATCTTTTCCATTAAACCCAGGAATTCTCCTGAAAGATTGGGCATCACGCCATGAATGAATTTCAGCATCATTCCTGATGATCCTTATTTCCCTCGGATACCAGGCATGTGAAAGAATATAATGATCATAATCTCCCCAAAAATGTTTGTACTTAAAAAGAAAACCTTCCACTTCTTTATCATTTAAATATCGTTCGCAGTTACTTTTTATTAGCGGCAGATACTTTTCATGAACCACTTCATCGCTTTGAATATAAAAAAGCCAATCACCTGTGCAGGCTGCTTTTGCAATATCTGTCTGGTGCGCATATTCCTGGCCGTTAGGATATTTCCGCAAATCCCAGATAGTTCTTATTATTTTTACCTTATCCGAGCCGATACTCTTAATTTCTTCCTCTGTCTGATCATCTTCATCACCTTGCGCAAGCGCAACTATAAATTCATCTACAAGCGGAAGCATGCATTCAATCGACGCCTTTACAGGGTAATAAAGTTTGGTTGCATTTTTAGTAAATGTGAATCCGCTTATTTTCATTCAATATGCCGTTGATAGGTTCATTCATCAGAGTGATAAAACAGTCAAAAGTAAATCAACTTTAGCGGAGCTTTCAGTAAACGAACAAAAAACCTGGATATTTATTTGAGCACTCCTTGGTTCTCGCTATTTATATTTGCAAAAAAAATAAAGTTATGGATTTAGAAAAAATGATCGGTGAAGCGTGGAATAACAGGGAACTGCTGAAAGATGAAACCTATACAGATGCGATCAGGAATGTAATTGATAAAATAGATGAAGGAAATCTTCGTGTTGCAGAACCTGTGCACTCAATAACATTCAATAAAGAACCGGAAGATTCATGGAAGGTGAATGAGTGGGTAAAACAAGCGATATTGTTATACTTCGGCATCCAACAAATGGAAACTTATACATTGCCGCCTTTCGAGTTTTATGATAAAATGAAACTGAAAAAAAATTATAAAGATCTTGGTGTTCGGGCTGTACCTCATGCTGTTGCACGTTATGGCAGTTATCTTGCAAGAAATGTGGTATTAATGCCGAGTTATGTAAATATCGGTGCTTATGTAGATGAGGGAACAATGGTTGATACCTGGGCGACAGTGGGCAGTTGTGCACAGATTGGTAAACATGTTCATCTTAGTGGAGGAGTGGGTATCGGCGGTGTTTTGGAGCCGTTGCAGGCAAGCCCTGTTATTATTGAAGACGGATGTTTTATCGGAAGCCGCTGCATTGTAGTAGAAGGAGTGAAGGTGGAAAAGGAAGCCGTATTGGGAGCGAATGTCGTTCTTACGCAATCGACTAAAATAATTGACGTGAGCGGTGACAAACCTGTAGAAACCAAAGGGGTCATTCCTTCCAGAAGTGTGGTAATTCCGGGAAGTTATCCGAAAAAATTTCCTGCCGGTGAATACAATGTTACTTGTGCATTGATCATTGGAAAAAGAAAAGAAAGCACCGACAAAAAAACCAGTTTGAATGATGCCTTGAGGGATTTTAATGTGAGTGTTTAGGTTTTTTTTTCTTACTGAATAAATATTTCCTGAAAAAATCTTCGCTGTTCAACACTTCAATTTTTGAAAAATAAAAATCGCGTGTATCTTCTGTAATAATACAATTGCATTTTGATTCTTCTGCAGAATAGTATTCAAGTCCATCTTCAAAATCGTTGATTCGGGGGGATTGTAATGTTTTTGCTACAACGCTTTTGTTTACAGAAGTAATTTGTATATGCTCACACAGGATCGCAATTTTGCTTTTGGCTTTCATACTTTTAAATTTTTTTTCAGCAAAATAAAATGTGATTGCCAGGCAAACCGGTGATGTATAAAGTGTAAAATTGTTTCTGTCTGCAAGGCTGAGAATACGCGAAGTTGTTGTGAATAAAGGATATTCTTTATTTAAAACGGAAACTAAGATATTAGCGTCAAGGAAAATTTTCACTTTTTAGATTTAAAAAATTCCTCTTTAGATTGCTTGCGTGTTCTTTTTGTCTTTATGGAATATTCTGCAGGACCTTCAGCAATGGTGTTTACCCAATCTGAGATAGGGAAATCTTCCAGGCTATCATAACTGGAAGCTGTAACTTTTTTCAATAAAAACTCCGTCAATCTTGATAAACTTATATTATTATTTGCGGCATATTTCTTCGCTTTCTGTATTACTAATTCATCAAAGCTCAATGTTATTTTGGAGTCCATACAATCAATTTTTACAAAATTATAATTTTTATACGACAATAAAAATTGTTTTATACGTATAAACTAATCAGGACATATACTCTTAAAGGCTTCACTTAAATTTTCTATAATATCTGCCGCAATCATCGCCTCCTGCGACATTTTTTCTGCCGCTATATCTCCGGAGAGCCCGTGTAGGTAAACGCCTAAAATGCAGGCATTCAGAGAAGAGTAGTTTTGTGCAACCAGGCCTGTTATAATTCCGGTAAGCACATCCCCGGAGCCGCCAGTGGCCATTCCAGGATTACCGGTAGAATTGAAATATCCGTTTCCGGTGGGAGCTGCAATAAAAGTGTAATGCCCTTTTAGGACAATAAAAATCTTTAGCTCTTCTGCCTTTGCAAGAGCAAGATCAAGCCTGTCAAAATCGGAATTTGTTGTACCGAATAATCTTTCGAATTCCTTTGGATGGGGAGTAAGAATGCTGTTCTCCGGGATCAAAGAGTAAAGATTTTGATTCTTACTTAAAACATTCAAAGCGTCGGCGTCAATAACGATTGGTTTTTTATAATTCGTGAATAAATCCTCAAGCAGTTTTTTGTGGGAATCGTATTGGCCGATTCCCGGGCCAATTCCAATCGTATCAAAATTTTGAAAGTCAGAAAAACCGTGAATATATTTTCCACCTGAAACCTTGCACATTGCTTCAGGAACGGTACTTTGAATAATGTCGTAACCTGCCTCACATGTTACGCACGTAAGTTTACCGACACCACTTCGGAGGCAAGCTGAAGAACTCAGAATGGCAGCACCCATCATTCCATAACTTCCGCATAACAGTGATGCATATCCGTAATTTCCTTTATTGGAGAATTCTTTTCTGGGGCGGTATATTGCCTTAATTATTTTTTCATCAATAAACTGTAGTTTAGACTCTACCCGCTCTTCATATTCTTCTAAAAGACCGATATCAAGCAGGAAAACGTGTCCCGTGAAATCTTCATTTTCCGGGAGCAAAAAGGCAAGTTTCTGATTTTGAAAAGTGAGCGTATAATTGGCTTTTATAACCGGCTGCCGTTCATTGGTTATACTACTTCTGTCAATATATAATCCGCTTGGAACATCTATAGAAATAATTTTGCCTCCGCTTGCATTGATAAACTGAATCACATCTGCATATAAACCGCTTGCAGGTTTATTTAGACCTGTGCCGAACAGTGCATCGATGATTACATCATCATCAGTAATCTCGGGAAAAGATGGCTTGTCTTTTAAAAAGAAAATACTGACAGAAGTTTTTTTTAGCTTTTGAAGATTGGTCTCAAAGTCAGCAGAGCCGGCTGAATCACTGTCAACAATAAAAACTGAAACATTGTATTTTATGCTTTTCAAAAGTCTCGCAAGTGCCAGCCCATCACCTCCGTTATTTCCTCTTCCGCAGAAGATCTTAAAATGGTAATCATCATCAAAATTCTGAACGATCCAGTCAAAACATGCAGTGGCAGCACGTTCCATCAAATCGATCGATTTGATGGGTTCATGGTTGATGGTGTATGAATCCCATTCTCTTATTTCTTTTACAGAAAAAATTTTCATTATAGTATAGTCAAAGGTCTGGAAACTAGATTTTACAAGTATCGTTCCTTAAGAATATTCAGGTGCCATTGAAAATGTCCGGCAATCATATAGCCGATCGCATTTACACTCATTTCATTATTGCTGGCTTTTCCAACTGTTTCCATTTGTGAGGGTGAAAAAGACTTAAAAAGAAGCTGGCTGGATTTTCTTACTGCCAGAAATTCTTCAATCAGATCCTTTGGATTCCGGTTATCCGCGTAAGAATTTTTGGCATATTCATTTTCATTAAAAGAAGGGAAAGTATTTGGATCCTTTCTTGCAAACGCTAATGCACGAAAACTGAAAACTCTTTCTGTATCTGTAATGTGCTGCCATACTTCTTTTATCGTCCATTTATTTTCTTCATATTTATATAACCACTTATCTTCCGGCACAGAATTGAAAAATTCTGAAACTTCATTGATCTGCTTTTCGAGGATGAATGACAGATCCTCGGTTTCTACCAAAGAAATATATTTATTGAAATAAGGCGGATAAACCCCTAATGATTTTTGCTCAGTCATATTTTAGATTTTTCTTTAAATAAATAACAAAAATAGCGATATTTCAATTGCATCTTTTCCACTACAAAATAAAAATACTCCTTAAAGATTCCTTTACTGTTGCTTATGTTTTAAAATAAAAAAACCGGCAATTTTGCCGGCCTTTTAAAATCTTTGGATCAATCATTAATCTTTATTTTTCCTTTTCTTCTTTTTGTGGTGGTCTTTTGTATTATCATCCTGCGCATTATTATATCCATTATCGTTTGCGCTTCTTTGTCCTTTTAAAGTTGAAGCCAGTTTCAAAGCATTATAGGCATTTATTTCTCCACCGGTTATGGAAATATCAGCAAGGCTCACAGTATCCGAGGTACCGGGTATTCTTACTTTTTCAGTTTCCGGAACTGCAGAATTGTCAATCACATACTTAACTTGCTGTGCACTAAGATCAGGATAATATTCCAGGATCAAAGCTGCAACGCCGGCAACAACTGGTGTTGCCATGCTCGTTCCTGAGAAATTGCCAAATTTATCATCAGGTAAAGTGGAATAAATATTTACGCCGGGAGCAAAAACATCGACAGATTTTTTTCCATAGTTACTGAAACTTGCAGTAAAGCCTCCGTTTGTAGAATCGCCACTGGCGCCCACAGTGATAAAGTTCGATGCTGCGCCTGAATTATCGCGGTAAACAGGATTAGGAAAATTTTGAGCGCTATCAATATTTTCTGCGTCATTTCCTGCAGCGTGTACAAGAAGTACACCTTTACTTTGTGCATATTTTACAGCGTCGTCCACCCAGTTTTTCTGTGGTGAGAAGGGTTTTCCAAAACTCATGCTTATTACTTCAGCACCATTGTCCACGGCATAACGAATGGCATTGGCAATGTCTTTGTCGTGCTCATCACCATCAGGTACCGCGCGAACCATCATCACGTTTACATTGTTGGCAATTCCATTCATTCCGATTCCATTATCTCTTACGGCCGCAATAATACCTGTACAATGTGTCCCATGAGAAGGAGTGCCTGCCATCACATCATTGTTTCCATAATACCGGTCATTGATGTCATTGGGATTGTCTTTTACAATTTCATCTCTAAAATCTTCCGGTGGGGTAGAAGCGGATTCACCTTTCCTGATCTGACCTCTTAAATATTCAAGGATATCGGTATTTGAAATATTGTAGTTTTTATTTGCTTTCGCCATGTTTAAATAAATGGTGGCCGCAATTTTTGCATCGCGATTTTCTGAAGTATAATCTTTCACATCGTTTCCGGTGAATTCTTTTTTACCGAGATCATGTGCAATTACCGAATCGCCTCTTTCCAGCACTGGTAAAATTCTTTCCATTTGCATCAGCTCTGCAGGATTTACACCTTGTGTCACATCGTCTTTAGCTCTGAGATAAGTCGCATATTCTGCTTTTTGAGCAGGATCCATATTCGTAGTGTCAACATTGGCACTGTCATATTTATTCTTCAAACTCCAATAAACACGGGCGGCTTCATAGGAGTCCTGGTGTACATTTTTGCCATCTTTACCTCCGATAAAATTCCAGCCATAATAATCATCGACATAACCATTTTTATCATCATCAATTCCGTTGCCAGGGATTTCTCCGGGATTATGCCACAGGATGGGCTTCAGATCAGGTTGTAAAGTGTCAACACCACTATCAATAACGGCTACAAGGACTCTGTGGCTTGGTTTTCCCTGTAAAAAATCATACGCTTTATCGAGACTTATTCCATAATAACCGGTAGTGCTTCTGTCCAGTTGATACCAATTGTTAGGCGCCGCTTTTTCTGACGGGCTAAAACTTGTATCGGATTGCGCTAAACCCCACATTGGTAGAGCCGCCATTATGGCTATTCCTAAAAAGATCCGTTTGCTTCTGTTTATCATCGTGTTTTATTTAATTTTTTAGAAATACAAAGATTTAAAATTTATTGTAAGTTACCCTTACCTTTTATAATTATTAAAAAATATTTACCAATCTGTAAGGAAAGAATTAAACCGTAAATTTTATTCCCTGGGCCAGTGGAAGCGTATCAGAATAATTTATTGTATTGGTCTGCCGTCTCATATATATTTTCCATGCATCGCTTCCACTTTCTCTTCCTCCGCCGGTTTCCTTTTCACCTCCAAATGCTCCGCCAATTTCAGCGCCTGAGGTACCGATATTCACATTCGCGATTCCGCAGTCACTTCCTTCATGAGAAAGAAATTTTTCAGCTTCCCGCATATTTAAGGTGAAGATGGCACTTGACAAACCTTGTGGTACATCGTTTTGCATTGCAATTGCTTGTTGAATGTCTTTGTATTTTATTAAATACAGAATAGGCGCAAATGTCTCGTGCTGAACGATTTCCATGTCGTTGCTTACTTCGGCGATGCAAGGTTTTACATAACAACCACTTTCAAAACCTTTGCCTGAAAGCGTTCCGCCAGGCACAGCCATTTTTCCACCCTGTTTCTTTATTTGATCAATGGCGTTCAGGTAATTATTGACAGCATCTGTGTCAATCAAAGGCCCGACATGGTTTTCTTCTTTTAGAGGATCGCCTATCTTTAATTGTTTATAGGCATTTACCAGTTTGTTTTTTAAAGAATCATACACGTCTTCATGAATGATCAGCCGCCGTGTTGATGTACATCTTTGTCCCGCAGTTCCTACCGCTCCAAAAAGACAACCCACAAGCGCGATATCTAAATCTGCTTCTTTTGAAATAATAATTGCATTGTTGCCACCTAATTCAAGCAAACTCTTTCCTAATCTGGCGCCGACTGTTGCGCTTACCGCTTTTCCCATCCTGGTAGAACCAGTTGCAGAAATAAGGGGTATTGATGGTTCATTGCACATCCATTCGCCCACCTCCCTTCCGCCGGTAATTAAATTGCAAACACCTTCCGGAACTTTATTTTCCCTGAAAACTTTTGAAATAATTTGTTGGCAGGCAATGCCGCAAAGCGGTGTTTTTTCAGAAGGCTTCCAGATACAAACGTCCCCGCAAACCATTGCCACAAGGCTGTTCCAGCTCCAAACGGCCACGGGAAAGTTAAATGCAGAAATAATTCCAACAATACCAAGAGGATGATATTGTTCATACATTCTATGACCGGGCCTTTCACTATGCATGGTCAGTCCATACAACTGGCGTGAAAGTCCAAGGGCAAAGTCTGAAATATCAATCATTTCCTGAACTTCGCCCATGCCTTCCTGCAGGCTTTTGCCCATTTCGTAACTCACCAATTTTCCAAGATTTGCTTTATTTTTTCGAAGTTCGTTTCCTATTTGCCTGATTATTTCACCACGTTTCGGTGCAGGCCATTTACGCCATTCAATAAAAGCATTTTTTGCCGTTTCAACAACTAAATCAAAACTTCTTTTATCACATGAATTTACCGTTGCTATTGCTTTGCCATCAACCGGAGAAAATGATTTTATTTTTTCACCCGAAGCTGAAAGCCATTTTGTACCAGTAGAAACACCTTTGTTTAATTCGGAGATCTTTAATTCTTTTAAAAAAGTTTGCATAATTATTTTTATAAAAATATTGGATTTAAGAAAATGAAAATCCCAATTTTTCTTTATTCACCCTAACTGCACTTTTAATATTGTTCCTTTTCACTTGGGAAATTCTGACCTTTTACATCTTCAATATACTGTTGCACTGCATTAGTAACCTGTTCATGAAGATTCAAATAGGTTCTTAGAAATCTGGGCTTAAATTCTGTGTTGATACCAAGCATATCGTGCATCACAAGGACTTGTCCATCACAACCTTTACCGGCGCCAATTCCGATTGTAGGTATAGAAAGGCTTTCTGAAACTTCTTTTGCCAAAGTGGCCGGAATCTTTTCCAAAACAATTCCAAAGCACCCTGCTTCCTGCAACAATCTTGCATCCCGCTTTAATTTATCAGCCTCCTGTTCTTCTTTTGCTCTCACAGTATATGTGCCAAATTTGTAAATAGATTGTGGCGTGAGTCCAAGATGGCCCATTACCGGGATGCCTGCGCTAACGATTCTCTTGACAGATTCAATAACTTCTTCACCCCCTTCCAACTTTATGGCATGAGCGCCAGTCTCTTTCATGATCCTGATAGTGGAACTTAGCGCTTCGCGGCTATTGCCCTGGTAACTGCCAAATGGAAGATCAACAATGATCAATGAACGGCTACAACCTCGTACGACAGAAGACGCATGATAAATCATCTGGTCGAGCGTGATCGGCAAGGTGGTTTCATGACCGGCCATTACATTGCTGGCACTGTCTCCAACCAAAATGATATCAATTCCTGCGGCATCAAATATTTTTGCAAAGGAAAAATCATAAGCTGTGATCATTGAAATTTTTTCACCCGCTTCTTTCATTTTTTGCAGTGTGTTGGTGGTTATTCTTTTTACTTCTTTATTAACTGACATACATTATTTTTTTAAAGAAGCGACAGGCTGAAATGGCTCTGCATTAGAATAAAACATTCCTTTGAACAATCGCATTTGCAAAAGTAGTAATAAGTTATAAGTTTTAAGTTGTAAGTGCTGATTAATAAGTTAAGGGAAGCTCACTTTCATTTTTATTTTGTTCATTCCATAAATGCTGAACCAATCCATCAACAAGCCCGATCTTTGGAACATAAATCTGCTGAGCACCTGCCCATCTCATAGCGCTGATGTAAATTTTAAGTGCCGGTACTATTACATCAGCCCGGTCTTCCTTCAATTTATAAATGCTTATGCGATCGCTCAATGATACATTGCTCAGTTCTTTGTAATAATCTGTCAGCAATTCATACGATAAAGGTTTGCCGTCTTTGCGTTTGCTCATCGAAAAAACTTTATTAATATTTCCACCTGAACCAATGGCTTCAATGGTTTTAGAGCCCTTTGTTTTTGACTTAATAGCCACTTTCATATCGTTCCAGGTTGTGTCTGAAACCTGATCTTTCAGCAACCTGATGGTTCCGATCGGAAATGAATCGGTAAATATTAATTCGTTGTTACTGAAAAATGTAAGTTCAGTGCTTCCGCCGCCAACATCAATATACAGATACGAATGGTCTTTATCAAGGTTTTCGGCAATATGGTTTTCAAAAACCAGTGAGGCTTCATCACTACCGGAAATTACTTCTACCTTAATTCCTGTTTCTTCTTTTATTGTTTCAATAATTTCTGTGTTGTTAATCGCATCACGCATTGCTGAAGTGGCACAGGTCTTCATTGCCGATACTTCGTAAGCTTGTGCAATATTCAAAAATCCTTTTATGGTGTGTACCAGTAAACGAACTTTTTTTTCAGAAATTCTTCCTGTGTCAAAAACGTCAAAGCCCAGTCTTAACGGAACTCTTACCAGGCTTAACTTGGTAAATGAAGGGCTATTTTTTTTATCAAGAGAGGCTTCTGTAATCAGTAACCGTGCGGCATTGCTTCCAATATCTATCGCTGCGAGTTTCAAATTTTAATATTTTTTCTTTAGAAGGGTATTATATATCTGTATTTGGGAACGTATTTTTTTTGCACCGGGCACTTTTACATATTGATTCGACAATTCGTTATCGAGAATTCTTGCTTTCACATTATCATTCAATTGAATGTCTAAAATCTCTCTTAATTCCTGCTGGATACTTTTGTCAAAAACAGGACAGGCAGTTTCAACGCGATGATCAAGGTTTCGTATCATCCAGTCGGCAGAAGAAATAAAATATTTCTCTTTTCCGCCATTGTGAAAGATCAGTACCCGTGCATGTTCCAGGTATTCATCCACAATACTTATTGCCTTTACTTTCTTTTTGAATTTTTTATTTTGAGTGTACATGCAACAAATACCACGTATGATCATTTTTATTTTTACTCCGGCACGTGCTGCTTCATAAAGCTTAACGATCAGTTCTTCATCACTTAAAGAATTTAATTTTAAGATCATAGAAGCCGGCTTATTTTCTTTTGCATTTCTAATCTCTTTATCAATTAGTAATTCAAATTGCTTTCGCATACTTAACGGGCTTACCAATAATTTGGTGCAAGCCTTCAATCGGTGAATGTTTTTGGGATTTTCCAGGTAAGTAAATACGCGGTTTACGTCCGCCATGATTTGCCTGTCACTGGTGAGAAGGCAATGGTCGCCATACAGACAGCTTGTTCTTTCGTTGAGATTTCCGGTACTGACAAAGCCGTAATGAACCGAGCGTTTGTTTATTCTCTTTTTTATAAGGCAAAGTTTCGCATGCACTTTCAGGTTTGGTAAGCCCATGAAAACCTTCACGCCTGCCTCTTCGAGGGTTTCTTTCCATTCGAGATTGGCTTCCTCATCAAAGCGTGCCCTTAATTCAAGAACCACAGTTACGGATTTTCCATTTCGTACTGCATTTGTTAATGCATTTATTACATTTGAATTTCTGGCGAGTCTGTAGCAAGTCACTTTTATACTCACCACATCAGGCGCTATCGCTGCTTCCCGTAAAATATCAATAAGAGAATCAAAAGAGTGGTAAGGAAAATCAAGCAGTATATCCCTTTCTAAAATAATCTCGCTTACACTGTTGACATTTTTTAAAAGCGGGTGAATAAAAGGCTTTTTTCGGGAACTTTTTTTATCAAAAACAGTTTCAGGGAAATTTATAAAATCTTTAAAATTGTGAATTCGTTCACCGGATTGTAAATTATCTTTTGTGGACAATTCCAGTCTCTTGATCAGGTAATTTAATAAGCCACTGTCAATTTCTTTATCGAATGAAAAGCGCACGGGTTTGCCTTTCTTTCGATTCTTGAGTCCCTTTTCTAATTTTTGAATAAGCGACGTGGAAATGTCATTATCGATATCAATTTCTGCGTCCCGGGTAACTTTAATGATGTTTGAACTGAATGTGTCGTAATTAAAATAAGAAAATATCTGAGGCAGGCAATAGCGGATGATGTCTTCTAAAAGAATGATGTATTTATTATTTTGCTGCGATGGAAGAATAACAAATCGCGGCAAACGGGTAGGTACAGAAACCAAGGCGTATCGTTGTGGAATGGTTCCATCAGCTTTTGATAACTTACATGCAAGATAAATTGATTTGTCATGCAGGGTTGGGAAAACCTGCAGGTTTTCAATCATGAGTGGAACGATATTACTTCTTACATGATCGTTAAAATAATTGACGACAAATTGCTGTTGTTCTTTATTTAACTGCTGGTCGTCTAAAAGAAATATATTTTGTTTCTTTAGTTCATTGAGAATCATTTTCCAGATACTGTCAAAGTGATTTTGCTGCTCGGTAACCTTGAAATTAATTTCTTCCAAAATGGCTTCCGGAGAATGTTCCAGGTGAATATTGGCTTTACTGCCAAACTGGATCATGCGCTTCAATGTTGCAACACGAACTCTGAAAAATTCGTCCAGGTTGCTAGAAAATATGCCCAAAAACTTGATCCGTTCATGCAATGGAACAGTTTCATCAGCCGCTTCCTGCAGTACCCTGCCATTAAACGCCAGCCAACTGATATCCCTTGTGATAATTTTTCGTTTATCCATAGCAGTTAGTGTTATTATTTGCTGCTTATCCTGCTGATGATATTTGTAGTGGAAAAACCTTCGCGGGTCGGTATGATTTCCACTCTTCCGCCGTTGTCGAGAACTTCTTTTGCGCCGACCATTGTTTCCAAAGTATAATCACCTCCTTTAACCAAAACATCCGGCTTTATCATTTTGATGAGTTCGACGGGTGTTTCTTCCTCAAAAATTACTACGTCATCCACCATAATAAGAGATGCAATGATTAACGCACGTGAATCTTCGTTATTGATCGGCCTGCTGTCTCCTTTTAATTTTTTGACAGACGAATCAGAATTTACGCCCACAATTAACACATCGGCAAATGAAGCGGCTTCGGCCAAAACTGCAATGTGCCCTTCATGTAAAATGTCGAACACGCCGTTTGTGAATGCAATTGATTTACTTTTCAATCTTAGTCTTTTTACTTCCTGCATCAACTCCTGGCGGGAAAATATTCTTTCTTTAAGCGTATCGCTCTTTTTCATTCTGCTTTTTATTTTGATAGATTAGTAATCCAAAACTTATGATTCCTACAACAATAATAATACCTGTAGTTACGCCCCACATCAGCCATCCAAAAAAAATATTGTCAACCTGATAGATAAGCAAAACCTGTTGCACAGCTATAGGAAAGGCGCCCAAACCGCCAGGTGAAACGATCATTGCAAGAGTAGCTAATGAAAGTACACTAAAAGCAGCGCCAATACCTAAGGAAGAAGTGGCATCGAGAGCATAAAATCCGATATAGATTTCAAAGAGGTAACATGTCCAGATAAAAACTGAATGAGCAAGGAATTTCTTGCGTTTTTTTAAATGAAGAATGGTTGAATATCCCTCTTTAAGACCCAGGTGAAAGCCCTTCAATTTAATCACATAATGATGATGCCTGTAGCGGTTAAAGAGCCACTTGAAAATAAAAAAGATTACAGATAACGCGATGACGAATAGTAAAATTATAATACCAAAAGACAGGCCTTGTTTCATTGTATTCAAGCGGCTGATCTTATCTTTTATGAAATCACTTACTGTTTCTATTTGAATAAGAAAAGTAATAACAAGGAGGAAAAAATAACATAAAAGATCAAAAGCCCTTTCAACCAGGATCGTCCCGATAAGTTTGGTGACAGGAATTTTTTCATATTTGCTTAATAAAGTACATCTGAATATTTCTCCGACACGGGGCAAAAAAGTGTTGGCAAAATAACCGCACATCGTTGCGTAAAAAGTGTTCGACGTTTTTGGGTGATAACCCATCGGTTCTATTAAAATCTTCCACCTGATTGCGCGGCTTAAATGCCCTAAAATCGTAATGATAAAAACAGGCAAAAGATAGATATAATGTGCATGCGATAATGATACCTTAAACTGCACCTTCTGCACTTCAGTCATCTTGCTAACCTGCCACCATGTTAGAAAGATGCCTATACCTAAAAAGACAGCGTACTTTAAAAGGGAATATAATTTTTTCTTCATAAAGATGTACAAGGTAATAAACGCTTCCTAAATTAAGGATTAATAAGA
>Ga0157371_10003303_pt1 | contig 14760 bp, 14 predicted proteins | sample C45metaG_FD_113462 | JGI IMG/M metagenome (GOLD analysis project Ga0157371, IMG submission 113462) | Corn rhizosphere microbial communities from Kellogg Biological Station, Michigan, USA - C4-5 metaG | ecosystem: Host-associated > Plants > Roots > Rhizosphere > Soil | place: USA: Michigan...
AGAAAGTGTACAACTATGAGCCGGTTCCGTCAGACTTAACTGCGGACGAAGCAAAGTATGTTTTGGGTGCACAAGGTTGTTTCTGGACGGAATATTCTCCCAATATGAACGACCTGGAGTATAAACTTTTCCCGCGGTTAAGCGCACTGAGCGAAGTATTATGGAGCCCGAAATCTGAAAGAAACTGGAATTCCTTTTCTTCAGAACTACCGGTTATGTACAAACGCTATGCAATATGGGGAACCAACTATCATAAGGAATCGAATCCTGAGTAACAAATCACGATGCGGTGAAAATAAAAACCGGCGGAATTTCTTCGTTCACTGAATTATATTACGGTAATGCTTTAAGGTTCGCTTTTTGCAGGGTAGATTCAAACAGAAAAGCTGTAAGGATCTATGACGCCACTATTTACGAAAATAATCCTGTTTGCCTTAATACCTTTTGGTATGATGATCATTGGGGGTTTTATTGCTGTTGTAAAGACGCCTTCAGGAAATATCCGTAGCCTGATTTTGCACTTCGCGGCGGGCGTTGTTTTCTCGGTGTTGGGCGTGGAATTGCTGCCGGATGTAATGCGCGAACACACACCTTTTCAAATTATCGCCGGTTTCATTGCGGGATTTATTTTAATGATCCTTGTGAGAAAATTTACCGAAGGAAAAGCAAAAAATTCCGCTGATAATGAAGAAAAAAAATTACCATTTACGCTATTGATTCCCGTAGCGGTTGATATTTTTATCGATGGCCTTTTGCTCGGCATCGGCTTTTTTGCAGGAAATAAAGAAGGAATCCTGTTGGCTATCGCTCTCTCATTCGAATTGTTTTCATTGGGAATTGCCGCTTCTATCGAATTACAATATCGCCACATCTCTAAAACAAAATCGATAATGACAGTTGTTTGCGTGGCGCTTGTATTTTTTGCGAGTGCCGTGTTAGGCGCTACACTTCTGCATAATCTTGCACAATCGGCCCTGGAAGTGATGTTGTCATTTGGCATTGCAGCGCTACTGTTTTTGGTTACAGAGGAGTTACTTACCGAAGCACATGAAGAAGAAGAAACGGTGTGGCACACAAGCGCCTTTTTTACAGGCTTTTTATTGTTTTTATTACTTGGAACGTTTTCGTAAAATTGCGTTTACACAGCACCGTTAATACCCAAAACAAAAATCTTAAAAATTTGTTGCTTCACTAATAGTATTTACCTTCTGCCATTGGCATCGCTTTTGTGCCCGTTACAGCAAAGTGGCGATTATGAAACAGGAAGATAAGATCACATGGAGCGGAATCTGGGATGTTTTTAAAAATGCAGGCTCCGGTTTTTCAAAAAATAAGGTAACGAAATTAAGTGCTTCTTTGGCCTATTATACCGTTTTTTCTCTGGCGCCAATGTTGGTAGTGATCATTTACCTCGCAAGTATATTTTGGTCACAAAGCGCGATAGAAGGAAACATTGTGAAGCAGTTACAGCAACTGATCGGGACCACTTCCGCATCGCAGGTTCAATCGATCATTCAAAACGCTTCAATGAAAAATGGCGGCGGAACTTTGGCTGCAATTGTTGGTTTTGTGGCTTTATTTATCGGTGCTACCACCGTTTTTACCGATATGCAAAGTTCTCTCAATTATATTTGGAGCCTTCGCATAAAAAAAGATGCAGGCATCCTCAAATTATTGCTATCACGGGTTTTGTCTTTTGCTCTTGTGATATCGCTGAGCTTTTTATTGTTGGTCTCCCTGGTGCTAAATACACTACTCGAAGGGCTCGTCGGAAAGATTCAGCAAATATTCCCCGGCATTGCTTTTCAACCCATTTATATTATTAACCTGATTGTTACTTTTATCGTAACCGCGACATTATTTGGAATCATCTATAAAGTGTTGCCCAACGCGGAAATCAGTTGGAAGGATGTAGTAGCAGGTGCACTCTTTACGGCATTTCTTTTTATGCTGGCGAAATTCGGCATCACTTTATATGTGAGTAAAAGCAACCTCGGCAACAGTTATGGCGCCGCCGGTTCCCTGGTTGTGTTGCTTGCGTGGATCTATTTCTCAGCGATGATACTTTATTTTGGTGCAGAGGTTACCAAAGCTTATGCGATGAAATACGGCGGACAAATCCGGCCGACCAAATACACTGTTACCGTTCAAACCATCGAGGTGGAAAGCAAGAAAAACTCTGTCCAGGAAAATGAACAGGATGCAGAGAACACAAAAAAAGAAACACAGAAACAGAAGGACAAGGAAAGCGCCAACGCCACCTAAATTATTTAACTCCAAATAAGCAAACGACATTTTTATTTGAAGTATATTAAGCAGGCAACCGATGCGTTGCACTGAAAAGAAACTTTTATGATGCATAGACAACAGACAATTTTTATAAAATATTTTTTACTGCTTTTGCTCGCACTGCAGCTTAGCATGGCTTGCAACAGCTCTGCAACAGAAAACAAAAAGCCCGTTGCAAAAAGAGATACAACGATCACTGAAAATAATGCTTATTCCAATTTGGAATTAGACAGTACAACTTTAGAAAACTACATCCGGAAAAATAAAGTGAAACCCTCTGTTGCGGAAAAGATGCGCAACTTTTACAACAACCGTAATTACCATTTTGCATGGTTTAGTGAGGATGGACTTACAGAACAGGCACGGGCTTTTTATAACCTTCATAACACGTATGTAAAAGCGAAAATTGATACATCCATCTTCGATGAACAGTTGCATGCGACGATGGAAAAACTTGTTAATGATGACAGCTTTGTGTTACAACCTGCGCAGGTGGCACAGACAGAGCTTCACTTGACGCAACATTTTTTCACCTACACGAAAGAAGTTTATGAAGGCACAATAGATCCGTCACAATTACAATGGCATATTCCACGGAAAAAAATAGACGCCGTAGCTCTGCTTGATTCACTCATCGCAAAAAATGGTACCAGGCTTGAAAACTGGGAACCGGTAAACAGGTTTTATCCTCTACTGAGAAAGGAGCTGGTGAAATATTATGAGATCGATAAAAATGGCGGTTGGCCAAAAATAAATCTGAATAACAAAGCCTACAGAAAAGGCGATTCCGCAAACTCAGTTCTTACACTGAAAAAGCGTTTAGCCATAACCGGTGACTACACAGGAGAAGACACATCAAAGGTGTTTACATTCGCATTGGAATCTGCATTAAAGCATGCCCAGCAAAGGTTTGGGCTAAATACGGATGGAGTTCTTGGCGCAAACACAGCGAATGAATTAAATGTACCTGTTAAAGATCGCATTGAACAAATGCTGATCAATATGGAAAGGTTAAAATGGATGCCGAATGAAAGCAGCGGAACAAGGCTGGTTGCGAATATTCCTGAATTCCGACTTCATGTGATCAATGGGAAACAGCAGCAATTCAGTATGAAAATTGTGGTTGGAAAATCGGGCCACAACACCGTTATTTTTACAGACTCGCTGGAATATGTTGTCTTCAGCCCCTATTGGAATGTGCCTGAGAGCATTGTTCAAAGAGAAATTTTACCGGCTATGAGAAAAAACAAACATTACCTGCAGGATAACAATATGGAGCAAACGGGTACACGAGATGGTTTGCCGGTGATACGTCAGAAACCCGGTGCAGATAATGCGTTAGGAAGAGTAAAATTTGTTTTCCCGAACAATTACCACATTTACTTTCATGATACGCCGGCAAAAAATTTATTTGACCTGAACGACCGCGCTTTCAGCCACGGCTGCATAAGGCTTGAACAGCCGGAAAGGCTTGCTGAATACCTGTTGAGAAACGATCCTGATTGGCCGCCCTCAAAAATCATTGATGCTATGTATAGTGGGAAAAACACATGGGTAAAACTGAAAAATAAGATACCGGTTTACATTGTCTATTTTACTGCGTGGGTTACTCCCGAAGGCACTTTAAACTTCCGGGATGATATTTACGGCCATGATAAAAAAATGAGACAAATGATGTTTAAAGATCAGTAAAAACATTTTTCGTCTAGCCTTTACTGTTATAGTAAAGCCATTTTTAATTAGAATATTTATTCTGCCAGATTTTGCTTTTTCAGTTTCCGCGAAAAGGTTTTTAATTATATTAGCATCTTAAACAATAACGTAAGCTTGAAGGATAAAATGTACTAATCGATAAAATTCCTGTTCGTCAAAAACAAAATCATTATCAATGGCAAAAAGTCAACCGACCGAAGTGGTACTTGATAAAGAAGCGCGTCGCAACCAAAACAATGCAGTGCTTGCGGGTTTTCTCGGCTGGACGCTTGATGCTTTTGATTTCTTTATTCTGACGTTCGTTCTTTCCACCGTAGCCACTGATTTCAATAAAACCGTTCCCGATATGGCACTCACATTGACCGCAAGTCTCGTGATGCGGCCTGTTGGTGCATTGATCTTTGGATTACTTGCTGACAGGTACGGGAGGAAAGGGCCGTTAATGATCACTATTATTTTTTATTCGGTGATGGAAATATTATCCGGTCTCGCACCAACTTACCAGGTATTTTTAATCCTGCGTCTTCTTTATGGAATCGGCATGGGCGGGGAATGGGGCGTCGGGGCATCATTGGTAATGGAATCAGTATCGGCAAAACGGCGCGGATTTTTGTCAGGCATTTTACAGGAGGGTTATGCGCTGGGGTTTTTGCTGGCAGCGGGTGCCTATTATTTCATTTTCCCTCATTTTGGCTGGAGAGCGATGTTCTTTGTTGGCGGACTTCCTGCACTAATAACCATATTCATCCGCAGTAAAGTAAAAGAAACGGCTGCATGGAAATCCAACAAAGTGAATGACTGGAAAGAATATGGCAGTGCGGTAAAGAAACACTGGAAATTGTTTTTATACCTGGTGCTGCTCATGTCGATGATGAATTTGATCTCGCATGGCACACAGGATTTGTATCCAACATTTTTGCAAAAACAAAAAAATTACAGTCCCCATGAAACTGCCGTCATCACTATGATTTCTATGGTTGGCGCAATTGCCGGCGGTTTGTTTTTTGGCTATTTATCTGATTTATATGGACGAAAAAAAATGATGGCCACGGCCGTTATTCTCGCACTCATTTTAATTCCGCTTTGGTTGCTCGCCGGCGGAAGTTTGTGGATCGCCGTCGGCGCATTTGCGATGCAGTTTATGGTGCAGGGCGCGTGGGGAATAATTCCTGCGCACATCAATGAATTATCACCCGGAGCACTGCGCGGTTTTTTCCCTGGCTTTGCTTACCAGTTGGGTGTTTTAATTGCCTCATCCATTCCCTTTGTTGAAGCAGTGCTTGCTGAAAAAATGGGATATGCTACTGCCATGGAAATCATGGCGGGCTCGGTCCTGCTGGTTGGCGCTATCGTGATTCTCGCCGGGCCGGAAGCAAGAGGAATTCATTTTCATAAACCGTCCGCAGATGCTGCAAATACTTAAACAAAACATTTTTATGATTCCTATTTTAAGAAAAAAATTGGTTTTCCCTTTACTCATTTTGTTTGCCGGTTATTTTACGATTGGTTGCAACCAGGAGAATGATGATGCAGCAGCGATAATAAAAGTGCTGGAAAAAGAATCTGCCACATGGCGGTCCGGAGATTCTGTAGCCCACGCAGCTTGTTGGCAAATAAGACCCTACAGCACTGTACTTGTGTCAACCGCCGATGGAAAATTCTATGACGTGCCGCCGGAAATGATCACTCATCCTGCGCCGGGCAGCATGGGCAAAGGTGGAACTTCGGCAAACGGCAATTATAAAATAAGTTTCCACGGATTGGGCGCGTGGGTAAGTCACAACGAAGAATCAACGTCTGCTGATGGCACAAAATCTTATTCAAAAGAAATAAGAATGTTGGAAAAAGTAGATGGCGATTGGAAGCTTGTTGGGCAATCGATTCATTTGTATAAGAAGTGATCTCTTTGAGCAAAATAGAAATGACAGGATTTTGTTGGTTGACTACATTTTAAATGATTCACAATCTTCGATTCGATTTTCGTGTCTCCATAACCGTTACATTTATCCAATTAAAAAAATTACTTCAAACAATCGTGCTTTATCTTTATCAATAAAATAACCGCCAGATGAGCGAGCACCCTGTAAAAATTTTGGAATGCAGTTATATCAATCACGATGTAAAGCGTTTTATTGTTGAAAAACCCGAGGGTTATACCTTTATTCCGGGCCAGGCAACGATGGTTTCTATTGATCTGCCGGAGTGGAGAGACGAGTTGCGGCCGTTTACTTTTACGTCACTGAATGAATGGCCTTATCTTGAATTCACCATAAAAATTTATAATGAGCACCACGGCGTTACCGAACAACTGGGAAAGACGAATGCCGGGGCAACTCTTTTGCTTCATGATATTTTTGGAACAATTCAATACAAAGGTCCCGGTGTATTTATTGCTGCCGGTGCGGGAATAACTCCATTTATCGCTATCCTCCGCGATTTATATAACCGAAAAATTATTGCAGGAAACAGGCTCATACTTTCCAATAAAACTTCAGCAGACATTATTTATGGAAAGGAATTGTTTCACATGCTCGGCCCCGATTTTATTAACGTTTTCACGAGGGAAGGTGTAATAGGCTTCAGGGAAAGAAGAATCGACAGGAATTATATTGTAGAAACGATCCGCGATTTTAGCAGCAACTTTTATGTTTGCGGACCTGATGATTTCGTAACGGATATCACAGGTTACCTGCTGAGTCTTGGCGCAGTTGCAGGCAGTATTGTTTTTGAACAATAGATCAAAACAAAAATCTTTCTTTCTTGTTTGTTTACTGTTGCTGCGCTGATAAAGCGTTCAGGATATTTTTTAATTGATGGATGTGCCTTTGTGTGTGATACAAAACAAAATAATACAGTTCGAGCTTCGTCACTTCACCAAAAATTTTTACAGTCAGTAGCTGCGACAAATCTTGCTTTACATATTCTTCTTTCAATTGCCGGATGGATTCATCGAGATCGTTGAACAACAACTCTTTTTGGTATTCCTGATCTTCAGGAATGATGGATTCAGGCGCGTTATATTTTGCAGTAAAATCCAGGAAAATCTTTTTCATTTTCGCTGCACCTTCCGCCGGATCTCTTTCCGGAGTTTTTCCTTCCTTTTTCAAAACCTTTGCCATGCCCGTGTTTGCCTTGGTTATATGTGTCGCTAGTTGGCCAACAGTCCAGCTATTTTCAAAGGGAACTTTGTTGATCGACGATCCGCAAACAGATAAAATTAATTGCAACAATTCGTTCCATGTTTCATCAAGCGAAGAAAGGAGTTCTTTTGCGTCTACGGCATCCGTTATCATAAACTTTGTTTTCGTAAAAATAATAAATCACATTTCAATAACTGCTAAGATATTGTCTGCCGGATCTTTGAACCACGCCACTTTTGGGCCATCCGGATTTCTGCTGATTCCTTTTGCGTCGGTATGCAAATATTCATACTTTTCAAAAACAATTCCTTTGCCTGTAAGTTCGTCAACTGTTTTTTCAATATTTTCTACAGGGAAATTTAGAACAGTGAAGGTTGCCGGTTGATGGTCAGGTTTCGGATAGATCAGTGTTTTATGGTCTTCCCCAAAATGAAGTTCGATCAAGCCCATCGGGTTGTCGGCAACATGCAGCTCAAGAATATCTGCATAAAAACTTTTAGCTTTTTGCAAATCATCTACTGAAAAACTACTGAAGGCTTTTGATTGTTTCAACATGATTGGTCCGTTTTAACAAGTAAAAATATTAAAGAAATGAAAGCAGTAGCCAAAAAAGAAAATCGGCAAACTGCTTTTTGTGCAAAAACACTCCTTAGTTTTCTGAAGGCTCTGGGACACTTTTCATCTCATAGTTAAACATCCAGTTGATTCCAAATTTGTCTGTAAGATCACCAAACAATGCATTCCAGAATGTTTTTTCCAATGGATGGGTTTGCCTTCCTCCTTCACCAAGGCGGTCATAGAATGAACGAACCTGGTCCTCGCTGTCGCAATCGAGCAAAAGGGAAACATCATTGCCTTTTATAACTCCGCTTTCATCACACAAGTCCGAACCCATAATGATAAAACCGTCAGTTTTTAAAGAGGCGTGCATGATCTTGTCCTGCATTTGTTGCGGCATATTGTTCGCCATCGGTGATTCGCCGACCTTTTGCATCGTAAGCTCGCCGCCGAGACAATCTTTATAAAAATTCATTGCTTCACTGCAGTTGCCGTTGAATCGTAAATAAGAATTAATAGTTGCCATAGTTTTAAATTTTAAGTGATTGTATTTATTTTTTGCAATTAACTTTCTGCTGCCCGTTTCAAAGTTTCAATATCCAGCTTTTTCATTGGCATAAACGCGGCCATAACTTTTCCTGAAGTTGCCGGGTTGCTCATGAGTTGTCCCAAAATGGACGGAACAATTTGCCACGATAATCCAAACTTATCTTTCAGCCAGCCACACGGCCCTTCCTGGCCACCTTCCGAAAGCCGGTCCCAATAATAATCTATCTCATCCTGGTCTTCACAAAACACCTGGAAAGAAATTGCTTCCGAAAATTTAAACTGATCGCCGCCATTCAAAGCGGTGAACTTCTGGCCGTTGATTTCAAACACAACGGTCATGGCCGTTCCTTCTTTTTGATGATGAACCTCAACACCTTCTTTAGGATAACGGCTAATGGTCAGGATCTTTGAATCTTTAAAAATGGAAGTATAAAAATTTGCAGCTTCTTCTGCCTGGTTATTAAACCAAAGGCATGGTGTTATCGGACCTTTCATTTTTTATAGTTTTACAGTGATTATTTAGATTCAGTATATTTTTTAAAATTGTCTAAAATGCTCTGCCAGCCGGTTCTCTGCATTTCTTCGGAATGTTCATTTTCCATTTCAAAAGTTTCGGTAACTTTTGTTTCACCGTCGTTTCCTGAAAAAGTTATTTTTACTTTTCGCCCGTCGCCGATAGTATATTCTATCAATTGATGAGGGATTACTTTGTCATAACTGCCGGCAAAGTCAAAGCCCATGCTTCCGTCTTTGGCTTCCATACGCCACGAAAAATTTCCACCGGGACGAACATCATTCACCGCTTCTGGCGTGTGCCAGTCGTCCGAAGCGTTGTTCCATTGAGTAATATCAGCAGGATTTGTCCAGCATTGCCAAACTTTTTCAAGCGGAGCTTTTACGGTTGTTTCTACAGTGATCGTGTTTTGTGTTTCCATGTTTTGATTGTTTTGCTGATACAAATGTAACAGGGTTATTAAAAAAAACAACTGTGCAAAAACGACAATTAAAAGGTCTATTGCGACAATTATTGCTTTATCTTTAACCAATGAAAAACGTTTCTATCCTTGTTTTGGAAACGGCTGTGATTGAAGCCGTTGCCGATCCACACTATATGTTTCGGGCAGTAAATGAGTTTTTACAGGCAGCTGGTAAGGAGCCTTTATTTGAAATACAATTCGTCGGTTTAACGAAAACAGTAAAATTGAATAATTGTTTGTTTACTGTACATGTCGATAAATTATTGGATGAGGTTAAAAAAACCGATCTCATTTTTATACCGGCGATCAGTGGTAACATTTCTACGGCTCTTGAACTGAATAAAAAATTCATTCCATGGATTGTCGCCCAGCATAAAAAGGGAGCAGAAGTAGCATCTCTTTGCGTCGGCGCATTTTTACTCGCGTCTACCGGCCTGGTTAACGGGAAAAAATGTTCTACCCACTGGAATGCTGCTGATCAATTCAGGGAAATGTTTCCGGAAGTGGAACTGGTAGACGGCAAGGTTATCACCGAAGAACAAGGGATCTATTCCAGTGGCGGCGCCAATTCGTATTGGAGTCTTTTGTTACACCTGGTTGAGAAATATACAGATCGTGAAACTGCGATACTTGCTTCCAAATATTTTTTAGTAGACATCGATAAAAATTCTCAATCACCATTTACTATTTTTACAGGACAGAAAGAACACAACGACGAAGCGGTAAAACACGTGCAGGATTACATCGAAAAAAATATCGATGAAAGACTAACCGTCGATACTTTGGCCGATAAAGTGGCAGTGGGCCGCCGAAGCCTGGAAAGAAGATTCAAACGCGCGACACACAATTCAGTTCTTACTTACATTCAACGTGTGAAAATAGAAGCAGCAAAAAGAAGTTTTGAAAGCAGCCGCAAAAATATAAACGAAGTGATGTATGATGTTGGCTACACCGATACAAAAGCATTTCGTACTACCTTTAAAAAAATTACAGGACTGACGCCGATCGAATACAGAAATAAATACAATAAATTGTCAAAGAAGAACGACCACGAATACAGTGTCAACTAGCCGTTTCGGCAAAAGAGTTGATTAAAAAATTACTGAACAATTTACCATGATACGAATCATGTCGATTTTAAAAAGAAATAAAAAATAATCATCTTCTTTACAAAATAAAATCGCGGGGAATTTGTTTAAGAGAAGAAATATCCAGAAGCATGGCTTATTACCAGGAACACAAGGAAGTTACAACGGTTGAGGGCATCAAAAAGGCTTTAAAAATCTTATATATACAAGAATGCGAAAGCGATGTTTTGAATACAAGTGACGCATTGCAAACCGCAGAAATTTATTTTGAGCAACTGGGAGTTGATACAAAAGAAAAATTTGAATCGGCTCTAACCAGCTACAAGCCCGATATCATACTCTCTGAACAGAAAACGTCTTCCTTCACTTCATTAGATGCACTTAAAATTTTAGAATTAGAAAAAATAAACGTTCCTTTTATTCTCGTGACCGACAACCTGGCAATTGACGAGATCGTTGAAATCATCAAAGCCGGTGCTTCAGATTATGTAAGTAAAGATCACCTGGAACGATTGCCCATTGCAATAAATGCTGCCCTGGAGAAATATCATTTGGAAAAAGAACGCAGCGAGTATATTAGTAAGCTCGAAAGCGCCGAAACGCGTTTCCGCGCATTAATTGAGAATGCGGTAGAAGCAGTAGTTATTCTCAACGAACAAGGCAAGCCGTCCTATGTTTCCACGTCAATGCAACGGGTAATGGGATATTCTAAAGAAGAAGCAATGCAGCTTTCTCTTCATGAAGTAGTTCATCCAGATGATTGGGAATTTGTATCCTCAAAACTGGCTTACTGCATCCAAAATCCAGGCATTTCCGTTGCCGGTATTGAATGCAGATGTAAGCATAAAAATGGAAAATGGCATTGGTATGAAGGGACAATTACGAACATGCTTCATGATCCGGCAATAAACGGTATTGTTGATAATTTTCACGATATTTCTGATAAAAAATTAGCTGAACTGGAGTTGAGTGAGAGTGAAGAAAAGTACCGCTCATTTTTTGAAAATAGCATTGACGCTATTCTTCTTACGGTTACTGATGGCCGTATCCTTGCTGCAAATCCCGCCGCTTGTAAGATGTTTCAAATGACCGAAGAAGAAATTTGTAAAGCCGGGCGAAACGGGTTGGTGGTTGCTGATGATCCTGAACTTGAGAAACGTCTTGAGGAAAGAAATAAATACGGGAAGGTAAAAGGTCAACTCACCTTCCGGCGAAAAGACGGAAGTGTTTTCAAAGGTGAAGTAAGTTCGGGAATTTTTAATGACAGTTCCGGAAGCAACCGCACTTCCATGATCATCCGTGATATTTCCGATAGAGTAGAAGCAGAAAAAAAGCTAAAAATTTCTGAAGAAAACTATAGATTCTTATTTGAATACAGTGCCTCGCCCAAATGGATTTTCGACATCGAAACGGATGAAATTCTCGACGTGAATGAAACGGCCCTGGAAGTTTACGGTTACAGCCGTGAGGAATTCCTGAAAATGAAAACAATCGAACTAAAGCCGTCGGAAGAATTAGAGCGAATGGCAGTGCTTCGGCAGGAACTTAAGGATAAAGAAGGCCTGATCCGCCTTGGAATATGGACCCAGCTCAAAAAAGACGGAACAAGAATAAAAGCAGAAGTTTCTGGTCATAAGGGCCATTATAAAGACAGGAATTGCATGGTTATCGATTCGTTCGATGTAACTGAAAGGGAACAAACGCTCCAACAATTAAAAGACAGCCAGGAAAAGCTGATTACCGCCCAAAGAATCGCCAAACTTGGTTATTGGAAATGCGATTTAAGTGATTTCCAAATTTACTGGTCTGATCAGATATACGATATTTTCGGCGTGAAGAAGGAAACTTTCAAACCCACACTTGAAACTCTACTGGCGAGCATTCATCCTGAGGATCGCGAAAATTTCTCCAAAATCCGTGAATTAACTTTTAATGAAGTAAAAGATCACGAAGCCGATTATCGAATTGTGCTGCCGGATGGAGGAATTAGATGGATATATGAAAAGGGGAAATTTATTAAAAATGAAAATGGGCGGCCGGTTCTGTTTGAGGGAACTGCTCAAGATATTACATCTCAAAAAATTCTCGAGTTGTCCGTCCAGGAAAGTAAGCAAAGGTACCAGATTGTTTCAAGAGCCACCTCAGACGCTATTTGGGATTACGACTTTACTACAAAAAAAGCGTATTGGGGAGAAGGATTTCAAACGATTTTCGGCTACAACCGAAGCGAAATTGAAGGTGAAGAGATGTTTTGGGAGAAAAATATCCACCCTGAAGACAAGGAAAGAGTTACAAACAATTTAAAAAGTGCGACAAACAGCAAACAGTCCAACTGGTCAATTGAATATCGCTTTCGTAAAGCAGACAACACCTACGCCTATGTTTTAGACAAAGGCTTTTTTATTCGCGATGAAAATGGAAGAGCACTTAGAATAGCTGGTGGAATGCAGGACATAACAGAAAGGAAAGAGTTGCAGGACCTCTTAGACAAAGCCACTGATCTTGCACGAATTGGAAGTTACGAGTACAATATTGCCAATAACAAGGCAATGTATTGGTCACCTACAACGAAGGAAATTCACGAAGTAGAGCCCGATTATACGCTTACACCGGACAAGATAAAAGACTTTTATAAAGAGGGGCACGACCTGGAAGTAATTACTGAAGCTTTTGCAAAAGCAGTTGAACAGGGAACCTCATTCGATATTGAGATACCGATTATTACAGCCAAAGGAAATAACCGCTGGATACGTGTAATTGGAGAATCAGAATTTGTAAATGGAGCTTGTACAAGAGTTTATGGAAGCGTTCAGGATATTGATCAGCGAAAGAAAAATGAAGAAGCCTTGCGCATCAGTAACGAAAGATATGAGATAGTTTCAAAAGCTACCAACGATTCTATCTGGGATTGGGATATAGCCAACAATAGAGTAACACGACCCGCACGAACATTAGAAAGTGTTTTAGGATACAAGGATACTGCCCCTTTTGAGGTAGACAGCTTTTGGCAAGCTCATGTTCATCCGGATGACTGGAAAAGAATTTCTGAAAAAAGAAATTCACTGTTTGCCGATCCAAATCAAGACTATTGGGAAGACGAGTATCGTTTTCTGAAACCGGACGGTTCATACGCCATCATTTATGACCGCGGCTACATCATAAGGGACAAGAGTGGAAAAGCAATTAAAATGATTGGCGCGTCAAGAGATATTTCGAAACTGAAAGAAAGCGAAATACAATTGCAAAAACTTAACGAGCAGCTGGAAACACGGGCTAAGGAACTGGTCGCTTCTAACCAGGAGCTTGAACAATTTGCTTACGTTGCTTCACACGATTTACAGGAACCGCTCAGGATGGTAAGTAATTTTCTTACCCAAATAGAAAAAAAATACAATGATATCCTCGACGAAAAGGGAAAGACTTACATTCATTTTGCGGTAGATGGAGCAAAACGAATGCGGCAAATGATTCTCGATCTGCTGGAATTTTCGAGAGCCGGAAGAAATATAGATAAACCGGGGGAAGTTGATTTGAATGTAGTTGTAAAAGATATACTTAGCCTGCATCAAAGGCAGGTTGAAGAAACCGGAGCCGTTATAAAAACACAGAAGTTGCCGACACTTGCGGTTCCGGAATCCGCCATCAGGCAGGTTTTCCAAAACCTCATCAGCAATAGCTTAAAATACAATCAGCTAAAAAAAGGGATCTCTCCAACGATTTCTATCTCTGCAAAAGAGGATGGAGATTTTTGGCAGTTTGAAGTCAAGGACAATGGAATTGGAATCGAAAAAGAATATTTTGAGAAAGTATTCGTCATTTTCCAACGACTGCACGACAGGTCAGAATATTCCGGAACGGGACTTGGTTTGGCTATCACCCGCAAAATAGTCGAAAACCTGCAAGGGAAAATTTGGATCGAATCGGAAGTAGGAAAAGGAACAAGTTTCTTTTTTACTATTCCAAAGAATTGAATGAAAATTAACTGAGAATAAAAAAGTAGCTTTTTTCTTCGTTTACTGCTGATGAGACTCATGTAAGCTTTTTATTTAATGAATTAACTTTGGCTTTTGCGGCCATTTTGGATACGACGAATTTCCTTTTAAAGAATTGATTGATGAAAAGAATTGAAGAAGCCATACAACAACTTGCGTCGTTTAGAAATGCGTATCATAAAGCTACCGTCAACCTGATTTATTCAGGAAGATGGATCATCAATCTGCATAATGAGTTATTTAATGAATTCAAAATAAGCATCCAGCAATATAACGTTCTCAGAATCCTGAAAGGACAGTATCCCCATGCACTTACGGTAAAACTCATTCAAACTCGCATGTTGGATAAAGCTTCTGATGCTTCGCGGGTTGTAGAGGGACTCCGAAAAAAAGGATTGGTACAACGGGAACTAAATTCGAAAGATCGCCGGAGAGTTGACGTGATCATTACTCA
>Ga0157371_10003304_pt1 | contig 14752 bp, 13 predicted proteins | sample C45metaG_FD_113462 | JGI IMG/M metagenome (GOLD analysis project Ga0157371, IMG submission 113462) | Corn rhizosphere microbial communities from Kellogg Biological Station, Michigan, USA - C4-5 metaG | ecosystem: Host-associated > Plants > Roots > Rhizosphere > Soil | place: USA: Michigan...
TTCGCTTTGTTGCTGATCCAATCCCTGGCAAGGTTCATCCAAAACTAACAATGGCGGATTTTTTACCAAAGCCCGTGCAAGCAAGATCATTCGTTGGAGACTGGCCGAAATTGAATGTAAAGGCTTATTTGACACATGAGAAAGCTGTAAAAAATCCAACCATTGAAGTATGTTGTTGTATTGATTATTACTTAATTTTTTAAATAATCCGATCGTGTCAAAATAGCCTGATCCAATCGCATTAAAACATGACACATTTTTGTCAAAATAAGCATGCAATTCAGGAGAAATATATCCTGTTTTCTGCTTGATGTCCCAAATGCTTTCGCCACTTCCCCTGCGTTTTCCAAACAAATAAATTTCGTTGGAATAGACCTGGGGATGATCGCCTGTGATCATGCTTAATAAGGAGGATTTGCCTGCGCCGTTGCGCCCTTTCAATAACCATTTTTCTCCTTGCTTTACTTTCCAGTCAAGGTTTTGAAGAATGGTATGTTCGCCATATTTTATTTGGATGTTTTTCATTTCCACTACCGTTCCAAATTGAAAATTTTCATTTGAAAATGGTAGCAGGTCGGTGTTAAAAATAATTTGGTTGTGATTAGCATCTGCAATAATTGCAGTTGAAATTGTTTTTTTAAATTTTTCTTTTCCTCCGAAAAAATTCAATTTTTTATTTTCAAGAAAAGCTACATGAGTGATAAAATCAGGAATTGAAAAAGTTCCGGGAATTAAAATGATCTGTGTGCCTTTGTCAGAAATTTCTTTTAAAATTTTATTCAATTCTTTTCGTGCAGAAACATCAAGCCCGGTATAAGGATTGTCTAAAATCAGCAACTGTGGCGCGTTTATCAATGATTTCGCCAACTGAAATCTTTTATGCTCTCCACTTGATAGTTGAATTAAAGGAGCGTTTTTTAAATGATCAATTTCAAGAATTGCTAAAACAGAATTGATATTATTTGTTGGTTTACTGTCTTTGGATAATTCTTCAAAAATGCTGGGTGCATCTGTTGAATCAAAACTGTTATAACGTTGCTGGTAATAAAATTCAGAGATGCCCGATAAATTTTTAAATGAATAACGTTGCTCTACAAAATTAATTCGCGTAGGCATGCCTGTTATATTGCTGAAATCAGTTACAACTTTTCCTGAAAAATGAATTTTTCCTGCAATTGCTTTTGCCAAAGTTGTTTTTCCGCTTTCGGCATTTCCAACAATCGCAATATGTTGATTCGGTTGAAGAGAAAATGATATTCCATCAAGCACACTCTTTTCCTGCATTTTTACCACAAGATCCTGTACTATGATTGATGGTTTTTGCATGTTTATTTTTTAGGCAAGTGTCTTTTCAAAATTCATAATGTCCTGCTTGATGCTCAACAGATAATCTATATCATCATATCCATTCATTAAACAGGTTTTTTTATAATTATTAATTTCAAATTTTTCCTGGTCGCCGGTTGCGTCAATGGTTATCGTTTGAGTTTCGAGATCAACAGAAAGTGTTGAACCATTTTCAAGAGCAAATATTTTTTGTAAAAATTCATCACTCACCTGCACCGGAAGCACTCCATTATTCAATGCATTGTTTTTAAAAATGTCTGCAAAAAAACTCGACACTACGACATTAAAACCATAATCAAGCAAAGACCATGCAGCATGCTCACGCGAAGATCCGCACCCAAAATTTTTTCCGGCAACCAATATAGTACCTTTGTATTCCGGCTTATTTAAAATAAAATCAGTTTTCGGTTGTGCTTCATCGTTATTAAAATATCGCCAGTCACGAAAAAGATTTTTTCCAAATCCTTCTTTTGATGTCGCTTTTAAAAATCTTGCAGGAATGATTTGATCCGTATCAATATTCTCTTCTGCAAGAGGAATAAATGTGCTTTGAATATTTTTTAATGCTTTCATTTTTTTAATTTAATAATTCTCTTACATCAGTTACCACTCCTGTAATTGCTGCTGCAGCTGCTGTCAACGGGCTTGCCAATAAAGTTCTGGAACCCGCACCCTGCCTTCCTTCAAAGTTTCTGTTGCTGGTAGAAATACAATATTCTCCTGCCGGAATTTTATCTTCATTCATTCCCAAACACGCACTACAACCTGCCTGGCGAATTTTAAATCCTGCTTCATTAAAAATCACATCCAATCCTTCTGCCGCTAATTGAGCTGCTACTTGTTGTGAACCGGGAACGATCATCACTTTCACATTTTCATTTTTCTTTTTTCCTTTGATAACCGCAGCCACTAAACGCAAATCTTCAATTCTTGAATTGGTACAACTTCCGATAAAAACATTTTGCACCGGCATTCCTTTTAATGGTTGGCCAGCTTTCAAACCCATGTAGTCCAACGCTTTGATGAGATTTTTTCTTTCACCTTCGTCTGTAATACTTTCTACTGTTGGCACAGAAGCATTGATCGTAATTCCTAATCCGGGGTTGGTTCCATAAGTGATCATTGGTTCAATCTCTTCAGCCTTGATGGAAATTTCTTTATCAAAAACAGCATCTTTGTCAGAATATAATTTTTTCCACTCTTTTACTTTCTTATCCCATGCATCATCTTTTGGAGCAAAGAGCCTGTTCTTCATATATTCAAAAGTGATTTGATCAGGAGCGATCATTCCCCCTCTTGCACCCATTTCAATGCTCATGTTGCATATCGTCATTCTTGCTTCCATAGAAAGAGAACGGATTGCCGAACCAGCATACTCTATAAAGTAGCCAGTGGCCCCACTTGCAGAGATTTTAGAAATGATATAAAGAATAATATCTTTTGCTACAACACCTTTATTCAATTTTCCATCCACATTGATGCGCATTACTTTCGGCCTGTTTTGCATGATGCATTGAGAAGCGAAAACCATTTCCACTTCACTCGTTCCGATTCCAAATGCAATAGATCCAAAAGCACCATGAGTAGAAGTGTGACTATCGCCGCAAACGATGGTCATTCCTGGTTGTGTAATTCCTAATTCCGGGCCGATCACATGAACAATTCCCTGGAAAGGATGTCCCAATCCATATAATTCAACATGATGCTTTTTACAATTGTCTACTAATTTCTGAACTTGTTTCCTGCTCAATTCTTCAACAATTGGAAGATGCTGATTGATCGTAGGAACGTTGTGATCTGCTGTGGCAACTGTTTTCAGAGGCCTAAAAAGTTTTACACCTCTTTTTTCTATTCCTGAAAAAGCTTGCGGGCTTGTTACTTCGTGAATAAAATGTTTGTCAATATAAATTACATCAGGGCCATCTGGTATTGATTTTACCAAATGCTTTTCCCAGATTTTTTCAAATAATGTTTTGCTCATTTTAGTTATTACATTTTTAGCTTTCGCACACTTTTAAGCCTTCTGCATTTTGCCTTCAGCTTTCTGATAAATATTGGCCATTTCGGAAAGATCTTCATCTTCCACTACTTTTTTATGATCTGCGATTTGCAAAAAGCGATCATATAAAACATCAACATCGTTTCTGTAAAACTGGTAACCCAATTTTTGAAAACGATAAGCCAGGGCGCTTCGTCCGCTTCTTGCTGTAAGCACAATTTTAGAACTATCAGCGCCCACTTCTTCAGGGTTTATGATTTCATAGGTAAGCGTATCTTTTAAAAATCCATCCTGGTGAATTCCTGATGAATGTGAAAATGCATTGCTTCCAACAATCGCTTTGTTAGGCTGCACGGGCATACGCATTGTATCAGAAACCAACCTGCTCATCGGATTTAATTTTGTGGCATCAATCGAAGTGGTAAAGTTTAAATCTTTGTGTTGCTTGATGATCATCACTACTTCTTCCAATGAAGTGTTTCCGGCTCTTTCACCCAAACCATTGATGGTACATTCAATTTGACGCGCACCATTAATTGCTCCTGAAATTGAATTCGCAGTCGCCAAACCAAGATCATTATGGCAATGGCAGGAAATAACTGCTTTGTCAAGGTTGCTCACATTATTTTTTAAGAAAGCAATTTTTTCTCCGTATTGATGCGGTAAACAATAACCTGTTGTATCAGGAATATTTACTGTTGTTGCGCCGGCTTTGATCACTGCTTCGATCACTTTTGCGAGGTATTCATTATCAGTTCTTCCGGCATCTTCTGCGTAAAATTCAATATCGTCTGTAAAATTTCTTGCCCATTTTACACACTGAACTGCACGTTGCAAAATCTCTTCGCGTGTAGAATTGAATTTGCTTTTTATGTGATAATCTGATGTGCCGATTCCTGTATGAATGCGTGGACGTTTTGCATATTTCAAAGCCTGAGCAGCTACTTCAATGTCTTTTTGAACTGCACGTGAAAGCGCACAAACAGTGGCGTTTGTGATTGTCTTTGAAATTTTTTCTACAGAAGAAAAATCGCCGGGACTTGAAATTGGAAATCCTGCTTCGATCACATCAACTCCCAACTCTTCGAGTTCCAAAGCCAGTTCAATTTTTTCTTTCGTATTTAATTTACAACCCGGCACTTGCTCTCCATCGCGCAATGTGGTGTCAAAAATGATAATTTTATCCATTGTATTTTTTTTAGAAAGATGAATTTCAATAACGATGAAACTATCCGTGTTCTTTCGAAATTAGAAACTTACGTGTTGTATATCTAATCGAAATTAATTGCATTTTACACTTCTGAAATCGTTAGCCATTTTCTGAAACCTTTACTCACATTGAGTTTCGTTGTAAATTAATTACGATGCCCAAGCTATGGCCTAATGGTTGTTTTAACGAATTAATTAGAAAAAAAATAGGAATTAAGTTAAAAGTTGGTTTACTGCTGCAGGAAATATCAAAATCCTGCTGTAAATTTTTCTTAATACTTAACGCAGAATTATGTGTAAATAAAATTTATCGTTAATTTCATCGATACTTTTAATTTTTTATTTCAAAATTTTAAAACAAGCTTCAGAACTAATTTCATTACGATGCCCAACCGATCAACGGATTCATTATTTCAATTGATTCATTCTCTTCAAAAATCAGAAAAACGGAATTTCAAATTGTATGTTCAAAGAAATTCTTCCAATAATGATTTGAAAGTGGTTCAGTTGTTTGATGCCATTGATAAAATGTCTGTGTATGATGAAAGCAATTTGATCAGCAAAACGTCTTCTATAAAAAAACAACAGCTGCCTAACATAAAAGCGCATCTCTACCGGCAGATTTTGAGTAGCTTACGATTGCTTGAAAGCAGCGATAATATTGATTTACAACTTCACGAGCAATTGGATTTCGCCAGGATACTTTACAACAAAGGTCTTTATCATCAAAGCCTTAGAATACTTGAAAGAATCAAAGAAACAGCGCGTTCATCCAATCAAATAAATTTCGTTATTGAGGTTTTAATTTTAGAAAAGAAAATTGAAACACTTCATATTACCAGAAGCATGCAGGATCGTGCTGATGAACTTACAAAAGATGTAAATATTTCAAACGATCATTTAGTAAAACAATCAAAACTTTCGAACCTTGCTTTGCAATTATACAGTTGGTATATCAAAAATGGTTTGGCAAGAAATAAAGAAGATGAAAATGAAATTGAAGATTATTTTCAACGGCATCTGACGGATGAAATAAAAGATCCTGAAGGTTTTTATGAAAAACTTTATTTCAATCAAAGTTATTGCTGGTATGCTTTCATTCGCCAGGATTATCTGATGTATTATCGCTATACACAAAAATGGGTAAACCTGTTTTTGGATGAACCAATGATGATTCAAATCGAAACAGGAAATTATATAAAAGGCCTCCACAATTTATTGAACGCTCATTTTACTTTAAGAAATTATGCCGGTTTCGATAAAACACTTTCTCTCTTTGAAGAGTTTAGCAATTCAGAGATCGTAAAACAAAATGACAATAACAAAATCCAGGTTTTTGTTTATTTATACATTGCAAAAATCAACCAGCATTTTTTGCAGGGAACTTTTAAAGAAGGATTGAAGATTGTTCCCGAGATTATGCAAAGATTGGAGGAATATAATTTATTTCTTGACCAGCACAGAACGCTGATCTTTTACTATAAAATTGCCTCGCTTTATTTTGGTGCCGGCGATTTTGACAATGCGATTGATTATCTCAACAAGATCATTAACTGGAAAGTAAATCTTCGCAACGATCTGCAATGTTATGCGCGCCTGTTGCACCTTATAGCGCATTATGAGTTAGGAAATTTTCAATTATTGGAATACCTCATCAAAACGGTTTATCGCTTCATGGCCAAAATGCAAAATCTGAGTTTGGTGGAAGAAGAGGTCTTTAGATTTTTGCGGAAATCTTTCTACTTATCAGCAAGAAAATTAAAGCCAGAATTTGAAAAATTGTTGAATACAATCCGCCAGTTTGAAACCAGCAAATTTGAAACAAGAGCGTTTGCATATCTCGATATTATTTCCTGGCTCGAAAGCAAATTGAATGATAAACAGACTTACGAAATCATTCATGAAAAATATTTGCGCGGAAGAAAAGTGGCTTACTAAAATAAAAAATCAATCTATTTATTCTTTTACTGTATCACCAATAAAATAATTAATTTTTCTTACCAGTTCGTTTGCATCGAAAGGTTTTGCCATAAAATCATCAGCCCTGCAAAACTTTTTGATTTCTTTGAAGTTAGTGTGTGCAGAGATCATGATCACCGGAATATCTTTTGTCTCCGGAGTTGATTTTAAAGTGTTACAAACGTCGATGCCATCAATGCCTGAAAGAAAAACATCCAGCAGAATCAATTGAGGAGAAAAGGATTTTGTTTTGTTCAATACTTCTTCGCCTTTCAATGTTGTCATTACATTAAAGCCGTATCTTTTTAGAATGATTTCCACCACCCACAAAATGTCAGTATTATCATCAACAATCAGAACGCGGTTCATAATTAATGCTTTAGAATAAATAAATATTTTAAAGTGCTACAATCAACTTTTTTATAAACAGTATAAATCCTTTAATGATGCAATCTTTTATATCACTAAAAAATAAGATACGGAACTTTGGAGCAACTTTGAAAGTTCAACTTCATATAGTGTGCCATAATTATGATAATTTCATGATAAAGCGATTTTTCTACAGATAATTTAAAATCGGCTAAAAATCAATGAAAAATTTGGAATATTTTATGAATTTTTTACGCACCATTTATTAATTAAAACTTTTTTATTTTCGTGAATGAAGTCTTTTATCCACATTGCTATTTTATTGGGCATCATTACAAGCGTTACTGCTTTTTCACAATCAAGACATTCGATGAAAATCCTGCAGAAAAATATACAAAAAGTTTTGAAAAAGCAAGACGGAACTTTTGCAGTTGCCTTTAAAAATCTTTCTACAGGAAAAGAATTATTGATCAATGCACAAGAAAATTTTCATGCAGCCAGCACGATGAAGACGCCTGTGATGATCGAAGTTTTTAAACAGGCAAAAGAGGGAAAATTTTCTTTGAACGATTCTATTCTTATAAAAAATGAATTTAAAAGTATTGTCGACAGCAGTATTTACAGTCTTGATTCTTCAGACGACAACGAAACAGAAATTTACAGGCACATCGGTGAAAAGAGAAGTTTGTATGATCTGATGTATCAAATGATTATTGCCAGCAGTAATTTATCAACGAACCTGATTATTGATTTGATAGATCCAAAAAATGTTACGAAAACGATGCGTGAAATGGGTGCCAAAAAAATAATGGTTTTGCGTGGAGTAGAAGACAACAAAGCATTTCAGAAAGGTTTGAACAATACAACAACTGCTTATGATCTGATGTTGATCTTTGAAAAAATTGCAAATGGAAATGCAGTTGATCAAAGGTCTTCTGACGAAATGATAAAGATTTTATTGGATCAGGAAGATCATGATATTATTCCGGCAGAACTTCCAAAAGATGTGAAAGTAGCTCACAAAACGGGCTGGATTACCGGCGTTCATCATGATTCAGGAATTGTGTTTTTGCCAAACGGGAAAAAATATGTTTTGGTTTTATTGTCAAAAGATTTGAAAGATGAAAAAGCGGCAGTTAAAGCAATGGCGGATGTTTCAAAGATGGTGTATGATTTTGTAAATCATTAATTTTGAAAAAAAATTATGGGAGTCTGGCGTCAAATAGGAGAATATTTATGGATTGTAAAAAAAGATCCGGATGCTCCACACAGCAAATTCCTCGGAGTGATGCACTTCATCAATCGTCTTTCTATTTTGCTTTTTTTGCTGGCGATGATCATTCTCATCATAAGAATGATAAGAGGATGATTTTTTTAAAAATTATTTGAAGAAACGAAATCATAAATAATTTCAGCAGCGTTTTTAGAAGCATTTCCTTTTTCAGAAAGCAAATTTTTTAATTGCAAATAATCTTCTTTGATTTTTTCTTTTTGATCCTTGTCGAATAAGATCTTTTTTAATTCAGAAGTAATTTTTTCGGGCGTCAGATCATTTTGAATCAATTCTTTTACCACTTCTTTATTCATGATCAGATTCACCAGCGAAATGAATTTTAATTTCACCAATCGCTTTGCAATCTGGTAAGAAATATTGCTGGCTTTGTAACAAACAATTTCAGGCACATTGAACAAAGCAGTTTCTAAAGTTGCTGTTCCGGAAGTTACCAAAGCCGCTACAGACTTCATTAGCAGCGAATACGTTTCATTCGCAATCGATGTTACGTTTGGATGATCTTTTATAAACTGCTGATAAAATTCATCTTCCATCGAAGGCGCTTTTGCAACAACAAAATCATAGTCAGGAAAATTTTTTGTTGCTTGAAGCATTAATGGAAGTTTAGTGGTTATTTCCTGTTTTCTGCTTCCTGGTAATAAAGCAATTATATTTTCAGAGCGCTGAATTTCAGGATGATCTTTTTTAAAATTTTCGATTTCTTCTACCAAAGGATGGCCAACATATTCTACTTCATAATTCCATTTTTGGAAAAATTCTTTTTCAAACGGAAGAATCACAATCATTTTATCAATGTCTCGTTTGATATTTTTTACGCGGCTTTCTTTCCACGCCCACACCTGGGGAGAAATGTAAAAAACAGTTTTGTAATTATTTTCTTTTGCCCATTTTGCCATGCGCAGATTAAATCCTGGGTAATCAACAAAAATAATTACATCAGGTTTGAATGCAGAAATATCCCTTTTGCAAAATTTAAAATTTTTTAAAATCGTGGGAAGGTTTTTTGCAATTTCTGCAAATCCCATAAAAGCTAAATCTTTGTAATGCTTTACCAGCGTAGCTCCTACAGCTTTCATTTTATCGCCGCCCCAGCAACGGATATCAGCGTTTGCATCCAGTTTCTGAATTTCTTTTATCAGATTGCTGCCATGTAAATCGCCGGATGCTTCGCCGGCTATCATGTAGTATTTCATGCTGATGCAATGTACTTAAAGAGGAAAAAATAAATTCGATTTATTTATTTGTTACTGTAAAATCGTTTCAAAAAAATCTTTTAATGATCCTCAGTTTGTGAGTGCGTTGTTTGGTTTCAAGATTTAAAATTCCATCCGTATCAATTTTATCAATTCTTACTTTTCCTGATGAATGAATGATCTCGTGATCATTTAATAAAATGCCTACGTGAGTGATTCTTCCTTCTTCGTTATCAAAAAATGCAAGATCGCCACATTGTGCTTCCTGTAAAAAATTCACCAATATTCCTTCTTCCGCCTGCTGCCAGGCATCTCGTGGTAATTGCTTGTTTAAAAATTTATAAGTCATTTGTGCATAGCCGCTGCAATCAATTCCAAAAACAGATTTTCCTCCCCACAAATAAGAAGTATTTAAAAATTTAAAAGCAATTTGTTTTAAAATTTTTGCAGAAAATTTTATCTCTTCCGGATTCCAAACGTTGCCTTTAAAATGCACTGAATTTTTTCTCCAAAAAGCAATTCCATTTTTGAAAGCGCTCAATGAACTTCCCATTGGAACATACATGATGTGGCCATTGTAATCAACTTCATTCAGCCAATCGCTGGTAAGATCTTTATCTGTTTTGGTGTAAAGGGATTCATCAATTTCTGCAAGATGACTTTGCTGAACCCAGCCCTGGTAACCATCATATTTTAATTGAATTTTTGCCCAGTTTTCGAATCTTTCGAGTATCACAGATTTTTCTCCAAATAATTGTTGCGACACCATTTCTGCTTTGTGTGAAGCGCTTGCTCTCATTGGGCTTATGGGCACACAACAAACCATGTATTCCATCATTCAGTAGTGTTTTTGACAAAGGTAAATTATGGAAATTAATTAAGTTTACATCTTACTGAAAAGGAAAAGATTTTTGCAAACTGAAAACGATCATAAGCTGACAGATGCAGAATTGCTGCAAAATTTTTACCGCGATCATGATAATAAATGGTTGGGTATTTTGTTGCCGCGATATACATTGCTGCTGCTCGGTGTTTGTATGAAATACCTGAAAAATGAAGAGGACGCGCGTGATTGTGTTCAGCATATTTTTTTGAAGGTGATCAATGAGTTGCACAAATACAAAGTAGATTATTTTAAGAGCTGGATTTATATGATCGCAAAAAATCATTGCCTGATGAAACTGCGCGACAGCAAAAACCTTCCTGTTGAATTGAATGAAAAAATTCCGGCTGAAAATGTGGAATTGGATAAACATGATCTGCATGAAAAAGATTCGTTATTGCAAAAGATGCAGGCAGCACTTCAGCAATTGAATCCGGATCAAAGGCAATGTGTAAAGTTATTTTACCTTCAAAAAAAATCGTATGCTGAAGTAGCTGAAATTACCGGTTTCACTATGTTGCAGGTAAAAAGTCATATTCAGAATGGAAAAAGAAATTTGAAATTATTAATGAAAAATTAAACATAGTTTTATAAATAATTGATTGCAAACAGAACGAATGAACGATGATTTATTAAACATATTATCCAATAGCAATAAAGATATCGACAATCAGAAATTGATGGATTATCTGGCTGATAAATTATCTGCAGAAGAGAAACATGAATTCGAGAAAACAATCATTGATTCTGAATTGGCAAGTGATGCACTTGATGGGCTGAATGCATTTAAAAATAAAAAAGATCCGGTTGCATTTGCAGAAGAATTAAATCGCAATCTTCAAAAACAATTACAAAAAAAGAATGCTGTAAAAGAGAAAAGGAAATTAAAAGATATGAGTTGGATTTATTTCACGATCATTCTCATCATACTTTTAATAATAATTGCCTTCATTATTGTATTAAAATATTTGCGTTAATTTTTTTCACGAACGCGATAGTTCTGCGCCTTCAATTTCGTTATTCAAAGTTTCAACGATTATTTTTTCGGTTAATGCTGTTGAAACTGAAAGACCAACATAATCGGGAGAAACCGGAAATTCTTTGTGACTTCTTTCTACCAAAACCAATGTTTGAATTTTTTTCGGATAAAAATCAAGAAAAGGTTTTATTGCATAAAGCAAAGTTTTGCCGCTGTTGGAAACATCATCGGTGATGATAATAATTTTATTATCAAAATCAATTTTTTCAGAAAGAGAAATATTTTTTGGATTCTTTTTATCTATTGCAATTTCAATGATGTCAATGTCTCCTTTGAAAATATTGGTAAGGTAAGAATTCAGAATTTTTGCAATGATGGTGCCGTTTTCCTTGATGCCGGCAAGAATTATTTTTGGCTCATTCATGTTTTGCTCAGCGATTTCATAAGCCATTCGCTGAAGTTTTCTGTAAGCAATTTCTTTCGAAAGAATTAAATGAGCAGCCATAATATATTTTGATTGATAAGAAAAAGCAAATTACAATTAAGCATTTATAATGCAAAAAGCGAATTGAATTTTGAGTCAATCATCCAATGCATCATTTACATTTGTTTATCTTAGCAGCTAATCTTTTTTATGGAGTTGGTTCAACAAATATTATTTATCATTTTGGTTGGCTTTGCTATTTTTCTTTTTGCGAGGAAAGTAAAAGAGATCAATGGCAATATTCATTTTGGGCATGATGAAGATCTTTCGGATTACAAAAAGGAACGCTGGAAAAATGTGCTGGTATTTGCTTTCGGGCAAAAGAAGATGTTTCGTTATCCATTGGTTGGTGTGATGCATTTTGTGATTTATGCGGGGTTCATCATAATTAATATTGAAGTTTTAGAAATAGTTATTGATGGGTTATTTGGAACTCATCGAATTTTCGCAAATCCTCTTGATGGATTTTACACTTTCATAATTGACTTTTTTGAAATACTTGCCATTGGTGTTTTATTGGCGTGTGTGATTTTTTTGATCAGAAGAAATGTGCTGAAGTTAAAACGATTTATCAATCACGATCTGGATGGCTGGCCAAGAACTGATGCGAATCTGATATTGATTACGGAAATCATTTTAATGAGTTTATTTCTTACGATGAACTCTGCCGACCGCGCTTTGCAATTGCAGGGTAATCCTCATTATGCAGATCATGGAAGTTTTATTTTGTCTGGAATTATCGCTCATTACATGTCACATCTCGATGCTTCAACATTGATTGGAATTGAGCGAAGTTGTTGGTGGCTGCATATTATAGGCATTTTTGCTTTTTTAAATTATTTGCCTTATAGCAAGCATTTTCATATTTTACTCGCATTTCCCAACACTTATTATAAACGTCTTGTTCCCAAAGGCGAAATGAAAAATATGCCGAATGTTGAAAGAGAAGTTCAATATATGTTTCAACCGGAACTCGCGGCTGATGCTGATGCACAACCACAAAATCAAAACCCGCGTTTTGGAGCAAAAGATGTTTTTGATCTGAGTTGGAAAAATCTTTTGGATGCTTACACATGTACAGAATGTGGAAGATGCACCGCAGCTTGCCCCGCAAATCTTACAGGAAAATTATTGAGTCCGCGAAAAATTGTAATGGATACGCGTGACAGGATGGAAGATATTCGCGAGAATATTAAAGAGAACGGATCTTTTAAAGACGATGGAAAAACACTTTTACACGATTACATCTCTGTTGAAGAATTAAGAGCTTGTACATCTTGCAATGCCTGCGTGGAAGAGTGTCCGGTAAGTATCAGTCCGCTGGATATTATTTTTGAACTTCGCCGCGCCGTAATTATGGAAGAAAGTAATGCGCCTGCCGAATGGAATGCGATGTTCAGCAATATCGAAAATAATTTTGCTCCATGGAAATTCAGCCCTGATGAAAGAGATAAATGGGCCCAGGAAATGGAATAGTTTTCTGAAAAGAAATACAGTCGGCAGTTTTGCAGAAAATTATTTTAAGAATTAAAGTTCAGGAAAAATTATTGTTGCGTCGTTACTGCTTCTATCTCATCAAAGCTGATGCCGCTGTGGCTTTCATTATAAACACATTTTCCATTTTCAATTACAAGCACTTGTGGAGACTCATGCCTTACTTCGAAATCTTTGGCAATCCTGTTGGAAATATTTCTATACCTGATCAGGTCAAGCAAATAAAAATTAATTCCACTGGGCCCTTCTTTTCTATCCAGCCGGTTTTTTGCCATGCTGCTGATAGAACAACGGGTACTGTGTTTAAAAATTACTTGTGGAACTGTTTTTGAGTTAGCAACAATATCATTCAATTGCGATTCATCGGATAATGGAATCCAGTTCATTATTTAAGAAGTTGGAATATTAAAAAAAGATATTAGTGAATAATACCTTCTGTCATTGGACAGCCTGTTTTGCGTGTGCTGCTGCACGATGCTAACGTAAAAGCCAGCAAGCAAATAAGCACCAAAGACACCAATAATTTTTTCATAGAATAATTATTTAATTAGGTATTATTTTGCAAATTTAAAGCAAGGTTTTAATCTAATTCTTTAAAAATCGGTTATATTTCAAACTTCCGGATTAATTAACGGAAATTATAGGTAAATATTATGCGAATTCATTTTATTTCTATCGGCGGAAGTGTGATGCACCAATTGGCCATTGCTTTAAAAAGCAAAGGCTACGTAATTACCGGAAGTGATGATGAGATTTTTGAACCCGCTGCTTCCAACCTGAAAGAGAATGGAATATTGCCGGAAAGAATTGGCTGGTATCCCGAAAATATTTCAGAAAATATCGATGCAATTATTTTAGGAATGCATGCAAAGGCTGATAATCCAGAATTAGAAAAAGCCACGGAACTTGGATTAAAAATATTTTCATTTCCCGAGTATATTTTTCACGAAAGCTTGCATAAAAAAAGAGTCGCTGTTGGTGGAAGTCATGGGAAAACAACCACGACTGCTATGGTAATGCACGTGCTTCAAAACAGTGGTTTTGATTTTGATTATTTGGTGGGTGCGCGGCTACATGGGTTTGACCAAAGTGTAAAAATCACAAACGCGCCTATCATCGTTTGTGAAGCTGACGAATATCCTGCAAGCACCATAGAAAAACGTCCGAAATTTCATTTTCTTTTTCCTCATATTGCTGTGATAACCGGCATTGCATGGGATCATATCAATGTGTTTCCAACATTCGATTTTTACCTGGAGCAGTTTATTATTTTTATCAATAAAATTGAAAAAAATGGTTTTTTGATTTATAATGAAACAGATGAGGTTTTGAAGAAACTGATTAAAGAAAATTATAGAAAAGACATTCAGATTATTGGATACAATCTTCCGCACCACACGATTGAAAATGGAATAACGAATGTGTTAATTGGTGAAGAAAAAACAAACTTAAAAGTTTTTGGTAATCATAATCTTTTAAATTTGCAGGCCGCCCGGTTGGTATGTAGAGAGCTTGGAGTAAACGAACAAATATTTGCAAAAA
>Ga0157371_10003305_pt1 | contig 14752 bp, 15 predicted proteins | sample C45metaG_FD_113462 | JGI IMG/M metagenome (GOLD analysis project Ga0157371, IMG submission 113462) | Corn rhizosphere microbial communities from Kellogg Biological Station, Michigan, USA - C4-5 metaG | ecosystem: Host-associated > Plants > Roots > Rhizosphere > Soil | place: USA: Michigan...
AGCGTCGCAGCGAGCCGCATCCGCTGGCGCATCCCGCGCGAGTAGCCGCCGAGCTTCCTGTCCTGGTGCGCGGCCAGGTCGACGATCTCGATCGCCCGGCTCGAGGCCCCCGCGACGTCCGCGACGCCCTGGAGCCGAGCGCCGAGCTCGACGAACTGCCGTCCCGTGAGGAAGTCGTAGACGGACTCGTGCTCGGGCATGTACCCGATCCGGCGGTAGAGCTCGGGGTTTCGGCGCATGCGCTCGCCGAACACCGTGACCTTGCCCTGCGACGGCTGGGTGAGGCCGCCGATCGCACGCAGCAGGGTCGTCTTGCCGGCGCCGTTCGGTCCGAGCAGCGCCGTGACGCCGGGCTCCACGACGAGCGAGACGTCGCTCACCGCGACGACGCCCGAGAACCACTTGGAGACGCCGTCGACGACGATGGTCGGCTCGGGAGGCGCGCTCATACCCGCTCCCGGCGCCGGCAAAGCCGGCGCCTCCGCTCATTGGAGCCTCCGTCGAGCCTACGGCTCACCCGCGCACCAGCCGGTTCGTGCGCCGGACGAGCCACGCGGCCAGCACGATCGTGAGCCCGACGAGCCAGAGGGCGCTGACCCCACCCGAGACGGGACGGTCGAGCTCGTCGCCGAAGATCCAGTGCACCGCGTCCGTCATCGCCTGCGGAAGCCCGACGAGCGAGACCGCGTCCGCGGCGCCCCCGGAGAAGTTCTCCTCGGCGATGCCGCCGATCGCGGAACCGATGAAGATCACCGCGAGCATCGCCACCGACGCGTACGCGCGTCGCGTCGCGAACGACGCAACGAGGAGCGCGAGGGTCGTCAACACAACGGCGATGAGGGCGCCGGCGGCGAGGAACCGCGGCACGACGTCCCAGTTGTCCCGGAGGAACGAGCCGGGGCTCTTCGCGTCGAGGACGTTCCACGTGAAGAGCACGGCCTCCGGCGCCCACGACGCCGCCAGGAGGACGGTCGCGAAGGAGGCCCACCGCGCGCCGACGTAGTCGAGCGCCGTGATGGGCCGCGCGGCGTACAGGGAGAGCACGCGGTCGCTCCGATCGGGGCAGACCAGGAGAGGCGCGACGACCGCCGCGAAGAGGGCGAGCGGCACCATCGCGTACCCGTAGTAGTCCCCGTACGACGGGAGCTCGAAGTCGTCCGGGTTCGTCGCCGGGCCGACGAACGCGGCCACCACGACGAGGACGACCATGGGGACGAGCGCGAGCGCGAGCAGGAGCCACGGCGCGACCTTCGCGCCGACGCCGCGCCCGAGGCCCAGCGAGATGCGGATGCCGTCCCGCCAGATAGCGTTGCGCCGAGCCCAGCGGCCGGTTCGCTCGCCGTCGTAGCCGCGGTAGCCGAGGTCGAAGACCTCCGCAGGCCCGGAGCTCACGACGCGGCCTCCTCTCGGGTCGCTTCGGCTCCGTCGCGCGTGAACACGTCGGCGAGGGAGTGACGGGCGGGGGCGAGCCGATAGAGCACCGCGCCCGAGTCGACGATGACGTCCCGCAGCGTGTCGTAGTCCTCGCCGGAGACGTCCTCGAGCGTCAACCGGCGCCCGTCGAGCTTCGGCTCCAGGCCGCGGCCGCGGAGGGCCGCGACGACCGCGTCGGCGCCGTCGAGGAGCTCGACCTCGAGCGTCTCCGTCTCCTCCGTGAAGCCAGACACCGGGCCGGAGCGGAGCAGCCGCCCCGCGTCGAGCACGACGACGGAGTCACACGCCCGCTCGACGTCGCCCATCAGGTGGGTGGAGATGACGATGCTGATCCCGAACTCACCGCCGACGCGCCGGATGAGCTCGAGCATCTCGCGGCGGCCGAGCGGGTCGAGCCCCGCGGTCGGCTCGTCGAGGAGCGCGATCACGGGGTCGTGGACGAGCGCCTGCGCCAGCTTCACCCGCTGCTTCATGCCGGTGGAGTACGTCTCCATCGGCCGGTAGCGCTCCTCGAACAGGCCGACGTGGCGAAGCACGTCGGATGCCCGCAGCCGGGCTGCCGTCCGCGGCAGGCCGCTGACCTGCGCCATGTAGGCGAGGAACTCCGCCGCCGAGACGTTGCGCGGCAAGCAGTCGTGCTCGGGCGCATAGCCGATCCGTGCGCGCACGTCGGGGGAGCTGCGAGCGTCCTGCCCGAGCACCTCCGCCGTGCCGGAGTCCGGGTCGAGCAGGCCGAGGAACAGCTTGAGGGACGTGCTCTTGCCGGCCCCGTTCGAGCCGAGCAGGCCCGTGATTCCCTCGTCGATCTCGAAGTCGACACCGTCGAGCGCCCGGACCGAGCCGAACGTCTTCGTCAGCTCGTGGGCACGGAGCAGCGCCATCGCCCGGACCCTAGATGGTTCGTCAGGAGCGGGCTCGAAGGAGCGCGAGCACCTCGCCGTCCTCGGGGAATCGGCCCTCGCGCTGCTTCGAGAAGACGAGTGCTCCGTCGGCGACGACGTCGTACTGGCTCTTGGCGCCCTCGAGAGCGGACGCGTCGTGCCCGGCGGCATTGAGCTCGGCCGCGAGACTCGCGGCCCGGCGGTCGTAGCCCCCTCAGACGGGGCAGTAGATGATCTCGACGCGCACGTTCGGGACGCTACCCGACCGAGGGGCGGTGGCGGTCGACGATCGCCGCAGCGTCGACTCCGGGCGGCAACGTCCCGTACGCGCGGCCGCCCTCGCCTCCGAGCCGCGTCGCGCAGAACGCATCCGCGACCTCGGCGGACGCGTGTCGCACGAGGAGCGAGGCCTGCAGCGCGAGCGCGAGTCGTTCGACGAGCCGCCGCGCTGTGGTCTCTTCGGCGGCGTCGAGCTCGTCGTCCAGCCGGTTGATCGCGGCGTCGAGGTGGTGGTTCGCGCCGCGAGCGTGCTCGAGCTCGGTCATGAACGCCTCCCGGCTCTCCGGCTCTCGGCCGAGCGCGCGGAGCACGTCGAGGCAATTGACGTTGCCCGAGCCCTCCCACACCGAGTTGACGGGGCTCTCGCGGTAGAGGCGGGGCAGGCTCGACTCCTCGACGTAGCCGTTGCCGCCGAGGCATTCGAGTGCCTCGGCGACGAGCGGCGGCGTCGACTTGCAGACCCAGAACTTCGCCACGGCGGTGGCGAGGCGGCGGAAGGCGTGGTCGCCCTCGTCGAAGGCGCGCGCCAGGCGCATGGCCGTGGCCGTCGCCGCCTCCGAGTCGAGGCAGAGATCGGCGAGCACGTTCTGCATCAGGGGTTGCTCCGAGAGGAGCCGGCCGAACGCGGCACGGTGGGCGGCGTGATGGGTGGCCTCGGCCACGGCGCGCCGCACGAGCGCCGTCGACCCGAGCACGCAGTCGAGCCGCGTGTGGACGACCATCTCGATGATCGTCGCGACGCCGCGGCCCTCGTCGCCGACGCGATACGCGACCGCGTCCACGAGCCGAATCTCGGCCGAGGCGTTCGAGCGGTTGCCGAGCTTGTCCTTCAGCCGGTCGATCCGGAAGCCGTTTCGCGTCCCGTCATCGAGGATCCGGGGGAGGAGGAAGCACGTGAGGCCGTCGGGCGCCTGCGCGAGGACGAGGAACGCGTCCGACATCGGCGCCGAGCAGAACCACTTGTCGCCGGTGAGCAGATAGACGTCGCCCGAGGGCTCGGCGCGCGTCTCGTTGGCGCGGACGTCCGATCCACCCTGGCGCTCGGTCATCGCCATCCCGCAGAGCGCGCCCGCCTTGTCGAGGTGAGGACGGAGGGCGGGGTCGTACGTCGTCGACCCGAGCAGCGGCGTCCACTCGTCCGCGAGCCCGGGCGCCGCCGCGCGGAGGGCGGGCACGGACGCGAACGTCATCGAGAGCGGGCACCCGACGCCGGCCTCGGCGTACGCGAGCGTCATGAACCGGGCCGCGCGGGCGACGTGGCCGCCCGCAGCCGAGTGCAGCCCGTGGCCAACCCCGAGCGCGAGGAGCTCGTGCCAGGCGGGGTGGAACTCGACCTCGTCGATCCGCTCGCCGAAACGGTCGTGCGTGCGAAGGATCGGCGGGTGCTCGTTCGCGAGCCGCCCGAGCTCGAGTGGCTCGCCGCCGCAGAGCCGCCCGAACGCCGCGCACTGCTCCTCGCCAACCGCTCCCTCGCGCCGGAGCGCCTCGACGAGCGGTCGGTTCTCGGAGAACAGGTCGTAGCCCTCGAGCGGCGGCGGCTGGTTCGCGGCGCGGACGTAGGGGCTCGTCGCCATCAGATCGTCTTGAACTGCTCGAACGGCTGGCGGCAGGCGTTGCAGTAGCGGAGCGACCGGCACGGAGTCGGTCCGAAGATGTTGTCGAGGCGCGTGTCGGTGGAGCCGCACCAGGGGCAGCGGAACGGGCCGCGCTCGAGCTGGACAAGGGTGGGCTGCCCGGCGCTTCGGGGCGCGGGCGGAGCGAAACCCGCCGCGCGGAGCTTCTCGCGGCCGTCGGGGCTGATCCGGTCGGTCGACCAGGAGTCGTCGAGGACGACGCGGACGTCGGGCTCGGCCCCGAGCGCGCGGATCGCGTCCTCCATCTGCGCGCGCATCGTGTCGAGCGCGGGGCAACCCATGAACGTCGGCGTGAAGTCGACCTCGACCCGCCCGCCTTCGACGCGGACGTCGGCGACCACTCCGAGGTCGACGATCGAGATCACCGGGATCTCCGGGTCGGGGATGTGGGCGAGCGCGCTCCAGACCTGTTCGGGAGCGACCCGAGCCGCAGGAGGTGTCCGACTGAAGTCGGACATCGGGTTCACGCCCACGCCCACGCCTCTGCGAGCGCCGCGCGCAGCTCGGGGCGTGAGGGCCGTGGCTTCAGCCTCGCCCCTCTTGGTTGGAAGCGGTTGGAACGAAGGAGGGCGAGGCTGAAGCCACGCCCTGCCAGCCTCGCCCGTCCCTCTGGGGACACCCGCTTCACCATCGGGCTCCGGCGGGCGCCGAGCGGCGCACCATCGTCATCTCGTCGAGGAGCTCGCCGAGCTCCGCCTCGTGTGTCCCGCGCGCGACCGGCTCCACGTCCGGCATCGCTCGCCCGAGCTTCGCCTTCACCCGCCGCAGGAGCTCGGGGCGCAGGTCGTCGTCGAGCACGCCGAGCGCATACGGCCAGAGCTCCTCGAGCGCCTCGTCGAGCCGCCCGCGCCCCTCGTCGGAGCCGAGCAGGCGGTCGACCCACATCTCGGCGTGGATGCGGTGGTAGACCTCCTCGCGCTCGATCTTGGCCGCGATCCCGGCGAGCTCGGGATCGTCGGAAGCGCGCAGCGCCTCCAGGCGGATCGCGTCGGCTGTCTCGTAGAGCCAGTGCCGCGCGATCGTCCGTGCCCACTCGAGCCGGCGCAGCTCGACGAGCGGTGCAGAGCGGTACTCGTCGAGCGTGCGGTCGAACGCGAGCGCATCGGCGTCCGTGTCGAGCTCGCGCGCGGCGAGCTCGTAGAGCGCGCGCGCGTGCCCGATCTCGTTCTGGGCGATGGACGAGAACGCGACGTCCTCCTCGAGCGACGGCGCGATGCCCGTCCACTCCGAGTTCCGCCAGCCGAGGATCAGCTCGTCATCGGCCAGCGCGAGGAGCAGCTGCACCCGCTCGTTCACGTGCCTCCTTGAGGCGTTCCTTGATCGAGTACCCGTCGACTCGGCGGTACTTGAGGTCGAACTCGTCGACGAAGTCCTCGATCTCGTCGACCGCCTCGCGCGGGACGAGCCAGAGCGCGGTCGACTCGCCGCGGCGGCCGTACTGCTCGCGCGCGTAGACCTCCGCGAAGCGCGCGTCGGGCGCGGCGATCGAGCCGGCGTGCTGCATCGGCGCTCCGGCCCGCTCGCGCCGGAACACCTCGAAGACGCTCATGCCGCCTCGGCGAGCACCGTGCGCGAGACCCAGTCGATCTCGGCGCGCGAGAGCTTGCGGAACGCGATCCGCTCGGCCGACGCAGGCCCGTTCCCGGAGACGACCGCCTGGAGCTTCTCCCAGTCGGGCTCGGTGTATGCCCAGATGCCGTCCTCGCCGCGCTCGAGCTTCGGATCCGGCAGCGTGAGGCCGAGCTCCCAGACCTGGGGGACGTACCCCTCGAGGAACTGCTGCCGCGCTTCCTCGTTGGCCTGGCTCTTGATCCGCCAGTGCACCATCGGGTCGTCGTCGGCGGGGATCGGGTTGCCGTGGAACATCATGAGCGGCTCCCACCAGCGGTCGAGCGCCTCCTGCACGAGCTCGCGCTGCTCCGGGGTGCCCGTCACGAGGGTCAGCACGACATCGCGGCCGTGGAGGATGTGGAACGACTCCTCCCAGCAGATCTTCCGCATGATTCGCGCGTACGGCGCGTAGGAGCATTTGAGGAGCGCCTTCTGCGAGATGATCGCCGCGGCGTCCACGAGCCAGGCGATCACGCCGACGTCGCCCCAGCTCTTCGTTGGGTAGTGAAAGACGTTGTGGAACTTCGACTTGCCGGCGATCAGGTCGTCGAGGCAGGCCTCGCGCGGCTTGCCGAGATCCTCGACGATGCGGTAGAGGAGCTGCGCGTGCCCGGCCTCGTCCTGGATCTTTGCGGTGAGCGCCAGCTTCCGCTGCAGGGTCGGGGCGCGGAGAATCCAGTCGCGCTCCGGCAGCACGCCCATCAGCTCGGAGTTCGCGTGCATCTCGACGAACTTCGTGAGGCGCTTGCGGTACTCGTTCGGCATCCAGTCACCGGTCTCGACGAGACCGCCCGACTGCACGTGCGCGAGGAACTCTTCGGTGCGGGCGTCCACACCTCGATGCTACCGAACGACCGGTAGCATCCGCCGGATGGCGACGAGGCGCGAGGAGCTCGTCACGGTCGCCTCGCGGCTCTTCGCCGAGCGCGGCTACCACGGGACGTCGATGGCCGACCTGGCCGAGGCGATGGGTCTCCAGAAGGGGTCGCTGTACTCGCTGACCGAGTCGAAGCAGGAGCTTCTCGTCGTGATCACGCGCGAGGGCGCCGCGTCGTTCCATGCGGCGCTCGATGCGGTGCCGGACGGCGAGCCGCTCGAGCGGATCCGTCTCGCGCTGCGCGCGCATCTCGGGGTGGTCGCCGGGCAAGTCAGCGCCGCGACGGTCTTCACGCGCGAGTGGCGGTTTCTCGACGAGCCGGAGCGGACGGCCTTCCGGGCGGAGCGCCGCCGCTACGAGGAGCGCTGGCGCGAGCTCCTGCAGGACGCGGCCGAGCGTGGCGCGCTCCGCTCCGACCTCGATATCGAGGCCGCCGTCCTGCTCGTGCTCTCGGCAGCGAACTGGGCGTACACGTGGATGCGTCCCGGCGCGAACACGGACGAGCTCGCAGATCGGTTCTTCGCGACCCTGCTCGACGGCGTCAGGGGGTACGCGACGCGCCCGTCGTAGGCTGTCGCCGTGGGCGCTGTCCTGATCGTCAACCCGCGCGCGAGCAAGGTGTCCGAGGAGGTCGTCGAGCGGGTGCTCGTGGCGCTTCCCGCGGGCGTCGAGGTGCTCCGTACGGGCGCAGCGGGAGAGGCGACGGCGCTCGCTCGAGAGCGAGAGGCCTCCGCCGAGGCGATCTACGTCCTGGGGGGCGACGGGACGTACAACGAGGTGCTGAACGGGGTCACGCGGCCCGTACCGCTCGGCTTCCTCCCCGGGGGCGGAACGAGCGTGCTGCCGCGCGCGCTCGGGCTCGGTCGCGACCCGGTCGCGGCGGCGCGGCTTGCGGCGGGGGGCGTCGAGCGCGCGATCGGGCTGGGCCGGGTCAACGGCCGGCGGTTCTCGTTCAACGCCGGCGTCGGCTTCGATGCGGAGCTCGTGCGGAGGATCGACGTCCGCGGACGTGCCACCGACGGGCGCCGGCCGGGCGACGCTGCTTTCGTCCGCGAGGCGATCGGGCTCGTGACGGCGAGCCGTGGGAGGTTCGCGGAGGCGCTCGAGATCGAGGATGTCGGTCGCGCCGCGTTCGTCCTCGTCGCGAACTGCGACCCCTACACGTACGCCGGGCGGCTGCCCGTCCGCGTCGCACGGCAGGCGTCGTTCGACGCCGGCCTGGCCGTGGTGGCACCCGGGCCCGTCGGTCCTGTCGGCACGCTGCGGCTGCTCGCCTCGCTGGTCCGAGGGGCGGCGCCGCGCCGTGGGCTCACGGTGCTCCACGACGTCGACCGGATCGTCGTGTCGTGCGACCGGCCGATGCCGCTCCAGGTCGACGGCGAGGACCTCGGTGACGTCGAACGGGTCGTGTTCGAGTCGGAGCCTCGCGCGGTACGGGCACTCGTTCCCGGCTAGATGATTGATTCCGAACAGGCGCGAACCGGATGACGCCCCCGACGCATCGCATCCCGTCCCGTCCGCACCCGGCCCGTACCTTCGCGTACTGGCCGGGCACGGCCGGGCGAGCCTGCTTGGTCGGTGACGCCCCCGGACGTCACGCCTACTCGGAATCAATCATCTAGGCCCGGGTCAAGCCCGGCGTTCGGGCGTCCGGCGCGCTCGCACGCCGAAGACGTCTCGCCAGCGACGGCCGATCCCCTTGGCGAACTGCGTCTCGAGCATCCGGAAGTGCTCGTCGAGCACCTCGTCGAGCTCCTTCTCGTCGCGGCCGCGCATGGCGGTGAGCTGCCGGCGGTGGACGTCGAGCGTCTTACGGTCGTAGGAGACGCCGCCGCTGTAGGCGTCCCGGATCGGCGCTAGGCCGCGCGCGACGCCGCGCATGGCGGCCTGGATCGTCTCGTTCCGGCAGCTGCGGACGAGCGCCCGGTGGAACATCGCGTCTGCCCGCATCACGCTCGGCCGCTCGCCGAGATGCCGTTCGAGCAGGCCGACGGTGCGCTCCAGCTCGACGAGATCGGCGGGCGTCGCGACGCGCATCGCCTCCTGCGCGACCGCCCGCTCCAGCACCCGGCGCGCGCGGAGAACGTCGATCGCGGCCTCCTCCTCGAGCTTGACGGCGGTGAAGATCGCGACCGACGGGACGAGGTCGGTGGCGACGAAGATCCCGCCGGACTTCCCTCGCCGCACCTCGACGAGCCCGGATAGCTCGAGCACGCGGAGCGCCTGGCGGAGCGTCGGCTTCGAGATGCCGAGCTGCTCGGCGAGGGCGCCCTCGTTGGGGAGCCGCTCCCCGGTGCGGAGCCCGGCGTGCTCGATCGCCTCGGTCAGGTGCTCGATCGCGGCCTCGAACGTCCGCGCCGTGCGGACGGGCTCGACGACGAACCTGGCGGGAACCGACATGGCCCGCGGAGTCTCGCAGGATTGCCGCCGGCGAAGCGGGTCGGCGGCAGGGCGCCGAGCGGTGTCAGACACCGATATCCGTCAAGGGGTAAACGTGCCGACTCTGTGGCGATTGCTCCACAGGGGCGTTCTCCCTGCACCTTTCGAGGTCGGCCGGTCGCAATCGGCCGGTCCGGACATGTCCGAGCCGGACGACTTGACAGGAACCGGTGTCTGACACCGCGTCCGAACCTGACATCGGGTCGGCGTGAGTGGCGTGGCGACTTTGCCGCTTGACAGCAAAACAGAAACGCTGTTTCACTTCAGGTATGCAGCACGGCGCCGTCGAAGAAGGGCTGACCCGCGTGATCGGGGTCGACGGCGAGCCCGACCGGCGACTCGACGGGCTCGACGACGACGCGTTGCTCGCGATCCACCGCTCGCTTGTCATGCTCCGGACGTACGACGAGCGCTCCGTCGTCTACCACCGCCAAGGCCGGATCGGCACGTACGCGATCTACCGTGGACACGAGGGGATCCAGGCTGGCGCGGTGCACGCCCTCGACCGACGCGACTGGATCTTCCCGAGCTACCGCGAGTCGGCGATCGGGCTCCTGCGCGGGCTGCCGGCGGCGACGATCCTGCAGTGGTGGCGAGGCCACCCGTCCGGCTGGTGGAGCCCCGACGAGGTGAACGTCGCGTCGATCTGTGTCCCGATCGCGACCCACGTCCCGCATGCGGCCGGGCTTGCCTGGGGTCTCCGGCTGAAGGGCTCCGACGCGGCCGCGGTCGTCCTGTTCGGTGACGGCGCGACCTCGGAGGGCGCGTTCCACGAGGGGGCGAACGTCGCCGCGGTGACGAAGGCCCCGCTGGTGCTGCTCTGCAACAACAATCAGTGGGCGATCTCGACGCCGCTCTCCGAGCAGACCGCCGCCGCGCGGCTCGCCGACAAGGCGGTCGGCTACGGGATGCCGGCGGCGCGGGTCGACGGCCACGACGTGCTCGCCGTCTACGAGGCGGTGCGCAACGCCGTCGCACGCGCACGCGCCGGGGACGGCCCCACGTTCGTGGAGGCGGTCACCTATCGCTCGGCGCCGCACGCGACCGCGGACGACCCGGGCCTCTACATCGACGCGGACCGCGTCGCGGCCGAGGAGGAGCGCGACTGCGTCTCCGTCTACGAGGACTACCTGCGCCGCCTCGGCCTGCTCGACGACGCTGCCGCCGAGACGGTACGGAACGAGGCCCTCGCGACGATGCGCGCGGCGATCGAGACCGCGGAGAACGAGCCGCCCGCCGACCGCGAGCTCGTCTTCTCGCACGCTTACGCCGAACCTCCCCCGGACCTCGCGCGGGACCTCGACGAGCTCCGGCGGGTGCACGCATGAGCCGTAGGCTCGACGGGGGCTCCAGTGAGCGAAGGCGCCGGCCTTGCCGGCGTCGGGAGCGAGCATGAGCACAACGGCGGCCGGGACGCGCGAGCTGCTCCTGGTCGAGGCGGTCAACGACGCGCTGCACGTGGAGCTCGGCCGCGACGACTCGGTGATGGTCCTGGGCGAGGACGTGGGACGGCTCGGCGGGGTGTTCCGCGCGACGGCGGGCCTGCGCGACCGGTTCGGCCCCGATCGCTGCGTCGACACGCCGCTGTCCGAAGCCGGGATCCTCGGTGCCGCCGTCGGTCTGTGCATGGCCGGCTGGCGGCCCGTCGTCGAGATGCAGTACGACGCGTTCTCGTACCCCTGCCTCGACCAGCTCATCACGCACGTGGGCCGCTATCGCTGGCGGACAGGAGGCCGGATGGGGTTCCCGCTCGTCGTGCGCATGCCCTACGGCGGCGGCGTCCGCGCGCCGGAGTTGCACGACGACTCGCCCGAGACGTACTACGTCCACACGCCGGGCGTGAAGGTCGCGGTGCCCGCCACGCCCGCGGACGCGAAGGGCCTCCTCGCGGCGGCCATCCGCGACCCGGATCCGGTGGTCGTGCTGGAGCCGAAGCTCGTCTACCGCACCGCCCGTGGCACTGTCCCGGAGGGCGAACACGTCGTCGAGCTGGGCCGCGCGCGCATCGCGCGTGGAGGAACGGATGCGACCCTCGTTGCGTGGGGGGCGATGGTCGCCGTCTGCGAACGGGCGGCTGAGGCACTCGCCGGCGAGGCATCCGTCGAGGTGCTCGACCTCCGGACACTGAAGCCGCTCGACGAGGAGGCGCTCCTCGCCTCGGTGCGGCGGACGGGCCGCTGCGTGGTCGTCCAGGAGGCGCCACGCACTTGCGGGTTCGCGTCGGAGATCGGTGCGCTGCTCGCCGAGCGCGCCATCCTCGACCTCCACGGGCCTGTGCTCCGCGTCACCGGCTACGACGTGCCGTACCCCTACTGGCAGCTCGAGGACTGGTACATGCCGTCGGTCGAGAAGGTCGTGGACGCCGTGCGCCGGGTCATTGCCTTCTGAACGAGATGATCTAGCCTCCCGCCGTGGCGTACGAGTTCAGGCTTCCCGACCTCGGCGAGGGCCTTACCGAGGCCGAGATCGCCCGCTGGCTCGTGACGGAGGGTGCCGCCGTCGACGAGGACGACCCGCTCGTCGAGGTGCAGACCGACAAGACCACGGTCGAGATCCCCTCGCCGCGCGCCGGGACGGTCCTCAAGATCTTGGTCGAAGAGGGGGACGTCGCCCGCGTCGGAGCTGTGATCGTCGTGATCGGCGAGGCCGGCGAGCAGCTCCTGCGCGCCGTCGACGGCGGGAAGCAGGCGGAGCCCGCGAGCGAGCCGATCGTCGCGGTCGTCCCCGCCGACCCGGCCGCGGCGGTGCGCGCGACGCCCGCCGTCCGGCAGCTCGCGAGAGAGCTCGGCGTCGAGCTGGTCGGTCTCGGCGGGAGCGGGCCGGCCGGGCGCATCGTGGAAGACGACGTTCGCGCCGCCGCGTCGGCGACCGCGCCGGCGGCGGACGGGCGCCGCGTTCCGGTCAGGGGCATCCGCCGGGCGATCGTCGAGCAGGTGACGCGCACGCACCGCGAGGTCCCGGCCGTCACCTTCGTCGAGGAGTGCGACTTCACCGGGGCCGACCTCGCCCTCCTCGTCCCGCTGGCAATCCACGCCTCGGCCGGCGCCCTCACGCGGTTCCCCGAGCTCAACGCTCGCCTGGAGGGAGACGACATCGTGCTCCTCGACCGGGTGGACGTCGGCGTCGCCGTGCAGACAGACGACGGGCTGGTCGTCCCCGTCGTCCGCGGCTGCGAGCAGCGCTCCGTCGAGGAGATCGCCGTCGAGGTGCGACGGCTCGCGGACGGCGCGCGGACGGGATCGCTCACCGCGGAGGAGCTTCGCGACTCGACGTTCACCGTCACGAGTGCCGGCAAGCTCGGCGGTCTCTTCGTGACCCCGCTCGTGAACCATCCGGAGGTCGCGATCCTCGGGCTGCACCGGATCGCCGATCGCGCCGTCGTGCGGGACGGCCAGGTCGTCGTTCGCAAGGTCGGCAACGTCTCCGTCAGCTTCGACCATCGTGTGGTCGACGGCGCGCGGGCGGCCGGGTTCTGCCTCGACGTCATCGAGCGGCTGCAATCCGCGGCGGTCCAGCCGACGTAGTAGACGGCGATCCGTCGCCGGGGCCCCGCCCGTACGGGGCGGATCGCGACCGCCCCGTACAATCCCGGCCGTGGGCGACTGGTACGAGATCGGCATCACCCTGGGCCTCGGCATTGCGGCCGGTCTCCTGCTCGCGGGTCTGCTCGCGGCGTGGCGCTACGGGCTCCTGACGTCAGCGCTCGGGGCTCTCGCCGTCGGCGCACTTGCGGGCCTCCTGGTGAAGGGCTGGATCGGGCTCCCCGGCGCCCTCGTCGGCGGCCTGATCGGTGCCGTCTCCGCATCGTTCGTGGCGCGCGGCGCGCTCCGGCGTGGGGCGACGCCCGGCGGCACTGCCTTCCTCGTCGGTAGCGCCGCGATCGTCGTCGCGCTGCTGGCGCTCGTCCCGGTTCTCGGCTACGTGATGGCGGTCGCCGTGCCCGCCGCCGCGGCGCGCCGTGTGCGCCAGGAGCCCGAGCGGCATGCCGGGCTGCGCACCCTCGCGAAGTGACGGCTCGATGAGCCGCAAGCTCGTCCTCGTCGTCATCGACGGGCTCACCCCAACCATGCTCGAGTCGTCCCTCGGCACGCCGGCGATCCCGACGCTGACCGCCCTCGCCGGCGCGGGCACGCTCGGCCGCGCCACGACGACCTTCCCCTCGCTCACCCCGGTCTGCCTCTCGTCGATCGCCACCGGTGCGCACCCGGACGTGCACGAGATCCCGCATCTCGTCTGGTGGCACCGTGGGGAGCGACGGCTCGTCGAGTACGGCTCGTCGTTCGGCGCGGCCCGTGCGGCGGGTCTGGGACGGACACTCCGGGACACGCTGGTCGGGATGAACAGCGACCATCTCGGCCGCGGCGCGGTGACGCTCTTCGAGGCGCTCGCCGACGCAGGCCTTCGCACAGCTGCCGTCAACTTCACCGCCTACCGGGGCAGGACACGCCATCGGCCGACGGTCCCGTTCCTCGATCCGGTGCTCGGCCCTGAGCGGTTCTTCTTCTACAACCTCTTTCAGAGCGAGCGCACCGGCGCGCCGCTCTCGTTCCGAAACCGCGCTGCCGGCTCCATCGACTCCTACGCCGCCGCCGTCGGGCGCTGGCTCGTCAACCGCGACGGATTCGACTTTCTGCTCTTCTACCTCTCGGACTACGACTACGCGTCCCACGCGGCAGGGCCGGACGCCGCGGCGGCCGTGCTCGAGCGCTGCGACGACGCCATCGGCGGTCTCGTCCGGGCTGCGGGCGGCATGGACGAGTTTCTCGCCCGCTATGCCGTGATCGTGATGTCCGACCATGGCCAGACCGCGGTCAGGCAGGTCGCCCGGCTCGGCGATCGCTTCCTCAACGAGCCGGACACGCTCGTCGCGGCGTCGAACCGGGCCGCGCACGTCTACCGGACCGGGCCGGGGGCTCCGTCCCCCCGGGGCTTGGCCGAGCGCCTCGACGCCGAGCCGGCGGCCGAGGTCGTGCTGTTCGCGGAGGACGGGGCCACCGTCGCGCGCCGGGACAGCGCGGAGCTGCGGATCCTCGACGGAGGCCTGCTCGAGGGCGACCCGTCGATCCTCGACCAGCCCGATGCCGTCGCGCGGGCCACAGCAGCGGTTCGCTGCCCCAACGCCGGCGAGGTGGTCGTCTCCGCCGCCCCGGGCTGGGAGTTCGAAGACCTCGGCGGCCGCCATCATCTGGGCGGCGGCTCCCACGGGTCGCTCGTCGCGGGCGACTCGCTCGTCCCGGTCATCGCGGTCGGCGTCGAAGGGATGGCGACGCCCACGAGCGTCGTGGACGTCGCGCCCGCCGTGCTCGCGCACTTCGGCGTCGGTGCGCCGGCGTACGCGGTGCGCCGCGCCGCGTGATCGGCAGGCGCGAGCCGGACTGGGGCGGGCTCAGAGCCCGTATGGTCGAGCGGCAGCTCCGTGGCCGAGGGATCGCCGACGAGCGCGTGCTGGCCGCGATGGGGCGCGGCCCCCGTGAGGCGTTCGTCCCGGTCGAGGTCGCCCGGTACGCCTACGACGACGCGGCGCTCCCGATCGGCGAGGACCAGACGATCTCCCAACCGTTCATCGTCGCGACGATGTGCGAGCTCCTCGCGCTCGA
>Ga0157371_10003311_pt1 | contig 14734 bp, 19 predicted proteins | sample C45metaG_FD_113462 | JGI IMG/M metagenome (GOLD analysis project Ga0157371, IMG submission 113462) | Corn rhizosphere microbial communities from Kellogg Biological Station, Michigan, USA - C4-5 metaG | ecosystem: Host-associated > Plants > Roots > Rhizosphere > Soil | place: USA: Michigan...
CCGGTCTATGCCGGCGCCGCCATGGCCTTTTCCAGCGTCAGTGTCCTGGCCAATGCTCTGCTGCTCGGCCGCTGGCGCCCCTCCGGAGACCTTCCGTCATGAACATCGGCCAGGCCGCCAAGGCCAGCGGGCTCACTGCCAAGATGCTGCGCTACTACGAGCGCATCGGCCTGCTGGCACCGGCCGGGCGTACCGACAGCGGCTATCGCCAATACGGCGCCGAAGACCTGCGGGTGCTGGCCTTCGTCCGCCGCTCCCGGGAGCTGGGTTTCAGCCTGGAGGAGATCCGCCAGTTGCTCAGCCTCTGGCAGGACCGCCAGCGCGCCAGTGCCGACGTCAAGGCACTGGCCAAGCGCCATATCGCCGAGCTGGATCTGAAGATCGCCGAGCTGACCCGGCTGCGCAGCACCCTGGGCGAACTGGTCTCCTGCTGCCATGGCGACGCCCGCCCCGAGTGCCCGATCCTCGATAGCCTCGGCGGCTGACGCAACCGCGGCCACCCGGCGGGGTCCATCGCTTATCCCCCGCTGCCGAGGCACTTCCATGCAGACCCTGCACCACTACCAGATCCGCTATCGCCTCAACGGCGAACCCCTCACCCACGAGCTGGAAAGTTTCGAGCCGGTCACCGAGGAAGAAGCGCTGCTGCAATTGCTGATCAAGCACGTCGAGCAGCCCCAGGTGGTGGTCGATGCGCCCTGGGAGCGGCATGCCCAGCCGAGCATCGCCCGCCGCGCCCAGGAAGCCGGGCTGAGCGATATCGAGGTCAGCCCGCGGGACTGACGGCCGGCCCAGGCAGGTGGCTTTGCGCTATAATTCCGCGCTTTTGCCCCCTTCGCCGGAGACCTTCATGACCCTGCCTCGCCTGCGCCTCAAAGCCAATGCCGACCGCCGTCTGCGCGCCGGGCACCTCTGGGTGTACAGCAACGAGGTGGACGTCGTCGCCACGCCGCTCACCGCCTTCGAACCGGGCGATCAGGCCATCCTGGAAACCACCAGCGGCAAACCGCTGGGCCTGGTGGCGCTGTCGCCCAACAACCTGATCTGCGCCCGCCTGTTCTCCCGCGACACCGGCTACCTGCTGGACAAGTCGCTGCTGGTGCATCGCTTCAAGGTCGCCCTGAGCCTGCGTGAGCGGCTGTTCGGCAGCCACTGCTATCGCCTGGTCTACGGCGATTCGGACTTCCTGCCCGGCCTGGTGGTGGATCGTTTCAACGACATCCTGGTGGTGCAGATCGCCTCGGCGACCATGGAGCGCCAGCGCGACGCCATCCTCGCCGCCCTGTTGCAGGTGTTCAAACCCCAGGGCGTGCTGTGGAAGAACGACGGCAGTGCCCGTGCGGCCGAGGGCCTTTCCAGCTACGTGGAAGTGGCCTACGGCGAAGTCCCGGACTGGGTGGCGCTGGAAGAGAACGGCGTGCGCTTCGAAGCGCCGGTGCGCGAAGGCCAGAAGACCGGCTGGTTCTATGACCACCGGCTGAATCGCGCACGCCTGGCGCCCTATGTCGAAGGCAAGCGGGTTCTCGACCTGTTCAGCTACATCGGCGGCTGGGGCGTGCAGGCCGCGGCGTTCGGCGCCAGCGAAGTCATGTGCGTGGACGCCTCGGCCTTCGCTCTCGACGGCGTGGAGCGCAATGCCACCCTCAACGGCCTGGCGGAAAAGCTGGTGTGCGTCGAAGGCGATGTCTTCGAGGCGCTCAAGGAGCTCAAGGCCGGTGAAGAGAAATTCGACGTCATCGTCGCCGACCCGCCGGCCTTCATCAAGAAACGCAAGGACCTCAAGAACGGCGAGGCCGCCTACCGTCGTCTCAACGAGCAGGCCATGCGGCTGCTGAACAAGGACGGCATCCTGGTCAGCGCCTCCTGCTCCATGCACCTGCCCGAAGACGACCTGCAGAACATCCTGCTCGGCAGTGCCCGCCACCTGGACCGCAACCTGCAGATCCTCGAACGCGGCGCCCAGGGCCCGGATCACCCGGTGCATCCGGCCATTCCGGAAACCCGCTACATCAAGAGCCTGACCTGCCGCCTGCTGCCCAGCTAAACCGCCAGGCCTGAAAAAGCCGGACACTGTCCGGCTTTTTCATATCTCGAACGCCTCAGCTCAGGGCGCGAATCAACTCGTCTTTCTTCATCCGCGAACGGCCACGGATATCTTGTTCGGCCGCCTTTTTCACCAGTTCATCGCGGGTCAGGTCACTGAGCGAGGTGCTGCCAGTACGCGAGCGCCGTGACGCGGCGCGACCGCTGTTGGGCGACTGTCCCTGCTTGGTCGCCACCGCACGCCGGGCGGAATCCTTGCGATCCGCGCTTTTGGCGGTACCGCTCTTGGTCTTGCCGGAGCCGCTCTGTTCACCACCGCCGGACTGCTTGTTCACCGTCGCCCAGGCCCGGGCTTCGGCTTCATCCTTGGAGACGCCTTTTTTCTCGTAGCTCTGCTCGATGTGCTTGGCCTTGCGTTCCTGCTTGTCGCTGTACGTGGATTTATCGCCGCGGGGCATGGCCGCCTCCTCGATCACTCTTCCGCCTTGATGGTCGCTACGTCCGCCGCCTTCACCCGCACATGACGACCCGCCACATCGGTGAATTCATAGAAACCGTCGGCCGTCTTGGTGTTGGGACGATCCTCGGTGATGTACTGGGTGCCATCCTGCAGGGTCACCACCGTCTGGGTGGAACAGGCCGCCAGCCCCAGCAGGGTCAGGGCCAGCAGTCCACCGCTCACCAGGCGCTTCATGGGGCGTCCGGCGCAACACGATGGATGGAGACATCGTGCAATGCCACCAGCGCCTGACCGGACTCGATGTCGGCCAGCTGGAAGCGTTCGTCATTGATCGCATCCAGGTGCCGGCAAGCCAGTTCGCGGACCACGTCGGTGATGGGTACGTCCAGGTTGCTGATGCGGTCGGTGTAGCTCTCGCCCAGCAACTTGTAATGGATTTCGTAATGGCTATCGGTGTCGTCACGCATGAGAGATCTCCGCGAAAAGGCTGCCCGACTCGGGTTACTTGTATAGAGCCTGACCAACCGGAGCGGTTCTTTTCCGCCCGTCAGACGCCGCCGAACGGTCGTCTGTCAAGGCCCGCGAGCGGGCTATCGCACGAGGGTTCAACGCCCTGCCCGCATCTGCTGCAACAGGGTGCTGCACTGGGCACCCTGCTCGTTGCTGGGCGCCACCAGGGCCAGCAGACCCGCGGCAGGTGCCGCGAAGGTGGCGAGCAATGCCGCCGCCGCGCCGCGGGCCGCCAGAGGCAATGCCTTCACCCCCGGCGAAGGACTCTTCAGGGTGCCGCGCACATAGAGCGGCGAGCGCAGGGAGAAGATGCGCAGGCCCTTGCTGTGGGGATCGACAGTGAGATCCAGTCGTTCGCTCGCCAGGTTGATGGTGCCGGTGATGTTGATCAGGGCATTCTCCGTGTCGAGCACGAACACCCGGGGCTGCACCAGGCCCTTCTTGAAGTCGAGATCGGCGACCGCGCAATTGATCTCCACCTCGTCGTCGCCGAACAACCGGTCGACCAGGTAGTTGCCGACGTTGAGTCCGGCCAGCTCCATCAGGCTGCGACTGATGCGGCCGTCGTTCATCAACAGCTTGAGTTCGCCGTTGCTGGTGCCTAGCAGGGCCGCCACCGAGTTGCCGGTGCCGCTCAGGGTGGCATCGCCATTGAGCTCGCCCATGCTGCGCTTCATGGTCTCCACGGTGGGGAACAGCTGATTCAGCTTGACCCGCCGCACGTGCAGGTCGACTCGTCCCTGCAGGGGCGTCTTGTCGCCTTCCAGGCGCACCGTGGTGTTCAGATCCCCTCCGGCCACGCCGAAACGCAGGGGATCGAGCAGCAGTACGCCATCGGTCAGGCGCACATGGGTATTCAGATCGGTGATCGGCAGCTGGGCGTTCTGCACGATGCGCTTGCCGGTGAAACGCACGTCCGCATCCATGGCGCGCCAGCGCTCGGTGCGGAACTCGGACACCGGTAGCGCCTTGCCCGCCGGCTGCTGGCTGGTTTCGCCCTTGGCCACCTGCTGTTCCTTGGTATCGGCGCCGATCAGCGGCGCCAGGTCCTCGAACAGCAGTTGATCGGAGCGCAGGGTGCCACTGAGCTTGGGCCGCGGCTTGCCGCCGGTGAACAGCACCTCGCCGTGCAGGTCGCTCTTGCCCACCCGGCCATTGAAGTCTTCATAGCTGAAACGGGCGCCCGCCGGATCGTTGAGCTTGACCGTGAGATGGCCATCGGTGGCATAGGGTGCCGTCTCCGGCAAGGTGACCCCGGTCAACGGATAGAGCTGCGCCAGGCTCTTGCCTTCCAGCACCAGGTGCAGATCCAGGGCGCCCAGGCGCCGCGGATCGGTCAGGGTGCCAAAGACCTGGGCGCGGGTCTCGCCGGCACGGGCATCGAGCTGGATGGGGAAGGGAACATCGGCATCCTGTAGCGCCAGCAGCCCGCCGATCTGGCCACGGCCACTGACCGGCACCTGCTTGTAGCTGCCCTCCACCGAAAGCGCGAACTGGAAGGGCTGGGTCTGCTTGACGCTGGAGCGTTGACGCGAGGTGCCCTGCTTGCCCACCAGATCGGCATAGGCGATGGGCGCATCCAGCGAGGTGATCCGCGCCCGCAGGCGGGTGGCAGTCTGGGCATCGTCGAAGCCGACCTGGCCGGCGTCGAAGCCGATGGTGCCGATGTCCACGGTCCAGGCCGAAGGCTCGGCCTGGGGATCCTTTTCGGCGGTTTCGAAGGTCCAGCTGTTGCGCCCATCGGCGAGCCGCTGGGCATTGACCACCGGCCCGGTGAGATCGATGCGCGGGATATAGACCTGCTTGGCCAGCAGCGCCAGGGGCGAGATCCGCAACTGCACCCGGTCGAGGTGGACGAAGGTCTTTTCCTTGGCCCAGTCCGGGTTGCCCAGGGTCAGGTCTTCGGCAGCGATGTGCGGCCAGGGGATCCAGGCGCGCCAGCCGCCCTGATCGGGCTCGCGCTGCCAGACCACGCCCAGGTTGCCCTCGATGGCGAACGGCCGGTGCAAGGCGCTCGACACCTGCTCGTTGAGGGTTGGCTTGAGTCGATTCCAGTCGAAGGTGGCCAGGACCACCAGCAGCACTACGAACAGCAGCAGGATGATTCCCAGCAGCCAGGCGAGGATCTTGCGCGGGCGCGTCATGGCCGCCTCCTTGGATTTCCGTTCCCTCTTGGGTCTGCTCAGCGCAGCGGGGTTCCCTCGATAGACATCATGTCTTGCGCTGACGCAGGGCCAGTAGCGCCACCGCCACCCCGATCAGGGTCAGCAACAGCAGGCTGCCGCGCAACCCTACCTGCCCCGCGATGGCGCCGATCAGCGGCGGACCGAGCAGGAAACCGAGATAGCCCGCCGTGGCGGTCATGGCGATACCGGCAGCTGGCGTCTCGGCCACCTGGCCGGCGGCGCTGAAGGCGGCGGGCACCACATTGGACAACCCCAGGCCGACCAGCGCGAAGCCGAGGATCGCCGTCCAGGGCGCCGGCAGGATCACCGCCAGCGCCAGTCCCAGGGTCGCCAACAGGGCGCCGCCAAAGATCACCTGGGGCCCGCCGAAGCGACCGCGGATGCCATCGCCGAACAACCGGCCCACCAGCATGGTCAGCGAAAAGGCCGCATAGCCCAGGGTCGCCACCACCGGACTCGCTCCCCCCACCTGGCCCAGGTAGACGGCGCTCCAGTCGGTCATGGCGCCCTCCAGCATCAGGCAGCCCAGGGCGATCAGCCCCAGCGCCAGCACCCGCCGATCCGGCAGCCGCAGGGCGTGGCTCACCGGACTGCGATCACCCTCGTCCAACGCCAGGGCAGCCGGCAGTGCCAGCACCAGCGCCACCAGGGCGGCGGCCAGCAGCACCAGCAGCGCCGAGGCGCCCAGGTGCAGCACTAGCGCACCCAGGCCGGCACCGAGAAAACCACCCAGGCTGAAGGCCGCGTGGAAGGACGACATCAGCGGGCCGTTCCAGCGGCTTTCGACATCGCTGGCATGGGCATTCATGGCCACGTCGATCAGCCCGTTGCAGGCGCCGAGCAGCAACGCGCAGGGCAGCAGCCAGACGAGCGACGGCGCCACTCCGGGCCAGATCAGCACCAGCACGAAGGCCAGGATGCTCAGGCGGGTAAGGCGTCCGGTACCGCCCAGGCGCGGTACCAGCACCCCGGCGAACGGCATAGTCAGCATGGCGCCGAGGGCGACGGCCAGCAGCACCAGACTCAGTTGCCCGTCGCCCAACGCCAGGTCGCGCTTGAGTTCGGGAATGGCGGCCGCCCAGCCGCCGATGCCACAGCCATTGGCGAGAAAGACGGTAAAGGTGGCGCGGCGTTGGCGACGCAATACGGCAGTGGTCATGGGGATCCTTGGACGCGAGGTCTAGCGGTCGGCGGCGACCGAATGCAGGTGCAGGCCAGCGTCGCGATAGGGCTGCAGGCGCTCCTCGCTCAGACCCGGCTCCAGCACCAGGTGATGCAGCTGATCGAGTCGGAGCACGTGATAGAAGGCCACGCTGTCGAGCTTCTCGGCGGTCACCGCGACGGCGACCTGGCGGCTCTGCTCGGCCATGGCGGCCTTAAATTCGGCCTCCTCCAGATCGAAGCCGGTCACTCCGGTTTCCACCGCCAGGGCGCAGGTCCCGAGAAAGGCCAGGTCCGCCCGGACGCCGCGCAGATCGCGCAATGCCCGAGCCCCCAGGCAGGCACCCGACTCCGGCGCGGCCAGCCCGCCGATCATCAGCACCCGGATGCCCGGGCGCTGCAGCAGCGCCGCGGCGATGACTGGCGCATTGGTGGCCACGGTCAGGTCGAAATCCGTGGGCAGGGCCTGGGCGATGGCCAGGTTGGTCGAGCCGGCATCCAGCAGCAGCAATTGCCCCCGCTGCACCAGGGTGGCCGCGGCTCGGCCCAGCGTCCGCTTGCCCGCCTCGTCCTGACCGATGCGGGCAGGCAAGGCTTCTGGCGGGGTCAACAGCGAGAGCGCTCCGCCATACACCCGGCGGCACAGGCCCTGGCGGGCCAGTTCACGCAGGTCCCGGCGGACGCTGTCTTCGGAAATGCCCCAGGTCGCGGCCAGTTCGGCCGACAAGACCCGACCCTGCTCACGCAGCAGAGCCAGGATCGCAGCCTGGCGCTCTTCGGGAAGATGGATAGCTGCATTCATGCCGATACTCCGAGAGGACCCGCAAATCATGCATCATCAATTACAAACGTGCAACATCATGCACTGGATGTTGGATTACTACGAGCATCCAGCCAACGGCCCCCAAAGACATTGATCAGCAGGCCCAGCATGACGGCCACGCCGCCGATCTCCTGCTGCGTGGTCATCTGCTCGCCCAGCAGCACGGCGGCCGAACTCAGCCCCACCACCGGCACCAGCAGGGAAAAGGGCGCCACCTGACCGGCCGGATAACGCGACAGCAGCCGACTCCAGATGCCATAGCCGACGAGAGTGGCGATAAAGGCCAGGTAGACGATGGCGAACACCGAGCCGCCCGACAGCGACGTCAGCGCCATGGCGATCTGCTCCGGGCCTTCCAGCAGCAGCGAGAGGATGAAAAAGGGAATGGGCGGAATCAGGCTGCCCCAGACCACCAGGCCGAGCATGTCCACCTTGCCGATCTTCTTGGTGACGATGTTGCCCAGGCCCCACATGGCCGCCGCCGCCAGGGTCAGTAGAAAACCGGCCAGGGTCATGCTGACGCCATGCTCGGTGCCGATCAGCAACAGGCCGACGGCAGCCACCAGCAACCCGACCAGACTCGCCCGCCGCACCTTCTCACCCAGCAGGGTGGCGGCGAACGCCAGGGTAAAGAAGGCCTGGGCCTGCAGCACCAGCGACGCCAGGCCCGCCGGCATCCCCACGTACATGGCCGAAAAGAGGAAAGCGAACTGGCCGAGCGAGATCGTCAGGCCATAAGCCAGCAGCAACCGCCAGGACACCTGGGGCCGCCGCACGAAAAGGATCGCCGGAAAGGCCGCCAGGCAGAATCTCAGGGCGCCCAGCAACATCGGCGGCACACCGTGGAGGCCAAGCTTGATGACGACGAAGTTCACCCCCCAGGCCAGGATGACGACCAACGCCAGCAACAGATCCCGGAGGGCCATGAACAACTCCTTGAGCGATTTCAAATAGATAGGCGGCTACCCTACTCCTTTGCGCCCTCGCCGCGGCGTCACAGTTGCCCACAAATTCGGCCAGTCACCCTGGGCAGACGAAAAACCGCAGCCTGGGCTGCGGTTCTTTGGGATCAGGCACTGCGCTTGTCGCGCAGGGGATCGTGGCCCCAGTTCATCAGCGACTTGCGCCAGCGCGAATCCTTGATATCGCCATCCGGCCGTTGCTTGAGATGGCGATGCACATAGCCGATGACCTTGCGCATGGCCTGGTAGTCATCGTCCTCCAGCTCGGCCTGGCGCTTGCCCTTGAGCGCCAGGATACGCTCGCCCATGGCATGGCCGACCGCCTTGCCATCGTTGGCCGCCTTGACCTTCTTGCCTCCCTTGGTCATGCCCACGCCCTTGCTGGTATCTCCGCTGAGCCATTTGCGCAACTGGCTCGGGGTCATGTTGACCACCTGCTTGAATTCGCTGCGAACCTCTTTCTTGTCGTCGTCGGATACCTGCTTGGTGCTCATTTTTCACCTGCCTTTTGCAACGCCTTCATCAGCTCGTCTTTCTTCATGCGCGACCGGCCCCGCACCTCACGACGCGCCGCACGCTTCATCAATTCGTCCTTGGTCAGACCGACCAGGCCCGATTCGCGCGCAGTGGCCGTCTTGCGCGCCACATCGGCAGGCTGCTTGGAATGCTGCTGGCCCCGGCGCGTATCGCGACGCTTCTTGGCCGTGGTGCGCTGGTACTCGTCCTCGCTCAGGGAGTCCCGGGCCTTTTCCGGTAGATAGCGTTCGCCGGTCTCCTCGGACTTCTTGCCGGAGCGGGTGTCCCACTGCTCGTCGGTCCACTGCTGCAGATGATTGTTCTTGCCCTTGCCACCCTGGTATCCACCACCGCGCTTCTGGTACTCCTGGGAGGCCAGTTGCGCCTTGCGCGCCGACCACTGGCCGGGCTTGCCGCCCTTGTCGCCTTCGGTAATCTCTTTCTTCACCTTTTCCCAGAGTTCGGGATCGCTCTTCTTGGCCGTAGCACTCATGGCTCACCTCAGGTAGGGGTCACTGCAGTCGCTGTCTCTAGGATGACTGTCCAACCGAAACGGGGGTTCGCGCCAGGCGACGAACGCCGCTACCCTGCCTCTTCCGGTATCCAGAGAAGCCCATGTCCCTTGCCAGCCTGCTCCGCCGTCGCCTGATTCCCCTGCTCTTCGTCACCCTGCTGGTGGGTGTCGGGGTCCCCTATGGCTGCTCGGAACTGGCCTATCGGGAACGCCAGTGGGTGTTCAGCATCGAGCCGGGCAATGCCAGTTGGTTCACCGGGGTGCCGGAAGGGGTCCGCCAGTTCAACATCCCGGTCAGCAGCGGCCTGACCGGCACCGACTACCTCCACGCCTGGTGGTGGCCCGCCCGCCGTCCGGATGCCCCCGCCCTGCTCTATCTGCACGGCACCCGCTGGAATCTCACCGCCCAGGTCCGGCGCATCGCCACCCTGCGACAACTCGGTTATTCGGTGCTGGCCATCGACTATCGCGGCTTCGGCGAAAGCCCCGGCGACGTCCCCTCCGAACGCAGCGTCTACCAGGACGCCCGCGCCGCCTGGAAGTACCTGCAGGGCCTGCAGCCCGATCCCCGCAAGAGATACCTCTATGGCCATTCCCTGGGTGGCGCCGTAGCGGTGGACCTGGCCTGGCGCATCGCCCGCGACGCAGATCCAACGGGCGACTATCCCGCCGCCGCCGGCCTGATCATCGAATCCACCTTCACCACCCTGGCCGACGCCGCCTCGGCGGTGGTCGACACCCGCTTCCCCCTGCGCTGGCTGATGTCGGAGAAATTCGATTCCCTGGACAAGATCCCGGACATCCAGATCCCGGTACTCATCGTCCACGGCAGCGCCGACCGCTATGTCCCCCCACGTTTCAGCGAAGCCCTCTATGCAGCGGCTCGGCCACCCAAGCGCCTGCTGCTGATCCCGGGCGGGACCCACTCCAACAGCATGGTGATAGGCACGCGCGACTATGCCGCCGCCTTGCGCGAACTGTTCGGTGGCGCTCAGCTGAGCGAAACGGGAAAGCAGGAATCATCGACGGGAGGCTAGAGACTTTTTGAAAGTCATCGACGGCGATGATAGTCACTATCTCGCCAGTCTATTTTTTTCGAACGCTCCTGCTCGGGATACTGAACGCACTCCAGCACAGTTTCCCCAGAGGACACCAACATGAATCTGCGTATCGCCTTCGGTTTCGCCCTGACCGCCCTGGCTCTGAACACCTTCGCCCAGGACTTCGCCTTCACCCCCAGCGCTGCCACCCAGATCGCCGAAGAATCCAGCCAACGCCCGCTGGGCCAGCTGATCAAGCAACAGCAGCAGCGTCTGCAGCAACGTACCCTGGCCGAAGAGTCCAGCTTGCGGCCCCTGGGTGAGGTCATCAAGCACCAGCAACGCCAGCTGCAGGAACGCCGGATCGCCGAGGAATCTAGCCTGCGCCCCCTGGGTCAGGTCATCGAAGACCAACAACAGCGTCTCGCTGGCGACGAAGTGGCTGAAGAGTCCAGCCAGCGTCCGGTCGGTCGGCTGATCGAGCGCCAGCAGCATCGCCTGCAGGACCGCTTCGTTGCGGAAAACGGCTCGGCCCAGACCCTCGACCGCCTGATCGAGGCCGGCCAGACTCGTCAGGCCTGAGCCCTACCCATCCTTCCTGCCCGGCCTTGCGCCGGGCTCGCCTATCAGGTCTTTTCGCTACCCGGCCCGATACTGGCAGGAGCCTCCACCACCAGCTCCTGAGGCACCTCGTCGATCCGCGGATCCAGCGCCGCCGCCATCGGACTCACCGTATCCGGCATGGCCACGTGATGCAGCGGCGCCGCTTTCAGCCGGTGCTCGCCACTGACGAAACGCGGCTGCACGAAGACGATCAGGATCACGGCGTAGGCCGAGGTCAGTACATAGAAGGTGCCAGGACCGAAATGCTCCATGGCCGCACCGGCCAGCAGCGGCCCGATGCAAGCCCCCACACCATAGGTGGTCAGCAGCATCGCCGACAACTCCACCCGCCGCTCGGGCTCGACGTGGTCGTTGGCAAAGGCCGTCGCCAGCGGATAAAGGGTGAACAGCAGCATGCCCGAGACGAACCCCGCGGCCAGTAGCCAAGGATAGGGCAAGGTGACCAGTCCCCACAGCGGCACCGCCGCCAGGCACAGTAGCACCGCATTGGCGCGGATCAGCTTGCAGCGGTCGAGGCGATCCGACAGCCAACCCAGCGGCCACTGGGCGCAGAAACCCGCGACGATGCACAGCCCGACATAGAAACTCGATTGCGCCGTATCCAGGCCACTGCGACTGGCGAACACCGGCGCCAGGCCATAGAAGCCGCCCACCAGCAGCCCCGCGGTAAAGATGGTCACCAGCGACTGGGGTACCCGCTGCCAGAAGAAGCGGATCTCCAGCGGCGCCGCCACCAGCTTGGCCGGGTGCACCCGCCGCGTCATGGCCAGGGGAATCAGGCAGGACGCGAAGCAGATGGCGACCAGCAACAGCGGCTTGTAGTCGAGTTGCGGATGCCAGGCCAGCAGTGCCTGGCCGATCACCAGCCCCAGGTCCACCGCCACCATGTAGCCGGCGAACACCTTGCCGCGCTGGTGATTTTCCGCCTGCTCGTTGAGCCAGCTCTCGATCACCATGTACTGATTCATCATCACCACGCCCATGATGAATCTCAGCGCGATCCAGATGTTCAGATCGTCGATCAGGGCATGGATGAGCACGGTGACCGTGGCGGCACCGGCGCAGGCTACGTAGGAGCGGATATGGCCGACACTGGCGATCAGCCGATGGCCGAACTTGCCACCGCAGACCAGCCCGAAGTAATAGGCCGCCATCAAGGCGCCGGTCCAGAAATCCCCAGCCCCCTGCTCGGTCAGTCGCAGACCGATATAGGTGGTGAACAGGCCGGAACCGGCCAACATCAGAAGGGTAGCGAAATAGAGCGCAGGAAAGGTAACGAGAGGGCTGAACATCAGGGATCACATCAAAGGAGGCAGAAAGCCAAAACGGACCAGCCGGGCTGATCGTCGGGACTACGGAAGGAAAAGTAAAGGTGTTGGCGGATAGCGCCAGAGATCACTCCGGCTCTTGGCGCCTGCTGGTCTCGGTACGCTGGCGCTGCCGCCACTGGTCCAGATAGACCACCTGGCCATGCTCGGGCTTGGCCTGATAGGCAGGGGCCGAAGCCACCACCGAATCAGCCGCCGGGCGTTCGACCTCGGGTACCACGAAGGGCGCGAATTCGACCTTGGCCAGGGTCTTGCCGAACAGGGCCAGGGAGGCATTGAGCCGCTCCTCTCCCGTCACGGTGAATTCGAAGGAGAACAGCCGCGCCAGGCGCTTGCGCCCCTTGGCATCGGCTAGCCAGCGAAAACGTGAAAAAGCCACCGCGCCATCGAGCAGCATCACCTTGCGACGACGACACTCCTGCTCGGCCAGCACCAGCGCGCGTTCGCGAATGCCATGGGCGTGCCAGAACCATAGACCAATGCCGACCACGCCTAGCAAGAGGCAGAGATTACCTAGCGTCAGCATCTTCGCTCCTCATCGAAGGGTACCGCCGTCACTGACGCCGCGTAGCGTCACCGGATGCCGTCTCGTTCAACAGGCGAATGTTTTCACGTTCGCCTTTGTACAGCGCCAGAGGGGCGATTTCCTTACCCAGCAAAGGCACCTGCTGTTGGTGCCAGATGTAGTAGAAAACGTTCAGTACCACCAATAGCAGAAACAACCAACGCATCATTCATTCTCGAGCGGACACGCCAAAGCCAATCCAGCAAACACCATATCGGGCACGACTCGCGCGCCCGGAACGACATGTTTGACCAGTTCCGCGTCACCCCCGGTCAGGAATACCTCGCAGCCTTCGGCGAACATTTCCTGAGCCAGTTCGTACTGGGTATGGACAAAACCCTTGAGCATGTACAGACACCCACGCTCCACGGCCTCGATGGTCGTGCGTCCCGGCGCCTCGTAGCGTTCACCACTGGCCCAATGTGGATCGTAGCGGATCCGGCGGGTATGGGTCTGCAGTTCCCGACGCATCAACGGAATCCCCGGACAGATGAACCCCCCCTGATGCTCTCCCTGGGCATCGACCAGATCGGCCGTGACCGCAGTGCCAAGGTCCAGAACCACGCAGGCCTTGCCCTCGGCCAGTTGCACGGCGGCCAGGATCACCAGCCAGCGGTCCATGCCCAGCCGCTGATGATCGCGATAGCCGTTGCGCACGCCATTCCAGACCTCCACCGGCAAAGCCTGGTGACAGGCGATGCCAAAGGTGGCGGTCAGCCGCTCCTTGAGTCGCTGGGTCTCTTCGTCACTGCGCACGCTGACCAGACGACAGGCGGCCAGCACGGGGGTGTCTGGCTGGGACAGGGCCGCGATGAGGGCGTCGTCGCTGTCGACGATACCGGTGGCGACCACGTCGGCAGGGGCGGCGAGCAGCCGCCACTTGATCAGGCTGTTACCGCAATCGAGTTCAAGAATCATGATCTAGGCTCAGGCTCAATTCGCCACCGCTGAACGCCTGTGTACGCCCGTCTACGTGCATGAGGATAGCCCCATCTTCGGCAACTCCTTCCACTGTGCCCTGGATACAGCGAACCCCCGAAGAAAGGGTTACCGCTCGACCTTGCCAGCCATGATAACGCTCCCACTCGCCACGCAGGGCGGCGAATCCGGACTGTCGGTGAATCTGCCACAGGCCATCGATTTCCTGGAGCAACAGACTGGCGACCTGGTTGCGATCCTGCAGGCCACCCAGGGCTTCGACCATGGAGATCCACGGCTGATCGATGTTATCGGCCAGGCGCATGTTGACGTTGATACCGATGCCGATGATGGCCTGGCAGACGTCCTGCGGATCCCCCGACAGCTCGATAAGGATGCCGGCCAGCTTGCGGCCACGCACCAGGACATCGTTGGGCCACTTCAGCCAGGCATCCTCGACCCCCAGCTGTTGCAGGGTACGGATGACCGCCAGGCCCATGGTCAGGCTCAGGGCCTGCAGCTTCTGGATCCCGCCCTGACTGGACACCACGGCGGTGAGATAGAGATTCTTGCCATAGGGGCTGACCCAGGCGCGACCACGCCGGCCACGACCGGCTTGCTGATGCTCGGCCAGCAAGGCGAAAGGAGGTTGCTGCTGTTGTTGCAGGCGCCGTTGCGCCTCCGCATTGGTGGAGTCGATGGAGGCCAGGACCGTCACCGGCCAGCCGCCCTCCTGGGCGATTCGCTCGCCATCCAGCAGCGACAGCGGCTCTTCCAGGCGATAACCCCGCCCCGGAACCTTGAACACCTCGACGCCCAGGTCATCTTCCAGCGTCTTCAGCCGCTTCCAGATGGCACTCCTGGAGACGCCCAAGGCTTCACCAAGCTCGACGCCGGAATGAAATTTCCCATCACTCAGCAATTTCAGCAACGGCATTCCCGAACTCCGTTCGACTTTCTTCCGCCCCAAAGACAACACCCCCGCCAGAATGAACTGAGCGGGGGTGCTGGGTGTTAGGCGCTTGACGATGACCTACTCTCACATGGGGAAACCCCACACTACCATCGGCGATGCATCGTTTCA
>Ga0157371_10003314_pt1 | contig 14722 bp, 17 predicted proteins | sample C45metaG_FD_113462 | JGI IMG/M metagenome (GOLD analysis project Ga0157371, IMG submission 113462) | Corn rhizosphere microbial communities from Kellogg Biological Station, Michigan, USA - C4-5 metaG | ecosystem: Host-associated > Plants > Roots > Rhizosphere > Soil | place: USA: Michigan...
CGTAATAGCCTTTAGCGGCTTTAAGAACTCTTTTTCTTTTTGCCCTTGATGCTACTGCATTTGATGAACGTGGCATAATTTAATATTTTTTATTGGTGAAATTTTAATCGTTTTTTTAAACAGCAATTACTTCATTCTGAGTAATCGCATCACAAATGGGCGGTTGGCATCGCTCACAATACCTTTCTTGCGCAAAGCGCGTTTACGCTTGGTAGATTTTTTGGTAAGAATGTGACGTTTAAAAGATTTTTGATACATAATTTCACCGGTACCGGTTACTTTAAAGCGCTTCTTTGCGCTGGAATTGGTTTTAACCTTTGGCATGTTACAATATTTTACTTTTACACCCTCGCCGGCGTCCCGAACAGACGGGAACTTATGGAGCCATGTGGGCAATATGTTTTATAAGAAATCCGGTTTAGCCAAAACACAAAATGCTAAAAGGGCTGCAAAAGTAAGAAAAAGTTTGGTAAAAAAACATAAAGTTTTGCCTGAATCAATAATGATCAGGTTTCCAGTTCCGGCTTTTCTTTTTCATGGGTAAGATCGTGCAAAGTCTGAACTTTTAAATGATCATACAAAGAATGCTTATCAACAAACAAAGAAACTAGCCCGGCAAGCATTCCCGCTATCAATAAATAGAAAATAACGCTGTGACGGTCGGTCATTTCCAATACCAATATCGCTGAAGTAAAAGGTGTGCGGGTAACGCCGGTTAAAAAACCAACCATGCCACATAAGATCAGCAGATTTGCATTCGACGCTGATTCATTAAATAATCCTGACATGAAGGAACCAATGCTTGCCCCCGCCGCTATCGAAGGTGCAAAAATACCTGCGGAAGCCCCGGTTCCAAAACTTAAAATCGGACCCACAATTCTAAAAAAGGCGGTGTACCAATGAACATATTTTTCGCTGCTGAATAAAGTGGTCAGCATGATATTCCTTCCTGAACCAAGAATTGCCGGATCTATAAAATAAGCAATAGTCGCCATCAACAGTGCACAAACAACCACGTACAAAACGTGTTGGTAGGTGAACTTAAAAGATTTCTTCCACCTGAATATTGCCAGGATGATAACCGACATGTAACTACCGAGCAAACCTGTGAGAATTGCGACAATTAGTAATGCAAAAACGATCGAACTTTTGATGTGTGTTACGTCGGGGAAACCTAAATATAAATAAGGCCCGAGGATTCCCTGCGCGGTCAAACCGGCAATGATTACGGCAGTAAACAACGCTGTTTTGAAATAACTAAAATGCGTTTTGGTTAGTTCTTCAATGGCAAATACAATTCCTCCCAAAGGCGTGTTAAAGGCAGCCGCAAGTCCTGCAGCAGCACCGGCAGTGATCATATTTCTTTTCGAAATCGGCGGCCACCATGAAGGAAGCCAATCATTGAACTTTTTAAAAACAATCCCCGACAATTGAATTACCGGTCCTTCTTTACCAACAGCACCTCCTCCCAAAATCATGAAAAGTCCCGAGACGACCTTCACAATTAAAATTTTCATGCTCAGCAACTTCTTGATCTTTTTATCATAATTGGTCGTGTCCAATTCTATTGCGGCACGCACTTGTGGAATGCCGCTTGTCCGTGCGTAAGGACCATATTTTACCACGAGCCACCAGGCGATTAAAAAACAAACAGGGCTTAAAATAAAAATGCCCCAACTGTGATATTGGAGTACGTTGAAAGTGCGGCTCTCGAAATAAGAAAAAGCAGCCGAATAAGCAACAGCCAACAAACCGGCGATTAATGAAGCGATCCAGAAGGGAATGGCCTGAAGAATATTGTGTTTGAGACGCTCATTATTTATTCTGTCGAAACTCCGCTTTAAAAATTTCCTTATGGATACTAATGTCATTAATTTACTTGCTCTACAATGAAAGAATACAAATTTATTTAATGCGATCCCAAATAAAAAATCAATTTAAAATGTTGGATGCAGTTAATATTTTCGAAATATACGTTTATTCAACTGATCTTCACAATAACTTTTCCATCAGTTGAATGAGTTTCTATCGCTTTATGTGCTTCCGCGATCTCATCAAGATTGAAAACTTTGTCAACTTTTACCTTCAGCTTTTTCTGCTCCAGTAAACGAGCAATTTTGTCCATTTCTTCTCCGTCAGGATGCATCATTGGCCAGATCATTTGCACATCATGTTGCTTCGCCATCTCAATCGCTTTCGGATCGTTTTTGGTTGAAGAAGGAAGACAAAGCACACGTCCACCCCTTTTTACACAAGAAAAACATCGATATAAAATGTCGCCGCCCATCGCATCTAAAATCGCATCCCCGTTTTCGAAAACATCTTCAAATTTTTCATTTTTGTAATTGATAAATTGATCCACACCCAACGATTTTAAAAAGTCTTCATTGTCTCCTGAAGCAGTTCCTGCAACAAAAGCACCGTTTAATTTTGCAAACTGAACAGCCAAATGTCCAACTCCACCTGCAGCTGCCTGTATCAAAATTTTTTGTCCTTCAGCAACTTTCAAATGCTCATTAATTGCCTGGTAAGCGGTTAAACCGGCCAAAGGAACAGCAGCGGCTTCTTCAAAAGAAATGTTCGCAGGTTTTTTTGTTACCAACTTCGGATCGGCTGTAGCAAATTCTGCATACGTTTTTCCCAAACCCGGAAAACCGATACAACCAAATACTTCATCTCCTTTTTTAAAATCGGAAACATTTTTACCGACGCTTTCAATGGTTCCGCTTACATCCCAACCGAGAATTGCAGGCAATTGCAAATTTTTAGACACGCCGCTTTTCCCCGAACGCACTTTAGTATCAACCGGGTTTATTCCTGCAAATTTTATTTTTATTAAAATCTCATCTTCGTTTGGAACCGGCGTTTCGATATCTGTTATTTCTAAAACTTCAGGAGGGCCAAACCTGTTTATGATCGCTGTTTTCATTACACTGTATCTTTTTGAATTTCTAAAAGTTCCTTTTCTTTCGGCCGAATAATCAAACGTAATGTTGGGTTATTAGTGATAAAAGACCAGAACCAACTAAACGCCAATTTCACTTTATTTCTGAATCCAACTAACGGTATGATGTGAACGAAAAGCCAGATAAGCCATGCAAAAAATCCGGTGAAGGAAAATTTTGGAAGATCAGCGACGGCTTCGTATTTAGAGATGATCGCCATGCTTCCTTTGTCGTTGTAAGAAAATGGTTTCAGTTCTTCATTTGATTCCATTCTTTTCAAATTTTCACCCAGAAGCGTTCCCTGTTGAATCGCCACTTGCGCCAACTGAGGATGTCCTTTTGGAAAATTTTTATCAGTCATTTGCAAACATAAATCACCGATGGCAAAAATGTTATCGCTGCCCTTTACTCTGTTAAATTGATCGACCAAAATTCTTCTTGCATGCCCTAGCTGTTCCGGCAAAATGCCCCGAACTTCACGCGCAATAACACCGGATGTCCAGATGAGCGAATTCGTAGGAATCGTATTTCCATTTCCCAACACTACATTTCCATCGACATAATCTTTTACCAAGGTATTCAGTTGGATCTGCACGCCCAAATCATTCAAAACTTTGTACGCTTCGTTCTGTGCTTTCGTACTCATTGGCCCCAATAAATGCGGTGACGCATCTATTAAATGTATTCGTGAATTTCCTCTTTGAATTTCCGGATATTCCTTCCTCACAATTGTTTGCCCCATCTCGGCCAGCATGCCCGCAAGTTCCACTCCTGAAGGGCCACCGCCTGCAATCACAATATTTAAGTGTCTTTCCTTTTCTTCCGAATCATTGGTAATGGTTGCTTTTTCCATGTTCAACAAAAGATGGTTACGCAAATTGATGGCATCTTCGATGGATTTCATCGGCAAAGCGTTTCGCTTTATATTATCATTTCCAAAAAAATTGGTTTCCGTTCCTATACCCAGAACCAGGTAATCATAATCCAAAATGCCGGTAGTGGTTTCAATGGTACTTTGTGCAGGATTTACTTTTTTTAAAGCACCATAATGAAAACGCATATTATTTTTTCCTTCAAACATTCTTCGAAACGGATAACTGATGTTTGAAGGTTCGATAAAAGCCGTAGCCACCTGGTAAAGCAATGGTGGAAAAAAATGATAGTTATCCACGTCAACCATCGTCACCTCAAATTGAGGATGCTTCCACAATTTTTTGATCAAATTAATTCCGCCAAATCCGCCCCCAACTACCACGACTTTTTTCACTTTATTCGACATATATTCTTTTTTTGAAAAGTACTGAAATATTTTCCTGTTATTCAGTTTTTAATGTATCTCAAATTTTATTCCTCAATTGCAACAGAATAAAAATTGGCAGTAATTGTTCATCCACTGCGAAAGAAGTTTGCTACTAAAATAAAATGTTGGAAATTTATTTGAACGATTTTAAAGTATCAGTTATGGAAGACGAACAAATCTGCAATCACATAAAAGAAATAAAAGAGCTCAAACAACCGGTGGATCTCGTTTGCGATGAATGCGTAAAAACCGGAAGCCATTGGGTTCATTTAAGAACCTGCCAAACCTGTGGTGCTACCTTGTGTTGCGATCAATCACCGAATAAACACATGACCCGGCATTTTCATGAAACACAACATCCCGTTGTAATTTCGGCGCAGCCCGGCGAAAGATGGTTTTGGTGTTATAAAGATGAAGTATTTGCAGAGTATCAATAGATCAATCTTCCAATAATTCCCTGTCCCACTTCGCTAAATCGGCACCCGCAGCATAAGTACTTTTCAAAAATTGCAACAATGTATTTTCAGGATCTTCTGATTGCTGTACGTCTGCATACGGCAAAATAAATTCCCCAAGATTTGAATTGTAATAGGCCTTTGCCGGTTGAACTTCACCCGTTTTATATCCTTCCGGTTCAGGGTATAAATAGCAATAAAAAGCAGCTTCGGGAAGCATTTCATTTCCTGTCCAAAAGCCTGCGCTACTCACTTCTCGGCAGTAAGCTTCTTCCGCAACCCGATCAGGCAAACCCGGGATTCCGCCCGAATGTTTTGGCGCTCTTCTTCCTGAAAAAAATGAAAGCGCCAGATCAAAACTTCCCCAGAAAAAATGGATTGGACTTGCTTTTCCTTTAAAACCACTTCTAAATTTCAGGAAAACTTTTTCTATTAAAATCAGGGATTGGTGAAACGCTCTTACATCTTCTTCAACATACGAAGCGTGAATTGAATCATCTTTAAAAGGAATCGGATTAGCAATTTCAACCGGTATCGGCTTTATTTTCAGATTGATATTTAATTCAGTCAATAGCGCAAAAATCCTTTCATAAAAATCAACCACCGAAATTCCATGCAAATCAAATGCACGGCTTTCACCTTTACTTGTAAAAATTTTCAATTGATGACCTATAAAATCAAAATCAATTTTAAAACTTTCGTTTTTATAAGGCATGTTTTGCGTAGTCAATCCATTGGGTGTGATATGAAGCGTAATATGCCATGAATGGTTGATCCATGGCAACGTTGCCAGTTTTATTTTGCCAACAATTTGCGTCCACATGTGTAACGTGTCAAAAGTGTCTTTGCTTTTTTCATAAGAGAGAACCGGCCATTGTTGTTGCATTTTTTTATTTGCTTTAAAAAATAGATCTTTTATTTAAATACCAATTCATTAGCCATTTTAATCTCATCTCCAGAAATCGTGTGTCCCATACCGTTATAAATTTTTTCGGTAACTTTTGCGTTCATGCTTTTTAAAATTCCTGTCGTTTCCCGCACGCGTTGCACCGGCACATGTGGATCAGGATTACTGGTTCCAATAAAAACAGTTGTGTTTTTAAAATCTCCTTTATAATTTTCAGAATGAATTTTTTCGCCTATCAATCCGCCGGTAAAAGCAATGATTCCTTCGAATTGATCGGCATTTCGTGCGGCAAATTCCAATGTCAAACAAGCTCCTTGCGAAAAGCCCAGTAAACAAACATTTTCTGCAGAAATTCCTTCTGCAGTTATTTCATCCAGTGTCTCTTTTACCAGATCTAACGCAGACGAAAGCCATGGTTCGTTTTGAGAAACCGGAGCGATAAAAGAAAAAGGATACCAGCTGTTATCGCGCGCCTGTGGCGCCACTAAAGCGTAATCTTGTACATTTAAATAGTTGCTCAAAGAAAGAATATCTTCAGCGCTTCCTCCGCGCCCATGAATCATGATGAGGGCCTTTTTTGCTTCTTTTAAGGCCAAGCCGGCCCTGATTATTTTTTTACTGTGAATTCTGCTTGTATCCATCATTTTTATTTTTCCAGATATCAGAATATTGCTCGGGATGTTGTTTAAATTGTGCGAGTACATAAGGACAGAGTACAACCACCTTCAAATGGTTGTTCCTGGCATATACCACCATCTCATTCAAAAGTTTTTTGCCAATACCTTTCCCTTCCGCTTTCGGCACTACCTCGGTGTGAAATACTATAATTTGCTTTTCTGAAATGGCTATTTCCATTTCTCCCAGCGATTCTTCATCTTCTTTAAAAACAAAAAAACCACGGCCCTTAGCCGTCATTTTCAGTTCAATTTTTTCCATATTTAAAACGGCTTTTACAAACAAATTTCAAAAAGAGGAATGCGAAAAATTGTCTTTCCCGAATGACATTTTTTTTCACGTTAAGCCAAATTTTCATTAACAATGCACTAATACAAAACGGTATTTTTTTTGCGGCCAGATAGGTGACATTTTTATTATTAACCATTAAAAAGGAGGACATTATGAACATTATCAAAAGAAACGGAAATTCAATGAATCAATGGCCCCTTCTCTTCGACGATTTTTTTAACCGGGATTTTTTTGACTGGGGCCTCAGCAATTATTCTGACACCAACACGTCAATTCCCAAAGTAAACGTCAAAGAAACAAAAGACAACTTTGAAGTGGAAGTTGCTGCACCCGGCATGAATAAAAACGATTTTAAGATCCAGCTCGACGGAAATACGCTTTGCATTTCTTCAGAGAAAAGCGACCAACGCGAGGAAAATAATGAAGACGAAAAATATTCCCGCAGGGAATTCAGCTACCAGTCGTTTCAAAGAAGCTTTACTTTACCAAAAGATGTGGTTGATGCCGACAAGATCGAAGCTAAGTACGAAAATGGTTTGCTTCACCTGACAATCCCTAAAAAAGAAGAAGCGAAACAAAAACCGCCGAGGCAAATTCAGATTCATTAACTGAACAAATTTTCGAAACTGCCTTCGGGCAGTTTTTTTTATTCCTCCATTTCTTTCCTCACTGATGGAACCACCTTAGTTCCAAACAATTCAATAGAACGCATCACTTTCTCATGTGGTACATTTCCAACACTTGCCTGGGCGAGAAAACGAGTGTTGCCAAAGAGCTCATGCTCATATATAATTTTGTCAACTACTTCCTGCACGCTCCCAACCATTAACGCTCCCTTCGGCGACCGGAGATATTCATACTGCTCCCGCGAAAGTGGCGGCCAGCCCCTCTCACGCCCGATTCTGCTCATCACTTCAGCGTAATGAGGATAAAATTCGTTGGCCGCTTTTTGCGAATCTTCCGAAACGTAAAAATGATTGTTGACACCTAATTGCAGATCAGAAATTTTCTTGCCTGCCTTAACTGCCGTTTCTTTATACAAATTAATAAAAGGAACAAACTGCTCCGGCCGGCCGCCAATTATTGCCAGCATTAAAGGAAGTCCAAGCGTAGCCGCGCGAACAGCGGAAGCCGGTGTTCCACCTGCAGCTAACCATACAGGAATTGCTGATTGATAAGGCCGCGGATAAACTCCGAGATTATTTATCGAAGGACGGTGCTTACCCTGCCACCTTATCTTTGTGCTTTTATTTAGCTTTAAAAGAAGATCCAATTTCTCAGTAAACAATTCATCATAATCTTCGAGCTCGTATCCAAACAGCGGGAATGATTCAATAAATGAACCGCGACCGGCCATTATCTCTGCACGTCCGCCGGATAGCAGATCGACAGTAGCAAAATCCTGGAAAACGCGCACAGGATCATCAGAACTTAATACTGTTACTGCGCTGGCAAGTTTTATCTTTTTCGTTATTCCTGCAGCAGCTCCCAATACAACCGTTGGAGACGAAACCGCGTAATCAGGACGATGATGTTCACCGACACCAAAAACATCAAGGCCTAATTCATCCGCCAATTTTATTTCTTCCAACAGATCTTTCAAACGCTGGTGGGCGTTAATTCCTCTGCCCGGCAGGGTTTCAGGTTGCATGTCTGCAAAAGCAATCAGGCCAAATTCCATTTTATTAATTTGAAAATTAAAATTGTGATTATTTGTTTGTTTACTATTGATGCTCTGTCCAGTTACCAAATTTACCATTTCGGTAATCATGATATGCCTGCCTTATTTCTTCTGACGAATTCATAACGAACGGCCCTTGTGCAACAATCGGTTCGTTGAATGGCAATGCATGTCCGAGCAAAATAATGCTTTCTTCGAGCGCTTCAATTTCAATTTCATTTTCATCATTATTGAGTTCTACGAGCTGATGCATCTTTGCTTCACTTCCATTCACTTTTACTTTTCCTTTTATCACGTAAAAGAAAATATTTCTTTCTGCGTCTATCCGTGGCCGGTAGATGCCATCTTTTTTAAAATCAATAGTTGCCAATTGAATATCTACCAAAGGATGAAACGCACCTTTTGTTCCTTCCCAATCGCCGGAAACTGCATGAATAATGACTTTACCATCATCAACCTTTACTTTCGGGATTTCTTCCAGCTGCTTTCCCTCATACTTCGGTTCTGTCATTTTCAATCTTGCAGGAAGGTTTACCCAAAGCTGTAGAATCTCCAGTTCACCTCCATTCTTTTTGAATTCTTCTGATGAAACTTCAGAATGAATCAAACCTTTTCCGGCAGTCATCCATTGCACCCCACCTGCTTTTATCACACTTTCAGAACCACCGCTATCTTTATGGGTAAGATCGCCATGAACAATAAAAGTGACCGTTTCAAAACCGCGATGCGGATGTGGCCCAAACGGCAAACCGTAATTGTTTTCCGGATACACCTGGTAACCGTGATGATTTAAAAATATAAACGGATCGATATGATCGATCGAATGAGTAGGAAGCGCACGAAAAGTTATAAGATCACCAACCGGCGCGTTTACTGCTTCATCAATTTTTTTTATTGTTCGCATAATTGAATTAAAATTTTTAATCGTGATCTTCTTTGATCGCCTTCAATCCTTTTGTCCAGCGCACCAGCTGTTTCAACATATTTTTAGCTGCTTTTTCAGAAACTTCGTTAACAACAAATTCATTTTCATCATTAATATTTTGTTGAAAAAAAGGAAAGTTGACAGACTCCGTCAACGGAACCATCCTAAAAGTTGAAAGATCGGCCTTTAAAGCGTTTGCGGCTCTTGTACCTGCTGAAACACCGCCGTAGCTTACGATTGCGGCAGGTTTATAATTCCATTCCTGGGAAAGGTATTCCAAAGCATTTCTTAAAGGTGCAGGATAATTATAATCGTATTCGGCAGTAACAAAAATAAAAGCGTCCGCTTCATCAATTGTCGCCGTCCACCATTTGGTATGTTCGTGTTTGTATTGCTTCATAACCGGATGATTCGGTTCATCCATCATCGGCAATTTAATTTCTCCAAGGTCTAATACTTCTACATTAAAATTTCCATTCTCTCTTGCCAACGCTGCGATCCAGTTTGCAACCAAAGGCCCTTTCCTTCCAGGCCGTACCGTTGAAGAAATTATTTTCAAGTTGTACATTATTTATGTTTAGTTTATTTGATTAAAAATTGATGAACGATGCAAGAAGCAAGTAAAGAATTGCATTCACAATTCACATTTGACTAATCAACACGGACGTCATCGTAAGTGAGCCAGCCACTGCTTTATCATTGAAAAAAGAAATCTTGTCCTTACTTCCTTTCAATCCCAGGGAATACAATAAGGGCAAATAATGTTCAGGAGTTGGAATGGCCAAACGGCTTTCTGCTCCAAGACTTTCATAATTGATCAACAGTTTGTAATCACCGTTCGTAATCGCTTGTTTAAACTTATCATTCATGCTCAATGCCCAATCATAACCATACCCCGGCACATTCATTTGCGACCATGCAATCATTCTCAAATTGTGCACCATATTCCCGCTTCCGATAATTAATACACCCTTCTTCCTCAATTCATACAATTCTTTAGCCAAATCAAAATGATATTGTGGCTCCCGTGTATAATCAATGCTTAATTGCAAGACAGGGATTTTCGCATCTGGATACATCCTTCTGACTACGGTCCACGCACCGTGATCCAATCCCCAATCATGATCTAATTCAACATGTGCAGAATGCAGCAACGATGCGGTTTCTTTTGCCAGCTGAGGATGGCCGGGAGCAGGATATTGCACGTCAAATAACGCTTGCGGAAATCCACCAAAATCATGAATCGTTTTGGGAAAATCCATTGCAGTTACACGTGTTCCTTTTGTAAACCAATGCGCTGAAACTACCAGCACTGCTGCCGGTACTGGAATTTCTTTTGCCATTTCTGTCCATCTTCGACTGAACTCGTTATCTTCTATTCCGTTCATGGGCGAACCATGACCTATAAACAAAACCGGCATCAAATGATCCTGTTCTTTCAGGCCCTCAGTAAATTTATTAAATGCTGACAAATTTGTCATTCCCTACTCCTTTTTATTTTATAACGGTCACCCTTACCTGCTTTTTAATCAAGTTTAGGCAACACTTTTTCAATTTCTTTTCTCGCTGGCTCGTATTGCTTTGGTAATTTTAAATGGGTTCCCAATTCATTCAAAGGTTCATCTCTGTCAAAGCCGGGATTTTCTGTAGCCAGTTCAAACAAAACACCACCTGGTTCACGGAAATACAATGAGAAAAAATAATCCCGATCAATTTTTGGAGTAATATTCAAGCCTTTACTCAAAACCTTCTCCCTGAAGTCCATTAAAATATTGTCATTTTTAACCCTGAAAGCCACATGATGATTCGTTCCTGCAGAATTAATTCCATTCCCTATCCCGGGCGCCTCGATAATATCAACGATAGAAGCATTTTCAATAGCATCAGTCACAAATCGAGAACGATTTCCTTCCTGCTTCAAAAATTTGTAACCCAAAATATCTGTAAGAACTTGTGCTGTCGGCTCCACTTTGTTTAAAGTGAGTGTTACACTGTGAAATCCTTTAGTAGCATTTTCACTTTTAACTTCGCTGGTTTCCCATGGCTTTCTTTTATCCTCAATTTCACTTTCGATCAGGTCGATTTGCAATCCGTCGGGATCCTGAAAATGCAAAATTTTTTCTCCGAAACGTTCTGCAACGCCGTCCTGCTTTACATTAAATTTTTTAAAACGGTCCTTCCAAAATTCCAGGCTACCTTCCGGAACAGAATAACCAATTCCTGTTGCCATTCCGGCACCATTCACACCGGGTCGCACTCCTTCCCACGGGAAAAAAGTGAGTATACTTCCGGGCGTTCCCTTTTCATCACCAAAATAGAAATGATAGGTACCCGGATCATCAAAATTGACTGTCTTTTTTACGAATCGTTGTCCAAGAACGTTTGTGTAAAAATTCAAATTCTGTTTTGCATTTCCGGCAATTGCAGTTATATGATGCAAGCCAAAAATTCTGTTTTCCATTTCAATTATTTAAAGATGAAGTTACCACGTTATGGCAATATGATAACCTCACCGTGTTATTACTAATTATGCAGCTTCCTGTTCCTGCTGCTGTTGTTTTACCAGCTGTATTTCTGCATTGATTTTAATTTCATCGCCTAACAAAACACCACCCGTTTCTGCAGTTGATCCGTAAGTAATTCCAAATTCCTTGCGGCTTAATTTGCCTGAGACAGTGAAACCTGCTTTTGTTTGTCCGTACGGGTCTTTTACAATTCCACCAAACTCAACATCCAGGGTAATTGGTTTTGTAATTCCGGCGATAGTAACATCTCCATAAAGCTTTCCTTCACTTCCATCCGCTCCAAATTTTTTGCTTGAAAATTTTATTTGAGGATGCTCTTCCGCTTTGAAGAAATCCGCTGATTTTAAATGAGCGTCGCGTTGTTCATTGTTGGTATCAATTGAATCAACATCTGCCGTAAATTCAATCTTTTTAGCAGTATTAAAATCGTTTGTTTCAGTTTCACCTTCGATGTTGAATTTTTTAAACTGACCTGTTACAGTTGAGATCATCAGGTGTTTTACTTTAAAAGTAATTTCACTGTGTGTCGGATCAAGATTCCATTTAATTGTTGACATGATTTTTGATTTTTTTATTTTAAAAATTAGAGTTTACTTGTTTTGATCGCCGGTTGAAATCCCGCCTGAATAAAAATGTTCGAAATTTCTTCGTTTACTGCTTCATTATTCCCGGAAAGAATAATTTCGACTGTTTCCATGTTGATAAAAGCCTTCACAATCTTTGAATAGGGTAACAGTTTCTCCATTTCTTTGCATTCATTTTCATTTTGTGTAACTACCACCACTACTTTTTGCGTAGCTACTTCTTTCATCAATTCCGCTACTTTTTGTTCCTCTGCACCTTCAACTGCTACAATAATTATATCGGCTTCCCAACATCCATCCTTTACACACTCAAGAGATTCTACTTCTGCAGCGGGATGTTGTTTAGCAATCGCTTCAGTCAATCTATTCAGATCATCAGGGTTGTGAGAGATCAGCAACAAACGGTAAGGCATAGACGCAAATCGATCTACGATTGCTCTGCCGGCATCCTCTGTTGCTCCCACAATTGCTATCGTTTTTTTAGTTGCCATTTCTTCGTTTTTTGTTACACAAAGGTAGCCTGACATGAAGGCGTCGTCCAATGAGGTATGATAATAATTAGCATTGACCTTTGTTAAGATTTTGTATTGACTTAGATCAAGAGACTTAAATCGATCGACAATGAAATCCAGTATTCACGGTTGATACAGAGGATCCACAACAATTATTAATAAGAAAACTAAAATTTGTTTGGAAAGAAATTTGCGGGTTTTGATTTACAAAAAAATATAAACAATGAGTAAAATGCATAACAACAAAACGTGGACGATCGGAAAAGATTTGGAAGTAAACCGTTATGGATACGGCGCGATGCGCATAACTGGAAAAGGTATTTGGGGTGAACCGCAAAATGAAGATGAAGCAGTAAAAGTTTTAAAAAAAGCGGTTGACATGGGGGTAAATTTTATAGATACTGCCGACAGCTATGGGCCTTTCGTATCCGAAAAACTTATCGCAAAAGCACTTTATCCCTATCCGAAGGATTTGGTGATAGCCACCAAAGGAGGATTGGAACGCAGCGGCCCGGATCAATGGTCACCAAACGCGCGGCCCGATCATTTAAAAGAAGCGCTGGAAGGAAGTTTGAAAAGATTAAGACTGGAACAAATCGATTTATACCAACTGCATCGTATCGATCCAAAAGTTCCGTTTGACGAAACCATCGGATTTTTAAAAGATGTACAGCAAAAAGGACAGATCAAATATATCGGGCTTTCTGAAGTGAGTATAGATGAAATAAAAAAAGCGCAGGAGCAGCTTGAAATCGTTTCCGTTCAGAATAAATATAGTCTTACGTATCGGAAATGGGAAGACGAGCTTGAATATTGTGCAAATAATCATATTGCTTTTATTCCATGGAACCCAATCATTGCAAGCCGGTTAAATCCTGATGAAACGATCAGTAAAATGGCGGAAAAATATAAAGTGTCTGAACAACAATTAATTTTAAAATGGTTGTTTAATCACTGCGAAAATATTTTGTTGATCCCGGGAACATCCAATGTGCAACATCTTGAAGAGAATTTGAATGCACAGCACATCAATTTAAGCAATGAAGATTTTGAAACCATTAATGAATCTGCAAAAGAAGCGGCAAACGCTGAGAGCTAAGTCACGACTGATAAATTTCCGGATTGACGGGAAATGGAATTCGTTTCCCGTTCAAGCCTGCTATAAGATTGTCAGCTGCTATTGACGACATTGCGTTCCTGGTTTCAACAGTCGCGCTACCGATGTGCGGCACTACGGCCGCGTTAGGCATTGTCAATAAAGGATTATCTTTTTGCATCGGTTCAGGGTTGGTAACATCGAGGCCTGCGCCCCAGATAATTTTGCTTTGCAAAGCGTGAATCAAATCTTCTTCATTATGAATACCGCCACGCGCCGTGTTGATAAAAATTGACGAAGGTTTCATTTTTGTGAAAGCTTGTTTGTCAAATTTACCTCTTGTCTCCTCCGACAAATTAGAATGGACAGACAGGACATCGCTTTGCTTCAACAGTTCATCGAAAGAAACCATTTGCGCATTAAAATCTTTTTCTGCCTGCAAATTAGGAGTACGGTTATGATAGATCACTTTCATGTTGTAAGCACCCACACACCTTTTCGCCATTTCGTAGCCGATACTTCCAAGACCAAAAATTCCCAATATTTTACCTTCAACTTCAATACCCAGATCGGCAGTCGGTTCAAAAAACAACCATTCACCCTTCATGATTTTATTATGCAGGTAAAATGCTTTCCTCGAAACCGCAAGCATCAGCATGAAAGCCACATCGGCGGTAGGTCCGCTCAAAACACCGGGCGTATGTCCAACAGGAATTTTTAATGCATTGGCAGCAGCAATATCAACATTATCATAACCGACAGAATGAAGAGAGATCACTTTTAAATGTTTGCATTCTTCCAGGAAACGCGCATCGATATTATTAAA
>Ga0157371_10003315_pt1 | contig 14719 bp, 11 predicted proteins | sample C45metaG_FD_113462 | JGI IMG/M metagenome (GOLD analysis project Ga0157371, IMG submission 113462) | Corn rhizosphere microbial communities from Kellogg Biological Station, Michigan, USA - C4-5 metaG | ecosystem: Host-associated > Plants > Roots > Rhizosphere > Soil | place: USA: Michigan...
AAAAAGAAAGAAGATACGCATCGTATGGCTGATGCGAATAAAGCTTTCGCACACTTTAGAATTTAAGAAAATAATTTATTTCGATAATGGCCCTTTCTGTTTTCAGAAAGGGTTTTTTGTTTTAAGAAGAATTGAATTACTTTACTTCCTCTTTCTGATTATTTAAACAAAAACTGATGATTCAATTTTCTTCAAAAAAGTTCGTTTACTGCACGCCGGTAAAAAAAATTCTTCTCACTCTTTTTATAACCGTTGTTTCTGTTGCCGCCTTTGGGCAAAAGCAAACAGCTCCTGCTTATCCGCTCATCACCCATGATACTTATTTCAGTATTTGGTCTGAAACAGATGCCCTGAATGCTTCTACAACAAAACATTGGACGGGCGCGGATCAATCGCTGATTGGAATAATAAAAGTCGATGGAACTTATTACAGGTTCCTGGGGAAAGAGCAACCGAAGTACAAGACGATTGTGCCTGCTGGCGATGAATCGAATTATTCGGCAAAATACACAGAAGAGCAACCAGCTTCAAATTGGGACGAGATTGATTTTAATGACAATAATTGGAAAACCGGAACTGCTCCGTTTGGAGACAGCCAATCAAAAGCAAAAACGGTTTGGGATAGCAAAGAATTATGGATCAGGCGCGAGTTTACAATTTCTGACAAAGACGACTTGAACAATCTTTTCCTTAAGCTTCGCCATGATGATGACGTTGAAGTGTTTTTGAATGGTAAAAATATTTATTCAAAAGAAGGCGCGAATAGCAAATTGGCAATGATTGAATTGAATGAGGCGATCAAAAGCAATTTGAAAGAAGGAAAGAATTTGTTGGCTATCCATTGTATCAACACCGGTGGCTATGCTTATCTTGATGCGGGAATTGTAGAAAAGTTGCCGCCGGTAAACCAACAAAATATTCAAATTCCTGTTCAGCAAAATGTGCAGGTTAAAGCCGCGCAAACCATTTATAATTTTTCCTGTGGCCCGATTGATTTGGTTGTCAAATTTATCTCTCCGTTATTGTTACAGAATATGGAAATCCTTGCCAGGCCTGTTTCTTACATTACTGATGATGTAAAATCAACTGATGGAAAAACTCATTCAGTTGAAATTTATTTCGGCGCTTCTTCAGATATTGCCGTAAATACGCCTTCAGAGGAAGTGAAAATAACAACAATACCTAACAAAGATCTGAAAATTTTAAAGGTAGGAACAGCTTCTCAACCTGTTTTAGAAAAGAAAGGAGACGATTTGAGAATTGACTGGGGCTACTTCTATGTTGCGGCTAAAAATGATAAGGAAAATCAACAGTACATTTCAATGAATGATGATGAAGGAATTCAATATTTCATGGGACAAATTTCCAAAAAAGGTGATTCGGGAAATGGAACAAGTATGATGTTAAATACAATTTTGAATTTTGGTTCTGTGTCTGCTTCTGTGAAAGAAAAATTTATTGAACTGGCGTATGATGAACAATATTCCGTTCAGTTTTTTCATCAAAATCTAAAGCCATGGTGGAATCGAAACGGAAACAGTTCCATTTTGCAACAGTTGGAAACTGCCTATTCTCAATATTCAGATGTTGAAAAAAAATGTGATGCTTTTGATAAACAATTGTATCAAAATGCAGTTGTTTCAGGCGGAGAAGAATATGCGAAACTTTGCGAACTGGCCTACAGGCAAAGTATTGCTGCGCACGCTTTGGTAAAAAGTCCTAAAGGCGAAATATTGTTTTTATCCAAGGAAAATTTCAGCAACGGATCGATCAACACGGTTGATGTGACCTATCCATCGGCGCCTCTTTATCTTTTGTACAATCCCGATTTTTTAAAAGGAATGTTGAACGGAATTTTTTATTATAGCGAAAGTGGAAAATGGGCAAAGCCTTTCCCGGCGCACGATTTGGGCACTTATCCTCTTGCTAACGGACAAACGTATGGCGAAGACATGCCTGTTGAAGAAGCGGGAAATATGGTCATTTTATCGGGAGCAATCGCGAAGGCGGAAGGCAATGCAAACTATGCTCAAAAGCATTGGAAAGAGCTAACCAAATGGGTGGAATTTCTTTCGAAAGAAGGATTGGATCCGGCCAACCAATTGTCGACGGATGATTTCGCAGGGCATTTGGCGCGCAACGCCAATCTTTCTGTGAAAGCCATTGTCGCTATTGGTTCTTATGGAATGATGGCAAAAATGTTGGGAAAAAATGATGAGGCCGCGAAGTATACCGCCATGTCAAAGTCGATGGCACAAAAATGGATGCAGTTAGCGGACGCTGGTGATCATTATGCGCTCACTTTTAACGATAAAAATACCTGGAGCCAGAAATATAATCTGGTTTGGGACAAAGTGCTCGATCTCGACATTTTCCCGAAAAGTGTGTATCAAAAAGAAGTGGCGTTTTATCTGACAAAACAAAATGCGTTTGGACTTCCCTTGGACAGTCGTAAAACTTATACAAAATCGGATTGGATCATATGGACGGCGACTTTATCTTCTTCAAAAGCAGAATTTGAAAAATTTGTTGCTCCTGTTTATAAATTTGCAACTGAAACTCCCGACAGAGTTCCTTTAAGCGATTGGCACGAAACTACCAATGGAAAACATGTGGGATTCCAGGCGAGAAGCGTAGTGGGTGGCTATTTTATGAAGATGCTCAATGATCACTTTAATCATAAATAAATCTTTAACTTGAAAATAAAAATCGCTGTTATTTGTTGCTTTACTGCATTTCTTTGTTCGTGTGGGCATAAAACAACTTTACATCAATCGCAAAAGAATCAAACTTCTCAGGAAGGAAATAGAAAAATAGAAATGTGGCTCACGGAAGCCGATAAATCAGCATTATTTGCGAAGCAAGAAACGCCGTTACATTTTTCTGACGGGCAAAATCAATTCCCATCTATCGAAGTAAATCCTGCACAAAAATTTCAGCAGATAGATGGTTTTGGCTTTTGTCTCACTGACGGAAGCGCTTATCTCATCAATCAAATGGATGAAGGCAATAAATCGAAATTGTTGAATGAATTATTTTCGACAGACGGCAATTCGATTGGTATTAGTTATATAAGGATAAGCATTGGTGCTTCCGATTTAAGCAGCCATGTTTATTCTTATGATGATCTTCCGGCAGGTGAAACTGATCCTGATCTTTCCAGGTTCACGATCGGAGAAAATAAAAAGGCCTTAATACCAGTCCTTAAAATGATTTTAAAAATCAATCCGCAGATAAAGATTTTAGGTTCGCCATGGTCGGCGCCTGTTTGGATGAAAGACAACGGAAGTTCAATTGGTGGCAGTCTTCAGCCAAAATATTATGATGTTTATGCGAATTATTTTGTGAAGTACATAAAGGCCATGAAGGATGAAGGAATTACAATTGACGCGATTACACCACAAAACGAACCTTTAAATCCGAAGAACAATCCGAGCCTGTACATGAACGCTGAAGAAGAGAGAGATTTTATCAAAAACAGTCTTGGGCCTGCTTTTGCGGAAGCAGGAATTTCAACAAAAATTGTTTGTTACGATCATAATGCCGATGAACCAAATTATCCTTTGACAATTTTAGAACATCCTGCGGCGAGAAAATATGTAGACGGATCTGCTTTTCATTTATATGCCGGAGATATTTCTGCACTTACAAAAGTTCACGATGCCTTCCCTGAAAAGAATATTTATTTTACGGAACAATATACTGGCTCGGGTTCCACTTTTGCCGGCGATCTTTCATGGGCTATCAAAAATTTAATTATCGGAGCAACACGCAACTGGAGCAAAAATGTTTTGGAATGGAATATTGCTTCAGATCCCAATCTTGAGCCGCATACGGATGGGGGCTGCAATACATGTTTGGGCGCCGTCACGATCGATGGAAACAAAATCACAAGAAACCAATCATATTATATCATTGCTCATGCATCAAAATTCGTAAGGCCCGGATCGTTAAGGATCGCTTCTTCTGAACTTGCTGATTTGCCAAATGTTGCTTTCATTACTCCCCAAGGAAAAATCGTGTTGATTGTGATCAATACCGCGAGTAAGCCACAATCTTTTAATATAAAATTTGAGGGGCAAGAAATGGCAACTTCGCTTAATCCCGGAGCTGTCGCAACTTTTACCTGGTAAAGCTTTCAGTTGAGCGGAGCATATTTTAAATTCCTTTCTTCTACTTACACTTTAATTTTTTTGTTAAACCTTCTGCGTTTTGCGACATTACTCATCAAAAGACTATAATTTTTTATAGAATCTTCGTACCTTTGCGCCCTCTAAATAAAGTGTGTTGAAAAAGAATGAAAATCAGAGTCACTTTTTCAACAATAAGTTAAGATTAAGAGAATAAAAATTAATAATAAAACACAAAAACAAGCCAAATGGCCGATTTAAGATTTCAAAGAAATTTTGGTATTGCCGCTCACATCGATGCGGGCAAAACCACTACTACAGAGCGTATTCTGTATTACACAGGTGTGAACCACAAAATAGGTGAAGTTCATGACGGTGCAGCCACAATGGACTGGATGGCGCAGGAGCAGGAAAGAGGTATCACCATTACTTCCGCTGCTACTACATGCTTCTGGAATTTTCCTACTATCCAAGGCCAGAAAACTCCGGATTCTCATTTATATAAATTCAATATTATTGATACTCCCGGCCACGTGGATTTTACCGTGGAAGTTGAACGTTCTCTTCGCGTATTGGACGGGTTGTTGTCTTTGTTTTGCGCGGTGAGCGGCGTGGAGCCACAGAGTGAAACCGTTTGGCGCCAGGCAAATAAATATAAAGTTCCGCGTATCGGATTTGTAAATAAAATGGACCGCTCAGGTGCAGATTTCTTAAATGTTGTAAAACAAGTTAAAGAAATGTTGGGCGCTAAAGCCGTTCCTCTTCAATTGCCTATTGGTGCTGAAGATAGCTTTAAAGGTGTGGTAAATCTTATCACGCTTAAAGGAATTGTTTGGGACGATACTACACAAGGAATGACTTTTAAAGAAGTTCCGATTCCTGATGACATGAAAGAAGAAGTGGCAGAATGGAGGCAACATCTTGTAGAAGCTGTAGCGGAATATGATGAAAAATTATTGGAGAAATTTTTTGATGATCCTGATACGATCACAGAAGATGAAATGCATGAAGCGATTCGTAAAGCAACTATTGATTTATCTATCATTCCGATGATGTGTGGTTCATCTTTTAAAAATAAAGGCGTTCAGGCAGCTTTGGACGCAATCGTTCGTTATTTGCCAGGACCAATGGATCTTCCTCCAATCAAAGGAATCAATCCTGATAATGGCGAGGAAATTGAACGTCATTGTGATCCAAAAGAACCATTCAGTGGTTTGGCATTTAAGATTGCTACCGATCCATTCGTTGGCCGTTTAGCCTTCTTCCGTGCTTACAGCGGAAAGTTAAATTCTGGTTCTTATGTCTTGAATACTCGTACTGGAAAAAATGAAAGAATTTCAAGAATTATGCAGATGCATGCTAACAAACAAAACCCTGTGGATTTTATCCAGGCAGGTGATATTGGCGCAGCTGTAGGATTTAAAGATATTAAGACAGGTGACACTTTGTGTGATGAAAATCATCCAATTGTTCTGGAAGCGATGACCTTCCCTGAGCCGGTAATTGCGATTGCAATTGAGCCTAAAACTCAGGCCGACGTTGATAAAATGGGAATGGCTATTTCCAAACTCGTGGAAGAAGATCCCACACTTCGTGTGAATACGGATGAAGAAACAGGACAAACGATTCTTCGTGGAATGGGTGAGTTGCACCTTGAAATTATCATTGATCGTTTGAAGCGTGAGTTTAAAGTTGAGATCAACCAGGGTGCGCCACAGGTGGCTTATAAAGAAGCGTTCAGAACTACCGTTGAACATCGCGAAATATTGAAAAAGCAAACAGGTGGTCGTGGTAAATTCGCTGATATCGTTTTCGAAATCGGCCCTGCTGATGAAGAATTCGTTAAAGAAGGAAAAGGAAACTTTCAGTTTGTAAACGGTTTGTTTGGTGGATCAATTCCAAAAGAATTTGTTCCTGCTATTCAAAAAGGTTTTGAAACTGCAATGACAACCGGTGTGTTGGCTAACTATCCAATGGAAAGCATGAAAGTGCGTGTATTTGATGGTTCGTTCCACCAAGTCGATTCAGATGCTATGTCGTTTGAATTGTGTGCTAAGCAAGGTTATCGCGAAGCAGGTCGCAAAGCAAAACCTGTTCTTTTGGAACCAATTATGAAAGTGGAAGTGTTAACTCCTGATCAATACATGGGAGATGTAACAGGTGACTTGAACCGTCGTCGTGGAATGTTGGAAGGAATGGATACCAAGCATGGTGTTCAGGTGATAAGAGCGAAAGTTCCATTGAGCGAAATGTTTGGATACGTTACTCAGTTACGTTCAATTTCCAGTGGCCGTGCAACTTCTACCATGGAGTTCAGTCATTATGCACCTGCGCCTAACAACATTGCAGAAGAAGTAGTGGCAAAGCAGAAAGGAAAAATGAAAGTAGAAGATTAATTAGATTGGAATAATTTTTATAAAGAGGCTGTCTGAAAAGATGGCCTTTTTTTATTTAAATTAAGAAGTAAACCAATAAAAAACACAAATTTTTATTTCCTGATTTGTTCTTTCAATTGCAAATAACTCCAAAGTGTAAATGGAAGCAAAGCAAGTAACAGAAGCGGGTATACGCTTTTTGTAAAATAAAAAACAAGTAACGTTAGCGCCAAAACATAGAATGGATAAAACACAAACAAAAGTCCCGTCATTATTGAATCATAATGATCTACCGCGCGTTTTCTAATAATAAGATGAATGATAAAATATAAAGGAGCATTGATAATCAACCCAACAACTGCAGGAATAAATAAAACAATTTTCTTGAGCAAAGGTTGTTTGAAATAAAATAAAGATGAGAGTTTTTTATGATCATTTTTATCGACTTCAAAAATCAATCCCTTTAATTGCGATTGTAATTTTTCATTGAAATTATTGATCGTTTTTCCATCATTAGGCGCAAACTGTATATTTTTTTTTGAAATAAAATTTCCAAAATTCAACACCACATTTTTTCCGTAAAATTTGAAAGAACTGTAATTAATTCCCAGTGGCAAAACCTTCAATGGAATATTTTTTTGCCAGGCATTAATAGCAAGCCTCGCAGTTCCTTTTTTCAATGGCCGCAATTTCCATTCATTGATACATCCGCCTTCACTAAAAATCAAAACGATTTTATTTTGCCTGAATAATTTTTCGCACTCATTAAAAGTATCATAGTTAATTCCAAGGTTACCCGCGCCTTCGCTTTTCCTGTACACCGGAAGCATATTGCAGGATTTCAAAAGTTTAGCGGCAATTTTTCTATTGAAAGCATCGCCACGCGCCAGCGAATATACCGGCGATTTAAAAAGCGTACTTACAATTATAGCATCCAGAAAAGAATTGGGGTGATTTGATGCGATAAGCAACGGACCACCCTCGGCCAACATTTCTTTGTTGTTGACGATGATCTTTCGACAATAAAAATGAATCGCAATTCTTGCAGGAAAAAATAATATTCTGTAAAGCAAAAAGTTTTTGATAAAAATAGCGAATCACTCCATACTTTGATCCACCGATAACGGGTTTTTATGGAAATGAGTTTTTTTGAGTTTCTTTTTAATTCTTTTTCCTTCCACTTTTTCTTTCTTATCGCCTTCGGAAAGCATGAACAAAACCGCCGCGCCCATTACACCGAGCAAAATCAATAATCTTTTCATAACAACGTTTATTTTCCCTATATCAATAAGTTTGCCACGGTTAATTCAACTGCGGATCGATCGGATAATTAGCCATCATTTTGTAATCACCGCCTAAAACATTCAGCGATTCTTTCCACGTTTCCTCGGCACTTGTTTCAAAAATCAATTTGCGTGTACCCTTTACCGTTATCCAACTGTCTTCTTTCATTTCCATGTCCAGTTGCCCTTCTGTCCAACCACTGTAGCCGATAAAAAAACGGATTTTATCATTGCTGATGTCATTATTCTTTAAATGAATTTGCAGGCTTTCAAAATTGCCACCCCAATAAATTCCGTCAGCCACTTCTACGCCTCCGCTGATAAGATCAGGATATTGGTGCAAAAAATGTAGAGAATCAGGCTGAACAGGGCCGCCCGAGTAAACCGGAAAAGCCGGCATTTCCAAATCGGGAATAAGTTCATCTAAAGTTTTCGCAAATTGTTTGTTCAACACAAAACCAAAAGTTCCTTCCTTAAGGTTCTCACAAAGAAAAATAACTGTTCGGCTAAAATTTGGGTCTTTTAAAAATGGATTGGCAATTAATAAAGTTCCTTTTTCCGGTGAAATCATATCTCTAAATTAATTTTATTTGATGAAACTCTCACAAAAATCAGGCAGATTATTTACGATTTAAAAGATAACAGATAGTTAAAAAATATAACTATATTGGCTTCCGTAGCGATTTTGCGGCTGTGAAGTTTAAATTTGCGCGCATGAAAAAAATTTTCCCAATAATAACTTTACTGGTTTTTATTTCCTTATTGGGGATCATTTTTTTTCAAATCGTTTGGATAAGGCAGGCATTGCAGGATAAGGAACTGCAGTTTGAAGAAACCGTCAAAATGGTTACGATACAGGCTGCAAAAGATTTGGAAGAGGAACGTTCAAAAATGCTGGGATTCGATAACAAAAAAAATGCGGACCTTCTTTATCCCCTCAATGTTTTTCCCAATACTTTCGCTCACCTTTTTTCCGACCGGGAAATACATTCGATTATTAATAAGGAGTTTGAAAAGAACAACCTGAAAGGCGTTGATTTTGAATATGCGGTTACAACTACTTCAATGATCGGAGACGAGCGTGAGTCTAAAAACTTTTTTTCTGCTTACAGTGATACTATCAATAATCTTAACGTTGTTTATCCGCTTGATCCGCCAGGAAACAGTTTTGCTGCCGGCCTTGCTCCGCAGGAACTCCTCATCGTTGTTGTGTCGCATGTAAAAAACGTCGTTTGGAAACAAATGGTGTGGATGCTGATAGGTGCTTTGGTTTTTACTTTCATCATTTTTACTGCATTTTTTATAACGATCCGTGCACTGCTTAAACAGAAAAAGTTGAGTGAAATAAAATCTGATTTCATCAACAACATGACGCATGAATTCAAAACACCAATTGCTACCATTTCGCTTGCTGTTGATGCTTTAAAAAATGAAAAAGTACTGAATGATAAAACCAAAATGGAATATTTTTCCGGTATTATCAAAGATGAGAACAAGCGCATGAACAAACAGGTAGAAACCATATTGGAAGCGGCTTTGATGGATAAGCAGGATGTTCAGCTGAATCTTGTTCCGCTGCATGCTCATGAATTGATTCGTTCAGCAATAAATAATATTCAACTGCCGGTAAAAGAGAAGAATGGCGTTTTGGAAACAGATTTTAAAGCCGCCAACGATTTGATCCTGGCAGACGATGTCCATTTTACCAACATCATTAACAACCTGTTGGATAATGCAGTAAAATATTCAAAAGACGACCTTAAGATCAAAGTAACTACCTGCAATTACAACAGCCATTTGCGCATCAAAATTGAGGACAACGGAATTGGCATGAATAAAGAAACACTTAACCTGGTTTTTGAAAAATTCTATCGTGCCCACACCGGCAACATCCATAATATCAAAGGTTTCGGACTTGGTTTAAGTTATGTGAAATCAATAGTTGACGCACATCACGGCAAAATCAAAGCGGAAAGCACGCCGGGAAAGGGAAGCTGCTTTACCCTTGACTTTTCAGTAGTGAAAAAGAATGCCTGATGTTTTTTCCTTCCGTTTGATCTAAGTTCGAATTCATCTATTCTCGCTCTCTCGCGATTTTTCAATAATCCAAAATAAAAATTCGCCTTAAAAGTTTATCCACTGCTTTTCAACACACTATTCACATCGCCGGTTTTAAAAAAGTAGCTTTTTTGCATTTGAGAGCAAACTGGAACTGCCATTCAGACTTGTGGATAAAAAAGTTTTTAATTAAAATGTTGCAAAAGTGGGAAAAAGTGTTATTTTGTGGTGGATATTGAAATTTTTCAACAAACAAGTACAAAATGGCAGGCTTCATAGGTGAATACGAAGCTACTTTGGACGCAAAAGGACGCTTTCTGCTTCCGGCAGGGTTTAAAAAACAATTGCCGGAAAGTGGAGTAGATGTTTTTGTGGTGAATCGTGGTTTCGAAAAATGCCTGAGCCTGTACACCTCGGGAAGCTGGGAGCCCATATTTTCCGAACTAGGCAAGTTGAATGATTTTGATCCAAAAGTAAGACAATTCAAACGGTATTTTTTAAATGGTGCTACACAGGTTAGTCCTGATACTGCCGGTCGCCTTTTACTCCCCAAAAATTTAATGGAATACGCAGGCTTGGAGAAAGATATCGTTTTGGTTTCTGCAATAGACAAAATAGAAATTTGGGATAAGACCAAATATCAGCAGTTCTTTGAAACTTTTTCACCGGAAGCATTTAGCGATCTGGCAAAAGAGGTGATGGCGGGTGATAAAACAATCAAACAATAATCATGCAGCAGGCATATCATGTGCCGGTATTGTTGAAGGAAGTTATCGACGGTTTGCAAATAATTCCTTCAGGCATTTATGTTGATTGCACTTTTGGCGGCGGTGGTCATAGCAAAAAGATTCTAGAGAAATTGAATCAGGATGGAAGATTAATTGTTTTTGACCAGGATGAAGATGCCAAAAAAAATGTACCTGATGACAAGAGAGTCACTTTTGTTCCTCACAACTTCCGTCATCTCCAGCGCTTTCTTCGCTTTCATAAAATTCAAAAAGTAAATGGCATCCTCGCCGATCTTGGCATTTCAAGCCACCAGATCAATGAAGCTGAAAGAGGTTTTTCAACCAGGTTCGACGCAGAAATGGATATGCGGATGAATCAGAAAGATCAAAAAACCGCGGGCGATATCGTAAGAAATTGTTCAGAGGCACAGCTTCATAAAATTTTTGAGCAGTACGGCGAGGTTACCAATTCAAAAACATTGGCGAAAAGAATTGTGGAAGTAAGAAAGACGCAGAGTTTGAATACAATCAAAGGATTTAAAGATGCAGTTTACCCGGTGGTTAAAGGCAATCCTGAAAAATATTTTGCGCAGGTTTTCCAGGCGTTGCGCATCGAGGTAAATGATGAATTGAATGTGTTGAAAGAATTGCTTGCGCAATCAGTAGCAGTTTTAGCTGAAGGAGGAAGAATTGCGGTGATCACGTTTCATTCGTTGGAAGACAGGTTGGTGAAGAATTTTTTCAAAAACGGAACTTTTGAAAATGAAGCACCGAAAGACTTGTATGGAAATGCGATAGAAAACGAATTGAAGGTTATCACAAAAAAGCCCATTATCCCATCAACCGAAGAACTGAAAGTTAATCCGCGTTCAAGAAGCTCGAAATTACGTATTGCAGAAAAGATAAAAGTTTCATAGAAAATTATTGAAAATGTAAAATGATTATCAGTAAAAATGATAAGTGAGAAAAATATTAATGGTGAAAAAAAGTTGAAGGGATCAGCGAAAAAAAAGCACTGGCTGTGGATGTATAACAGGTGGATTGTGAAGAACATTCCATTTTATTTTTTTATTGCAGCTATCGCAATTATTTACATAGCTAACGGCCACTATGCAGATAAGACGATGAGAAAAATTAATGAAACAGAGAAGAATTTGAAAGAAATGGAATACGAATTTAAAACTGTAAAACAAGAGGTGATGTTTAGAAGCAAGGAAAGTGAATTGGCGAAAGCGGTAGAGCCACTCGGCCTAAAACCTTTAATGGCGCCGCCTTTGAGGATTATAGATACGCTTCAGGAAAATGAATAAGAACAGCCGGCACTAAAAGTTGAAAAGAATTTAAACCCTAACATTAAACTCTGTAGCAACTCTTGGATATAAAAAAAGACATATTATGGCGCGTCCATCTTTGCTTTCTCTTCATGATTTTGTTGGGAGCGGTAGTGTTAGGTCGTGCTATTTACATACAACGGGTTCAGGGAAATTATTGGAAAAGCATGAGCAATAAACAACATTTGAAATATATGGATATCGACGCTGAAAGGGGAAGTATTTTCAGCGAAGACGGAAATATGCTCAGCACTTCCATTCCTGTATTTGATATCTATATTGATTTTGGAGCCGATGGTCTCCTTGAAAAAGACGGTAAAAGATTTTATAAAAATTTAGATTCATTAAGCATTTCTCTTGCTTCTTTATTTAAAGATCAGAGCGCTTCTTCGTACAAAAAATTGTTGCTTTCCAAATACAAAAAGCGCTTAAGATATTACTGTTTAAAAAAGAAAATTTCGTTTGAAGAATATGAGGCGCTTAGAGGTTTTCCTTTGGTAAGAGAAGGCAGGAACAAAAGTGGTTTTATCGTGGAAGTAAGAGATAACCGCGTAAACCCTTATGTATTACTCGCCAACAGAACGATTGGTCTTTCACGCGGCGACACGAGCAAGAATGTGGGTTTGGAAAGATCGTATGACAGCGTATTGAAAGGTCAAACAGGACAAAGACTAATGCGCTATACCGCGGGCACTTATGTTCCGGTTGATGGAGCAGAAATCGAACCTGAAAATGGAAAAGATGTAGTTACTACCATTGATACTTACATGCAGGATGTGGCAGAAAATGCTTTGTTGAAAATGATGGACGAGAACGCTTCGATTCACGGAAGCTGTATAGTGATGGAAGTAAAAACAGGAAAAATAAAAGCGATTGCGAACCTGGGCAGAAGGCCCGATGGCACTTATTGGGAAGATTATAACTATGGATTTGGAATGAGGACAGAACCTGGTTCAGTTTTTAAACTCGCAACACTTACTTCTTTGCTTGAAGATAAATATGTGGATACAGGAAGTATCGTTGATTGTGAAGGAGGTAGAAAAAATTTTTACGGGCTGAACATTACGGATTCACATTTGGGCACCGGAAGAATTACTGTAAAAGAAGCATTCGCTATTTCATCAAATGTGGCTTTTGCAAAACTCGCCGATGAGTATTACCACAATCAGCCCGAAAAATTTTATCAGCATTTGCATGATCTGCGGCTTGATCGTAACTCAGGAATTGATATTGTAGGTGCACCGAAGCCTTATATAAAAAAACCAACGAGTAAATATTGGGCCAAAACTACCGTTCCCTTCATGGCTCATGGTTATGAAGAACTGGAAACGCCCTTGAACCTCCTTATGCTGTATAACGCTGTCGCGAATAATGGAAAAATGATGCAACCGTACCTGGTTAATTCAATTAACGACATGAGCGGTACGATTGAAACTTTTAAACCCAAGGTCTTGATAGATAAAATCTGCAGTGACGCAACACTTGGAAAATTGAAAGCCTGTTTACGCGCGGTAGTTACAGAAGAACATGGTACAGGGCATGGGCTTGAGAGCAATATCTATCAAATAGCCGGGAAGACCGGAACCGCAGTTTCTGCGATCGATAATCGTGGATATAATAAAAGTTCAAAAATATACCAGTCTGCCTTCATGGGATATTTCCCCGCTGATAACCCGGAATATAGTATCGGGATTGTAATTCAAAACAGCAGTGAATCCAAACATGTGTATGGAGCTTCGGTTGCCGGCCCCGTTTTCAAAGAAGTGGCCGACAGGTTATATGCAAGCGAAGTGGCAAAGAAATATTTTGACGCGGCCGAATTTGCTTCCGATAATGATCTCTACAAATTTTACGGAATGAAGAAGGATGTGAATAATATCCTGGGGCAGTTTAAATACAATAAAACAGATTCATCTGCCGGAAAATGGTCAGCAGGATTTTTGCAGGATGGAAACGCAAAACTTATAAGTGATGATGTTTCAACAGCAGATAAAAAAATTCCTGATGTAAAAGGAATGGGTTTAAAAGATGCAGTTTATCTGTTAGAGAACATGGGATTAAAAGTATCTGCTTCAGGTGCGGGTAAGGTCATTTATCAATCGCTGGCAGAAAATACGGCATTTAATAAAGGTGAAACAATAAAACTTCAATTGAATTAATGGCTTCATTGCAGGAAATATTATATAAGGTGAATCTTGATACGGTTGTAGGAGATACTGCAATACAGGTATTGGACCTGCAGATTGATTCTCGTAAAGTGAAGCCTGGCTCATGTTTCATCGCCGTGAAAGGTACTGTTACTGATGGTCATGAATATATCGATACAGCAATAAGTAACGGCGCTAATGTAGTTGTTTGTGAACAGCTTCCGGGAACTTTGCGTGAAGAAGTGCATTATGTTGTTGTACGCAATAGTGCAAGCGCTGCTGCTGTGATGGCTCACAATTTTTATGGCCGCGTAACAGAAAAAATCACCTTGGTGGGCGTGACAGGAACAAACGGCAAAACAACTGTCGCCACTCTGTTATTTAAGTTGTTTAGTTCTTTGGGAAATAAATGTGGTTTGATCAGCACCGTGCAAAATCAAATTGCAGATGAAATTCTTCCCGCCACTCATACAACTCCCGATCCGGTAAGCCTTAATGCTATTTTAGGAAAAATGTATGCCGATGGCTGTACTCATGTATTTATGGAAGTAAGCTCTCATGCTATTCATCAAGAAAGAATAGATGGACTACGATTTACCGGCGGCATTTTTACAAACATTACGCACGACCATCTGGATTACCATAAAACTTTTGATGAATACATCAG
>Ga0157371_10003316_pt1 | contig 14716 bp, 15 predicted proteins | sample C45metaG_FD_113462 | JGI IMG/M metagenome (GOLD analysis project Ga0157371, IMG submission 113462) | Corn rhizosphere microbial communities from Kellogg Biological Station, Michigan, USA - C4-5 metaG | ecosystem: Host-associated > Plants > Roots > Rhizosphere > Soil | place: USA: Michigan...
GACCTCCGAAAACGATACAAAGTTTTAAAGATTTTGGAAATGAAAGAATTGGCCAGTTCCTTTTTATAAAGTAAGCAGTAAAAGATGCACTTAGCCCTCGGTAATGATGTAGTGATCATTTAGTCGAAAGTGAACCAAAAATGTACAAGTGCAAAATGGGATCCATGCGCATTTCTTGCAAAATTTTAATGGTGTAAATTGGATAATCAACAGCCGTGATGAAATATTACAGGATTCTAAGAATACGTATTTTAATACTTTTGTTTTACAATATTAAAAATATTCGTAAATAAAGAAGGACATTTTAAATTTTTGTGGAATAGTAAATAAGATGGATTTTTGCAATTTGAAAAAAGGGGTGGTGAAGAAATGGAAGTAACTGACGTGAGATTACGAAAAGTACTGACAGATGGCCGTATGAGGGCTATCGCTTCCATTACACTGGACAACGAATTTGTTGTACATGATATACGAGTAATTGATGGAAATGATGGATTATTTGTTGCGATGCCGAGTAAGAGAACTCCTGAAGGCGAATTTCGTGACATTGCACATCCGATAAATTCTGGAACCCGCTCAAAAATTCAAGAAGCGGTATTATATGCTTATCATCTAAGTGATGATGTAGAAGAAGAAAGATTAAAAGAAGCAAGCATATAATAGTATAATTACAAAACAAAACCATTTCTATGATAGAGATGGTTTTTTTGTGCAGTAAAATTGTCTATATTACTTGTTTTGTAATGTATTTGTCAAGAGATATTTCCTTGAAAAATCGCTTCATTTCGGCTATAGTCAAAAGAGGAAATTAGCCCACTGGAGGGAAAACGGAAAATGACAAATACTTACGCGGTCGTATTAGCTGCTGGTAAGGGAACTCGTATGAAGTCTAGTCTATATAAAGTATTACATCCTGTTTGTGGGAAGCCTATGGTAGAACACGTTGTAGAAAACATGGAGAAGCTAGGTGTTGAAAAAATAGTCACGATCGTAGGCCACGGTGCAGAAACTGTTCAAAGTCAGTTAGGGAATAGAAGTGAATATGCTCTACAAGTAGAGCAACTAGGAACTGCCCATGCCGTATTACAGGCAGAGCCAGCACTTGCAACTCTTTCAGGTACAACGATTGTTATATGTGGTGATACACCACTTATAACCGTAGAAACGATGAATGATCTATTAAATCATCATAAACAGACTGGTGCTAAAGCAACCATCTTAACTGCAATTGCGGATAATCCAACTGGTTATGGGAGAATTATTCGATCGGAAGATGGAAATGTTAAAAGCATTGTAGAACAAAAAGATGCATCGCAAGAAGAACTGCTTGTAAATGAGATTAACTCTGGAACGTATTGTTTTGATAACGAAGCTTTGTTTAAATCTTTAAAGTTAGTTAAAAATGAAAACGCTCAAGGTGAATATTATTTACCGGATGTAATCGAGATTTTACAAAAAGAAGGCGAAGTAATTTCAGCCTTTGCTGCAAATGAATTTGAAGAATCACTAGGGATAAATGATCGTATTGCATTATCTCAAGCAGAACAAATTATGCGTTCTCGTATTGCACATCATCATATGCGTGAAGGCGTAACGATTATAGATCCTCAAAATACATACATTAGTAGCGATGCCATTATTGGTCCTGACACGGTTCTTCAGCCTGGAGTAATCATCGAAGGTAAAACTACTATTGGAGAAAACTGCACGATAGGTCCAAACAGCCATATTGTTTCAAGTGTAATTGGAAATGGAACAACTATCCATTCATCTGTCGTTTTATCTAGTGAAGTGGGAGATCACACAGCTATTGGTCCATTTGCGCATATTCGACCAAAGTCAGAGGTTGGCAATGATGTAAAAATCGGAAACTTTGTCGAAGTAAAAAAATCGACAGTAGGGAACGGAAGTAAAATTTCTCATTTAAGTTATATGGGGGATGCATCCATTGGTTCGAATGTAAACGTTGGATGTGGAGCGATTACTGTAAACTATGATGGAGAAAATAAGTTTGTAACAACGATTGAAGACGATGCTTTTGTTGGCTGTAACTCCAATTTAATAGCACCAGTTACGATTGGAAGTAGAGCATATGTTGCTGCAGGTTCTACTATTACAAAAGATGTACCTGGAGAAGCACTTGCAATAGGCCGTGTTCGACAGGAGAATAAAGAAGGCTACGTAAACAAACAAAAACTAAAATAACCCACAACTCAGGAGGATTACCATGCCAGAACAATATGCAAACTCAAAATTGAAAATATTTACTCTTAATTCTAATAGAGAATTAGCAGAAGAAATCGCAAAAGAAGTAGGAGTACCTCTAGGTAAAAGTACAGTTACTAGATTTAGTGATGGTGAAGTACAGATCAATATTGAAGAGAGTATTCGTGGATGCGATGTATTCATTGTTCAATCAACTTCAGGTCCTGTAAACGAACATCTTATGGAATTATTAATAATGCTTGATGCACTAAAACGTGCCTCAGCTCGTACAATTAGTGTAGTAATCCCTTATTACGGATATGCACGTCAGGACAGAAAGGCACGTGCTCGTGAGCCAATCACAGCTAAACTTGTAGCAGATTTATTAACAACTGCAGGTGCAACTCGTGCGATCGTACTTGATCTACATGCTCCACAAATTCAAGGATTCTTTAATATTCCAATAGACCATTTAGTGGCAGCTCCAATTTTATCTGATTACTTCTTAGGTAAAAACTTTGATCCGGCAGAATTGGTTATCGTATCCCCTGACCACGGTGGTGTTACTCGTGCTCGTAAAATGGCAGATCGTCTAAAAGCTCCAATTGCAATTATTGATAAACGTCGTCCGCGTCCAAACGTGGCAGAGGTTATGAATATCGTAGGTAATGTAGAAGGTAAAACAGCTATATTAATCGATGACATTATTGATACTGCTGGCACTATTTCTATTGCAGCAGCAGCACTTATGGAAAGTGGCGCAAAAGAAGTATACGCTTGTTGCACACACCCAGTATTATCTGGACCAGCAATTGAACGTATTGATAATTCTGTTATAAAAGAATTAGTCATTACTAACTCTATTCAATTAGCTGAAGATAAAACTTCTCCAAAAATCAAAGAATTGTCTGTTGCAAAATTGTTAGGTGATGCAATTGTACGAGTTTTCGAAGAGAAATCTGTAAGTACATTATTTGATTGATCCTATAACGTTTGAAACGTCCTCCAAATGGGTATATATCTAAATAGGATAAGAACTTATAGGAGGATGAAAATAGATGAGTACATTAGTTAAAACTCAAAAGCGTGAACATAAAGATAATGCGAAGTTACGAAAAAATGGTTTCATCCCAGCAGTAGTTTATGGATTTGAATTGGAAACACAATCGATTGCCTTAAATGAAAAAGATTTATCCAAAACGCTTCGAGAAGTTGGTCGGAATGGTGTCATGAAACTAGAAGTAGACGGTAAACCTGTCAACGTAGTATTAAGTGATTACCAAATGAATATTTTAAAAGGTCAAATAATTCATGCAGACTTTTTAGCGATCAACATGAAGGAAGAACTAGAAGTAAACGTCATAGTGAATGTGATCGGTGATTTAGTAGGAGTTTCCGAGGGTGGAATGCTTCAACAACCGAACCGAGAAATTACGATTAAGGTGAAACCTTCTGATATTCCTGAAAGTATTGATGTGGATGTATCGAACATGGTAATTGGTGATACCTTAACAGTTGCAGATATTCGAGCAAAAAAACACTATACAATTGTGAATGAAGATGACTATACACTAGTGACTGTTTCAGCACCACGCGTCGAAGTGGAAGAAACTGAATCAACCGAAGCTGACACAGATGAAATCACTGAAGAAACAATAACAGAAGAATAATAAAACAAAAGAGGTTGTCCTAAGGCAATCTCTTTTGTTTTGAATATGATAAAATAAAGGAAATACGTATTAAAGGAATGGAATGGAATGAAAATTATTGTAGGTCTTGGAAATCCAGGGAAGCAATATGAATCGACTAGACATAATATTGGTTTTCATGTAATAGATGAGCTTTCCAGTCGATTAAATATACCGCTTACACAATCGAAGTTTAATGGGATGTATGGTATTTCTCATGTTGGAACGGAAAAAGTGATGTTATTAAAACCGCTAACATATATGAATTTATCCGGAGAATGTATTGTACCTATGATGGATTATTTTGAGGTTGAAGATGACCAAATAGTTGTTATTTATGATGACCTAGATTTACAGGTAGGAAAACTTCGATTACGTCAAAAGGGAAGTGCTGGTGGTCATAACGGCATAAAATCTATTATTCAGCATCTTGGTACACAAGAATTTAATCGTATTCGTATTGGAGTAGATCGCCCTAAAAACGGGATGAAAGTTCCAGACTACGTGTTATCTAGATTTAGTGATGACGAAAAGACTGAGATGGAGCAAGCGGTGAAAAAAAGTGCAGATGCATGTGAAGATTGGCTGCTGAAAAGTTTTTTAGAAGTAATGAATACATACAATGGTGCATAAAAAATGATGGTAAGGTCTATACTTCCTAAAAAGGGGGTTTTAGTGACCATGCCAATTCGATATAAATGCCGTCATTGTGAAACAGAAATTGGTCAGTTGCCATTCGATTCTATAGACAGTCAATTTTTGCTTAAACATGAAATTAAACCGGATGAACAACATATATATATAGAAAACGGAGCTGATGGAGATTACACAGTACAATGCATTTGTGAAGAGTGTCAGAGCTCCCTTCAAAAGTTCCCAAATTACTATGCTTTGAAAAAATGGATACAGTAAAGATGCTTTGGCACAATTTTGTGCACAAAGCCTTTTTCTGTTTTTGTTATCATCATAAAATAGGTACTTTCGTTAATTAACTAAGGGTGGGTTGAAATGGAACTTCTAAGCAACTTATTAATCGAAGATACACATATACAAAAGCTAGTGAAAGAATTAGAGAGTGGAAAGGACCAACAATTAATAACAGGTCTCTCTGGAAGTGCTAGAGCCGTTTTTACTAAATTGCTATACAATTCCCTGGAGAAATCCATTCTTATCGTTACACCAAACTTACTTCATGCTCAAAAACTGACAGAGGATTTAGTTAAATTAGTTGGGGAAGATTTAGTGCGACTTTACCCTGCAGATGAGCTTATAGCTGCAGATATATCGATAACGAGTCCAGAGCTTCGGGCACAACGATTAGAAGCGTTAGACCATATGTTGACGAAAAAAAATGGTATTTACATTGTACCGATTGCAGGTCTTAAGAAGCATATGCCGAGTGTGGAGGATTGGAAAGAGAGTACAGTCTCAATTGCAGAGAGCGACGAAATCGTACTGGAAACGTTTCTGCAAAGCCTTGTGAATATGGGGTATGTCCGACAACCAATGGTCACAACACCTGGAGAATTCGCTTTAAGAGGTGGAATTGTTGATATCTATCCACTCTATTTAGAAAACCCGATCCGTATTGAGTTGTTTGACACTGAAGTTGACTCTATTCGTACATTTTCTGCGGAGGATCAGCGTTCTTTAGAAAAGCTAAAAGATATTCGTATTTTACCAGCATCTGAATACGTGTTAACGGAAAGTAAAAAAGCATTACTTGCCCATAAACTTGAAGAAGCTTTAGCTGAAAGTTTGAAAAAGGTTAAAACACAAGAATTAAAAGAGCAATTTTATCAAAATATACAGCAAGATATTGAACTCTTAAAACAAGGTGAGCAACCAAAAGAATTTATGAAGTACGTATCATTGCTTGAGAAAACAAATTTTTTAGGTCACTATTTTAATAAAAGTGGTTTGGTATTATTTGATGAGCTAGGAAGAATTCAAGAAGTAACAGAAACGTTAGAAAGAGAAGAAAACGATTGGTTTTTGTCTTTGTTAGAAGAAGGAAAAACAGTTCATAATGTAAAGCCGTCCTTTAACTTAAAAGAAATTTTGCAGATGCTTCCCAATGAGAAACTATATTTTTCTTTGTTTTCACGTACCTTCTCAGGAATAACTATTAAGAAAAATATGAGCATCTCTTGTAAACCAATGCAAAACTTCCACGGACAAATTCATTTGTTAAAAAATGAAGTGGAACGATTTTTACAAGGAAGGTTCCGTGTTCTAATTCTTGCAGATGGAAAAGATCGTGTACAGAAGGTTCATAATGTTTTAGAAGATTATGAAATAGTTTCAAAGATTGGGGCCACTGTAGAGGATTTACAAAACCCTGGAATTTATATTGTAGAAGGTGATTTAGAAGCTGGGTTTGAATTGCCTCTCCAACGAATTGCAGTAATAACAGACGCTGAATTATTTAAACAAAGGCATAAGAAAAAAGCAAGAACGCAAAAAGTAACTAACGCAGAACGCATTAAAAGTTATTCGGAAATAAAACCAGGAGATAATGTTGTACATATACACCATGGAATAGGAAAATATATCGGAATAGAAACACTTCTAGTTAACGGAATTCATAAAGATTATTTGCATATACGTTATCGTGGTGAAGATAAATTATTTGTTCCAGTGGATCAAATTGATCTAATACAAAAATATGTCGCTTCTGGAGAGAAGGATCCAAAGCTCCATAAATTAGGTGGAGCGGATTGGAAAAAAACTAAAACGAAGGTATCTGCTGCTGTTCAAGATATTGCAGATGAGTTACTGAAGCTTTATGCAAAACGTGAGGCAGAGGTAGGATATGCATTTGAACCAGATGGGGAAATGCAACAATTATTTGAAGCGGCCTTTCCGTATGAGGAAACAGAAGACCAGCTTCGTTCTATTCAAGAAGTCAAACAAGATATGGAAAAAGCCCGACCAATGGATCGCCTCATTTGTGGAGACGTAGGATACGGAAAAACAGAGGTAGCTATTCGCGCTGCGTTTAAAGCAGTAATGGAAGGCAAACAAGTCGCATTTTTATGTCCAACGACAATTCTTGCCCAACAACATTACGAGACCATGTTGGAGCGTTTTCAGGATTTCCCGATTAAAGTTGGTTTACTTAGTCGTTTTCGCACGAAAAAACAACAAAGCGAAACGACTAGTGGCTTAAAAAAGGGCTTGGTAGATGTGGCAGTGGGAACACATCGTATACTATCGAAAGACGTTGAATATCATGATCTAGGGCTCCTAGTTGTGGATGAAGAGCAACGATTTGGAGTAAAGCATAAAGAGAAAATTAAACAATTAAAAACAAATGTAGATGTGATGACTCTTACAGCAACACCAATTCCACGAACATTACATATGTCGATGATTGGTGTTCGTGATCTATCTGTTATTGAGACACCTCCCAAAAATCGTTTTCCAGTTCAAACTTATGTGATGGAATATAACGGTTCTCTTGTTCGAGAGGCAATCGAAAGAGAGCTTGCTAGGGGAGGACAGGCGTTTTATTTATACAACAGAGTGGAAGACATTACGCGTAAAGTGGATGAAATTCAAATGCTTGTGCCAAGTGCGCGGGTAGGATTTGCACATGGACAAATGTCTGAAACAGAGCTAGAATCCGTCATAATTAGCTTTTTAGAAGGAGAATACGATGTTTTAGTAACGACAACCATTATTGAAACAGGAATTGATATTCCTAACGTAAATACGCTTATCATACATGATGCAGATAAAATGGGATTGTCTCAGCTTTATCAGTTACGCGGCCGTGTTGGACGGTCAAACCGTGTTGCATATGCGTATTTAATGCATCAAAGAGATAAAGTTCTCACAGACGTTGCGGAAAAAAGATTGCAAGCAATTAAAGAATTTACAGAGCTAGGATCTGGATTTAAAATTGCCATGCGAGATTTATCTATCCGTGGGGCAGGAAACTTGTTAGGTTCGCAGCAGCATGGATTCATAGACTCTGTTGGCTTTGACTTATACACACAAATGCTGGAAGATGCAATTGAAGAAAAACGTACCGGAGTTAAAAAAGAAGATATAGCTGATATGGAAATTGTATTAAGTACAGATGCATATATTTCAGATGAATATATACCAGATGGATACCAAAAAATTCAGATGTATAAACGTGTGAAAGCAATGGAAAAGGAAGAAGAATACTTTGATCTTATAGATGAATTACAGGATCGTTTTGGTGATTTGCCTCTTGAAGCAGAAAAGTTACTGCGTATTGCCAGAATGAAAGTTTGGGGTAAAGCTGTTGGCGTGGAATCAATTAAAGAAGCAAATAAAATTGTTTCCATTCGTTTAAATGGAGAAGGAACAAAAAATATAAACGGTGCAATGCTTGTAGAGGAATCGATGAAGTATGGCCGCGCAGTTGGATTTAATATGAACAATGCAAACTTAGTGATTACAATAGATGAACGTAAGGTAGGTAGATTTAATTCATTTGATATATTAGAGGATATGATGATGTTATTACCTAAAGCAAAAAAAGAAATAGATAAAGTAGAATAGTACTTTGCATATTTTGATGGCATGTGATACATACTATGGCAGAAATGAACTTTAGTTCCCAATCTGTCGAAAGTGAGGCACATTACATGAAAGCAACAGGCATCGTACGTCGTATTGATGATTTAGGAAGAGTAGTTATTCCCAAAGAAATTCGTCGAACACTTCGCATCCGAGAAGGAGATCCTCTGGAAATTTTTACGGATAGAGAAGGAGAAATAATATTAAAGAAATACTCACCGATTAATGAGCTTGGAGATTTTGCAAAAGAATACGCGGAGACTCTTTACGAGACGTTAGGAACACCAGTATTAATAAGTGACCGTGACGAAATGATTGCAGCAGCAGGCCTGTCTAAAAAGGATTATTTGAAACGTAGGATAAGCCCTGATGTAGAAGACATTGTAAATAAGCGTACTATTGTTATGGAAAAACATGAAAACTCTGTAGAATGGGTACCTGGTGTTTTTGAAACAGTCAAATCTTATTGTATTGCACCCATTATCGCGTCTGGAGATCCGATAGGGGCAATTTTTATCATTTCCAAAGTGCACTATATTGGGGAAGCAGAATTAAAAGCAATTGAAACAGCTGCAAATTTTTTAGCAAAACAAATGGAGAATTAAAAAAACCTTCCTCTTTCTACAAGAGGAAGGTTTTTTTGTATATAATAGTGCTATTGCTGGATGGAAGAAGGATTTTATGATGAGTAATGATTGGAATATGAAAACATATATGAAGGGAGCGGCAATGCTGACAGTTGCAGCAATCATTGTAAAGCTGCTAAGTGCTGTTTACCGTATACCTTTTCAAAATTTAGTAGGCGATGAAGGTTTCTATATTTACCAACAAGTGTATCCGTTCATTGCTATTATTACTACATGGACTTCCTACGGGTTTGCAGTTGCGTTATCTAAAATTTTGTCAGATTATAAAGTATCAGGTAGAGCGTATGCCATTCCAAAAGTTAGACAAATAGCTTTTTACTATATTGGGGTAATATCTATTTTATTTTTTCTTTTTTTATTCTTTGGTGCGGATTCTTTAGCAAATGCAATGGGAGATGCACATTTAGCTCAATTATTAAAAGCAGGGTCCTACGTGATTTTATTAATGCCTATCCTTGCTGTTTTAAAAGGAGAATTCCAATCCGAAGGGCGTATGGAATCAGTTGCCTATGCCCAAATAGTAGAGCAGGCTGTACGCGTATCCGTCATTTTATTGGGCACATGGATTGTTGTGTCAAATACTTTGGATCTATACAAGGCAGGGAGTATGGCGATGTATGGAGCGGTAGTAGGTGAATTAGCTGGGGTTTTATTTTTATCCTTTGCTTATTGGAAAACAGTTAGACACAAGAGCATGGATAACAAAAGCCAACCCGTGCAGTTATGGCCAGTTGTGAAAGATTTGACACTGATTAGCATCGGTGCCAGTATTAGTGCCTTGTTATTTTTACTATTGCAGCTCGTCGACTCATTTACTGTTTTTCAATTACTTCTTGAAAGCGGTATGCAAAAGCAGCAAGCGATGGAGAAGAAAGGAATTTATGATCGAGGCCAACCACTTGTACAACTAGGAATAGTAATTGCCTCTACACTATCTTTAGCGATCGTACCCCTTGTCGCACATCGAATGAACAAAGAAAAAGGGCGAACAGCTATACCATTCATGCAGCTTACCTATCGAGTTGCTTTTACTTTTGGAATTGCTGCCACATTGGGTCTTATCGTAGTACTACCATATGTAAATGAAATGCTTTTCCAAACGAGAGATGAATCTATTACATTAATGGTATTTTCCTTTCAGATTATATGGATGTCATTAATTCTTACATTAATGGCAATGCTGCAAGGAAGTGGTAAGGTGGGTATGCCTACATTGTTTTTACTACTTGGAGTATGCAGTAAGTGGCTATTAAATGGTATGCTTATACCATCTTATGGGGTACTAGGTGCAGCTATATCTGGAAATATTAGTTTAGCAATCGTGTTCGTTCTGATGTTTTATTACTTTAAAAAGAGTTGGAAAATAAGTTTTGCTTCTTTTTCGTTTTATAAAGGTATTGCTATTTCTTCAATAATGATGATTGTTTGTGTAGTTGCATATGTATACGTGGCAGATGCCTTTTTGTTTGCTCGTTTATCGAGTCGAATTCAGTCAGTCGTTATATCGTTAAGTGCAGTTCTTTTAGGAGCGTGTATATTTCTAGTAATATTGGCAAAAAGGCGTGTCATTGCGGAAAAAGAGTGGTTTTTATTGCCATTCGGAAGAAGAATGGCTACCTTTCAGCTTTGGTTGAATAAAGAAAAGTAAGGTTGTGAGTAGATGAATGAAATAACAATTATCGGCCTTGGGGCAAGTGATTTAGATCAGTTACCTCTGGGAATATATAAAAAACTAAAAACAGCAGAGCATCTTTATGTCCGTACAGAGCAACATCCTGTTTTGCAGGAATTAAAAGCAGAAGGCCTTACATGGACGAGCTTTGATGGTATATATGAAAAGAATGAACAATTTGAAGGGGTTTATGAAGAAATTGTGGACGAGCTTCTTCAATTGGCAAAGGATAATCCTGTTATATACGCAGTGCCAGGCCATCCCTTAGTAGCGGAACAAACTGTTCAGTTATTAGTTGAAGCCGAGCGACAAGGAAAAGTAATAATTCGAATTGAGGGTGGACAAAGCTTTTTAGACCCTATATTTGCAGCCTTGCGAATTGATCCTATTGAAGGATTTCAGTTATTAGACGGAACGAGCTTAAAGCGTGATGATATACAAATGGGTTCCCATGTACTAATAGGCCAAGTCTATGATGCCTTTAGTGCCTCAGAAGTAAAACTAACTCTGATGGAAAAGTACCCAGATGAATATGAAGTAACGATTGTTACCGCTGCTGGCTCTTCCCAAGAAAAATTAACTAAGGTGCCATTATACGAGTTAGATCGAGTAATGAAATTAGATAATTTAACAACATTATATGTTCCACCAATACTTGCGCAAGAAAATAGATTGAAGGAGTGGCAAACACTTAGACAGATTGTAGCTGATTTACGTGGCCCTAACGGCTGTCCGTGGGATAAGGAGCAAACACATGACTCTCTAAAGAAATATGCTGTAGAAGAGGTGTATGAGCTTCTCCAAGCCATCGATGAAGAAGATGATGAGCACATCGTCGAAGAACTAGGAGATGTACTTCTCCAAGTGTTTTTACATGCGCAAATAGGCGAAGATAATGGATACTTTAGTTTAGAAGATATTCTAGCAGCGATCTCAGATAAAATGATTCGAAGACATCCACATGTTTTTGGAGATGTAGTAGCAAATAATTCAGAGGATGTTCTTCGCAACTGGCAACAGATTAAAGCGGAAGAGCAAAAAAAGATTACGGAGTCTTTATTAGATGGAGAAATGAGAACGGATTCTTCTTTGTTAACCTCTTTTAATTATCAAAAGAAAGTTGCAAAAGTTGGGTTTGATTGGCCAGATGTGTCTGGAGCTTGGGAAAAGTTTGAGGAAGAGCTAGATGAGTGGAAAAAAGAGCTGGAAGTTGGTACAAAGGATACGCAAGTAGATGAGCTGGGAGATTTGTTATTTACAGTTGTCAATTTAGCGCGCTTTTACGGACTATCTCCAGAGCTAGCAATGATGCAAGCTAACGAGAAGTTTAAAAGAAGATTCCAATTTATTGAGTTGCGTGTAAAAGAAGGAAAAGGCGATTTTTCCAGCTATAATTTAGAAGAACTAGATGGATTTTGGAAAGAAGCCAAAAAATTAGAGAGGTAGTGTCTTCATGAGATTAGATAAGTTTTTAAAAGTTTCCAGATTGATCAAACGTAGAACATTAGCAAAAGAAGTAGCAGACCAAGGAAGAATTACAATTAACGGAAAAGTAGTGAAAGCAAGTTCTGTTGTAAAAGTAGGAGATGAGTTGTCTATCCGCTTTGGACAAAAAGTGGTGACAGCTATGGTCGATGCTATTAAAGATTCTGCGAAAAAAGAAGATGCAGCTTCAATGTTTACTATTACAAAAGAAGAGCGACTAGAAAAAGTAGATCCAGAATTTATAGATGATGAAGACTAAGAATTGTATGATACTAGTTTAAAGTTGGATCAATATTTATTGAGAAAAAAGCATGGCAGTTGTCATGCTTTTTTTTTATGTGCATACAATGAAAATAGGACAAGGAGAGGAGAGATTATATGCAATATCAAGCAGAAAACCAAACAATTACAATTCCATCGGGGGATCACTTAATTTCCTTAAGAAATCGCAAAAGAATGGACTTAACATCTGTAAAATCAATTGAACGATTCGATCAACAAGAATTTTACGTAAGAACGTCTCAAGGTATTCTTCACATTAAAGGAGACGATTTGAAAATTGTCCATTTAGATGTAGATAAAGGGCTTCTTACTTTAGAAGGAATTGTTCGAGTAATGCAATATGATGAGGAGCAGAATTTAGAAGGCGCTAGAGGGTTACTTCATAAACTATTCGGATGACACTCTCTCTACAGTTTTTTACTTTATTATTAATGACCCTGAGCGGAGTGCTAGTTGGTGCTATAATCGAAGGGACGCGCTTTATAACGGATAATTTTCCGCGGCGTTCCTTGATTTTTAAATATCGTATTGCTTTAGAAATTTTAGTATGGATATTTCTTGGAATAGGAACTTTTTACCTCCTTTTTAATGTGCGTGATGGAATATGGCGAATATATGACCCGCTTGCACAAATAGTAGGAATTCTATTGTATGAGCAGTTTTTTCAGCCCGTATTTCGGCTAGCTGGAAGAATCTTTTTGCGTTTAGTCGTACAACCAATATGGTTTATCTTACGATTAATAATAACGATCCTACGTAAAATTATGCATTTTATCCTAGTGATTATAGGGGTACTCCTAAAACCTTTTCGTTTTATCTATCAAAAAATATGGCATTTGGCCCTTCAGAAAAAACCAAACCTACGTTATAATAAAAAGTACACTAAAAAATTGAAATAGTTTGATAGGAGAGGGCGACATGAGGCAGAAACAAAAAAACATACCCACAGAGAAACAAGTTGCATCCATTAATACGGATTATGTTCGTTCTGTCCAACGTCAAGAAACACATAAAAAGTCAAAAAAAATACGCTTATTTAAAAGGTTAAGTATATTTGGAGTTCTATCCGTTATTATTATAGGATTTTTCATTTCGACCTTAATAAACAGTAAAAGTACTTTAGAAGAAAAAAAGCTACAAAAAGAGCAAGTGACGGAAGAACTTGCAAAAGTGCAAGAAGAGCAAGAAATACTAAAACTGCAAATTTCCAAGTTAAACGATGACGAGTACATTGGAAAATTATTAAGAAAAGAATATTTCCTTTCAGAAGAAGGGGAAATTATTTTTACTTTGCCCGATAAAGAGGGAAAATAATTTTAAAAAAGCGACCCGTAAAAGAGTAGTCTTATTGACACTCTTTTTTTGTTAGCTATAATAAAGGTAGAGTCTGTATTAAATAAATACAAATTCGTTTTAAGAGTCGCTTAAAATTTAAGGAGGAGCATTTTTTTTATGTCAATTGAAGTAGGCAGCAAGGTACAAGGTAAAGTAACAGGAATCACTAACTTCGGAGCGTTCGTCGAGCTACCAGGAGGCTCAACAGGTCTGGTTCACATTAGCGAAGTTGCGGATAATTATGTGAAGGATATTAATGAGCATTTGAAGGTTGGAGATGTTGTTGAAGTAAAAGTGATGAATGTTGAAGCGGATGGCAAAATCGGATTATCTATTCGTAAAGCAAAGCCTCAAGCGGAAAGACCGGAGAGACCAGAACGTCCTCAGCGTCCACGTAACAACAATCGCCCAAATGATCGTGATCGTCCAGGCAAAGAGAATTTTGAGCAAAAAATGGCACGATTCTTAAAGGATAGTGAAGATCGTTTGTCTACGTTAAAGCGTGCAACTGAATCTAAGCGCGGTGGCAGAGGCGCTAAACGAGGATAACATGCTGTCTGTTTTATCGGTAGAAAAAATGTTTAATAGATGAAAGGTGTTCAGCTTTGCTGACGCCTTTTTTTGTACAATTTATTAGACTTAACAAGTAGCGGGAGGGTAATTTATGAGCAAAGAGGAAATTCTAACATCACACAAAGATTATTTAGACTGGGTGGATTCACTTTTTACGCTAAGCGAAGAGACAGCGAACATTCCTTATAAAGAAGGTAAATGGTCACCAAATGAAATTATCATGCATTTAGCAGAATGGGATCGATTTACGTTAAATGAGCGTCTACCTTTAA
>Ga0157371_10003317_pt1 | contig 14714 bp, 13 predicted proteins | sample C45metaG_FD_113462 | JGI IMG/M metagenome (GOLD analysis project Ga0157371, IMG submission 113462) | Corn rhizosphere microbial communities from Kellogg Biological Station, Michigan, USA - C4-5 metaG | ecosystem: Host-associated > Plants > Roots > Rhizosphere > Soil | place: USA: Michigan...
CGACGTGCTGGAAAAGTACCACCCGGAAGTCGTGCGTTACCTGCTGGTGTCGAGCCATTACCGCAGCGCGATCAACTATTCGGAAGACAACCTCAAGGACGCCAAAGGTGCACTGGAGCGTTTCTACCACGCCTTGAAAGGCCTGCCGAATGTGGCGCCTGCTGGTGGCGAAGCCTTTGTCGAGCGTTTCACCCAGGTGATGAACGACGACTTCGGCACACCGGAAGCCTGCGCGGTGCTGTTCGAGATGGTTCGCGAGATCAACCGTCTGCGCGAGAGCGATCTTCAGGCGGCGGCCGGTCTGGCGGCGCGCTTGAAAGAGCTGGCCAGCGTGTTGGGTGTGTTGCAGCTTGAGGCGGATGACTTCCTGCAGGCCGGTGCCGAAGGGCGGGTCGACGCGGCTGAAGTCGATGCACTGATTCAGGCTCGCCTGAATGCGCGCGCCAACAAGGACTGGGCCGAATCCGACCGCATCCGCGACCAGCTCACCGCCATGGGCGTGGTGCTGGAAGACGGCAAGGGCGGCACGACGTGGCGTCTGGCTGACTGATTGTCCGATCCGTAAAAAACAAAACCCGCCTTGTGCGGGTTTTGTTTTTTCTGGGGGGTGTCAGCTCAGCAGACCGGTGCTGACCGCGACAATCAGGAAGATCCCGAGCACAGCGCGGTAGATGACAAACGGCCAGGTGGAGAACTTCTCCAGAAAGCGCATCAGGCCCCAGATGGCGAAAAATGCCGAAATGCTGGCGATCACCAGGCCGAAAATCAGATGCGCCCAGGCTTGCGCGGGCAGATCGGCATGGAACAACACCCACAGCTCCTTCAAACCGGCCAGGGCGATGGCGGGCAGCCCCAGCAAAAAGGAGAACCGTGCAGCCTCTTCACGTTTGAAGTTGAGGAACAGCGCTGCTGTGAGTGTAGAGCCCGAACGCGACACCCCGGGAATCAGCGCGCCGATCTGCGCAATACCGACGATCAGCGCATCGCGCAGGCGCATTTCGCCTACGGTGCGGCGATGCTGGCAACTGAGTTCGGCGGCCGCCAACAACACCGCCATGACCACGCAGGAAATCCCGATCACCATCAGACCGCGCAACGGCGAGTTGCAAGCGTTGAGCGTCGAGGACAACGCGATGCCGGCAATGCCGATAGGAATGGTCGCCAGTACGATGGCCACCGCGAGGACGAACCACTGGTTGCTGTAATCGCGTTGGCGTACGGCGCCGATACTGCCGCTGACGAGTTGGCTGACATCACGCCAGAAATAACTGACCACCGCCGCCAGTGCGGCTAATTGCATGGCCGCGGAAAACGCCGAGCCGGGGTCCGGCCAGCCGAGCAGGGCGGGCACGATGCGCATGTGCGCGGTGGAGGACACGGGCAACAACTCAGTGATGCCCTGAACAATGCCCAAGAAGCCGATTTGCAGGTAATCCAGTGAGGCGAAGCCGATATCGAGGCCAGTAGAACAGATGTTGGTCAAAGCGCTTATCCTGTGAGGATCAGGAGGAGGGAGGTTCTAAATCAAAGGCATGGGTGAAAAGCTGCAACATTTCGTCACAGTTTAGTCTGTTCGGTCAATGGTGTGGCTGATGGTTTTGCGCTGATTCAACTCGCGAGAGGCGCGCCCAGCCAACCTGTCACTCAGCCTGGCGCAACCGCTTGTAAAGGGTATTTCGGCTCACTCCCAGCCGCCGCGCCAGGTGCGAAATATTCCCCCCTGCCGCTTGCAACAACCGATTCAAATCCTCGGCATCATTCAAGTCAGCCGCCAGCGGCTCCGTTGTTTCAACCGGCTCCATCTCCAGATCCACAAAGAAATCATCCGGCAAATGCTCCGGCCGCACCGGCTGTTCCTCGGCCATGGCCAGCGCCACCTGCATCACGCTGCTGACCTGGCGTAAATTTCCCGGCCACGGATGACGACCGAACAATTCCATCACCTCGCGGCTCAACCCGGCCCATTGCGCGGGTTCTCGGTGTTGCTCCCACAAGCGTTTGAACAGCGCCTGCTTGTCACTGCGTTCCCGTAGCGGCGGCAATTCCAGGGTCAAGCCGCCGATGCGGTAATACAGGTCTTCGCGAAAGCGCCCAAGTTGCACCTGCTCGCGCAACGAGCGGTTCGTCGCCGAGATGATCCGTAGATCCACCGGGAACAACTCGCTGCTGCCCACCGGTTGCACGCAACGTTCCTGCAAAACCCGCAACAGCCGTGCCTGGGTCGGCAGCGGCATGTCGCCGATTTCATCGAGGAACAGCGTGCCTTTGTCGGCCTTGCGGATCAGTCCGATGCTGCCTTTCTGGTTGGCGCCAGTGAACGCGCCTTTCTCGTAGCCAAACAGCTCGGACTCCACCAGTTCGGCGGGGATTGCTGCACAGTTCACCGCAATGAACGGTTGTTTGCTACGTGAGCTGGCCTGATGCAGCGCTTTGACGAACACTTCCTTGCCGACCCCGGTTTCACCGTGAATCAACAGCGGAATGTCTTTTTCCAGCAAACGCTCGGCCTGTCGTACGGCTTTTTCCACGCGGCTGTCGCCGAAGTGCAGGGTGTTGAGGCTGATCGCGGCAGGCGAGGTGTCGGCGCGCTTTGCTTCAGCATTCTCTGTTTCAGTGCTCTTCATTTCAGCGAAAAGCCGCGCCTGGATCGGCGCCTGCTTCGGTCGTTTCAGTATGCACTGGAAGCGGTTGCGACCGGCGGCTTGCAGGGAAAAAGGCAGGCCTTCGGGCTGGTTCAGCAGTTCCAGCAGCGAGACTTTGAACAGACTTTCGACGCTGACCCGCGACAGGCTGATGCCCAGCAAGTTATCGGCACGGCGGTTGGCCGAGAGCACTTGACCGGTTTCATCGAAAATCAACAACCCGGCCCATTGGCTGTCGAGGTTGTTTAACCCGGTATTGAACGTCAATTGAAAATGCTGGCCATGGAACAGGTTGAGGATCAGCCGGTTCTCCACGGTCTGGCTCATCATCTTGACCATGCCAAGGGTGTGGGAGGGCGGCAGGTAGCTGTCGCTGGACACGTCCAGCACCGCGATCACCTTGCGCTCGGCATCGAAAATCGGCGCGGCGGACCCGGTCATGAAACGGTTGGCCTTGAGGAAGTGCTCATCGTGCTCGATGTGCACCGCTTGCTCGCAGGCCAGCGCGGTGCCGATTGCATTGGTCCCGCTGCAACGCTCCATCCAGCTGGCGCCAGCGTTGAAACCGCGGGTCAGGCTCGGCTCGATGAAGCGCTGAGTGCCCCATGAGGTCAGCACCTGGCCCTGTTTGTCGGCGAGCATGATCAGGCAATTGGAGTTGCTCAAAATGTTTTCGTAATACGGCAGGACTTCCTGATGCGTGGTCTGCACCAATGAATGCTGGCTTTCGAGCAACTGCGCGATATCCGCCGCCGGTAGCTGATCGAACGCCGGGGCACTCTGATGATTGAGGCCAAACGCGCGGCAACGTGACCAGGAGTCCTGGATGATGGCGTCGTGGGACAAAACGGGGGCAGGTGCGGCCATGACAGTCAGCCTCTGAGAAACGCTTTTATTGTTGTTATAGGTATTCCCCTGTGGGAGTGAGCCTGCTCGCGATAGCGCTGGGTCAGTCGACATCAATGTTGGCTGACCCAGCGCTATCGCGAGCATGCTCACTTCCACAGGTTGCTCACTTGCGGTCTTGCTCGGGGGAAGGCAAAAACATCCGTAGAGTGTTGTTCACTATTGTTCATTGTCAACGCTTCGATTGTTCAGTTGTTCAAGCGTGATTGTTCATTTCTGTTCAGCAACGAAAGCAGGCTTACCGCTGTTTCGAAGTTTTTCAAGACGGATCAAAGGCTTGCATTTTCTGGCATGAAACTCGCTCTGTGTCTGGGGTCGCTTGACTCCAAATAATAAAAAAGGCCGAGCCATGTCATTAACCCTGGAGCACGTCAGCCGTACCGTCGAGGGCCAGACCTGGATCGACGATGCGAACCTGAGTTTCGAACCTGGATCCTTCAACGTTTTGCTTGGACGTACGCTGTCCGGCAAGACCAGTCTCATGCGCCTGATGGCCGGTCTGGACAAGCCCGACAGCGGCCGCATCCTGATGAATGGCGTCGACGTCACGCAGCGCCCGGTGCGATTGCGCAACGTGTCGATGGTGTATCAGCAGTTCATCAATTACCCAACCATGACGGTCTTCGAGAACATCGCCTCGCCCCTGCGCCAGGGCGGCGTTTCCAACGAGCTGATCCAGAGCAAAGTGCTGGAAACCGCGAAGATGCTGCGCATCGAGAAGTTTCTCCAGCGCCATCCCCTCGAACTGTCCGGCGGCCAGCAACAGCGCACGGCGATGGCTCGGGCGCTGGTCAAGGATGCCGAGCTGATCCTGTTCGACGAACCGCTGGTGAACCTGGACTACAAACTGCGCGAGGAACTGCGCCAGGAAATGCGCGAGCTGTTCAAGGCCCGCCACACCATCGCCATTTATGCCACCACTGAACCCAACGAAGCGCTGGCCCTGGGCGGCACCACGACCATTCTTCACGAAGGCCGGGTGATTCAGAGCGGCAAGTCTTCGCAGGTCTATCACCAGCCGCAAACGGTGCTGGCGGCGGAGTTGTTCTCCGAGCCGCCGATCAACCTGATGCCGGGCCGTATCGCCGGCAATGAGGTCAGTTTCGCCAACTTCGTGCACTTTCCGTTGAATGTGGATTTGCGCCCGGTGGGCGAGGGCGAGTTCCGCTTCGGCGTGCGCCCCAGCCATATTTCGCTGGTGCCGAGCAACGACGATGACCTGGAGCTGGCGGTGACCGTCGAGGTGGCCGAGATCAGCGGCTCCGAAACGTTCTTGCACGTACGCAACGAACATTTCCTGTTGGTGCTGCACTTGCCCGGCGTGCACGAGTACGACGTCGATGCGCCGATCCGCATCTACATCCCGACCCATAAACTGTTTGTCTTCGATGCGCAGGGACGGCTGGTCCAGGCGCCCGGTCGCCGTATCGCGAGGGTTGCCTGATGGCCGAAATACGATTGCAGAATCTCGCCCACAGCTACACCCGCACGCCGACTGGCCCCGAGGATTACGCGATTCGTGAGATGGACCACATCTGGGAGCAGGGTGGGGCTTACGCGTTGCTCGGTCCTTCGGGCTGCGGTAAATCGACGTTGCTCAATATCATTTCCGGGTTGCTCAGTCCGTCCCAGGGCCACGTTCTGTTCGACGGCAAAGCGGTCAATGACCTGACCCCGGAGAAGCGCAATATCGCCCAGGTTTTCCAGTTTCCGGTGGTCTACGACACCATGACGGTGTTCGACAACCTGGCCTTCCCGCTGCGCAACCAAGGCATGGCCGAGGCGAAAATTCACAGTAAGGTGCAGGAAATTGCCGAGGTCCTCGACCTCCAGACGTTGCTGAGCAAGAAGGCGCGCAACCTCACCGCCGATGAAAAGCAGAAAGTCTCCATGGGCCGCGGGCTGGTGCGCGATGACGTCTCGGCGATCCTCTTCGATGAGCCGCTGACGGTGATCGACCCGCACCTGAAGTGGAAGCTGCGGCGCAAACTCAAGCAGATCCATGAGCAGTTCAACATCACCATGGTCTACGTCACCCACGATCAGTTGGAAGCATCGACCTTCGCCGACAAGATTGCCGTGATGTACGGCGGGCAAATCGTGCAGTTCGGTACGCCGCGCGAATTGTTCGAGCGGCCAAGTCACACCTTTGTCGGCTATTTCATCGGCAGCCCCGGCATGAACCTGATTCAGGTGCAGCCACAACCGGGCGGTGTCGGTTTTGCTTCGACGCATTTGCCGTTGTCTGACGCGCAACAAAAACGCATCGCCGAATCGCAGTGGAAAACCCTGAAGGTCGGCATCCGTCCCGAGTTCGTGCATGTGTGGGACGAACCGGTTGATGACGCGATGCAGGCACAAGTCGTACACGTCGAAGACCTCGGCACCTACAAGATCCTGACCCTGAACCTCGACGGCGCGCCGCTGAAGGTGCGCCTGGCCGAAGACAAGCCCGTGCCCGAAGGCACGGCTTACATCAGCTTTCCGGCGCAGTGGTTGATGGTCTACGCCGACGATTACTTGCTGGAGACGCAGCCATGAACAAGGTGCAAAACAATAAAGCCTGGTGGCTGGTCCTGCCGGTGTTCCTGCTGGTGGCGTTCAGTGCGGTAATCCCGATGATGACCGTGGTCAACTATTCGGTGCAGGACATCTTCGACCAGTCCAGCCGCTACTTCGTCGGTGCCGACTGGTACAAACAGGTGCTGCTGGACCCACGGCTGCACGAGTCGCTGCTGCGTCAGTTCATCTATTCGGGCTGCGTGCTGCTGATCGAAATCCCGCTGGGCATCGCCATCGCCCTGACCATGCCGACCAAGGGGCGCTGGTCTTCGCTGGTGCTGATTATCCTGGCGATTCCGCTGCTGATTCCATGGAACGTGGTCGGCACCATCTGGCAGATCTTCGGTCGGGCCGATATTGGCTTGCTGGGGTCGAGCCTCAACGCCATGGGCATCAGCTACAACTATGCGGCGAACACCATGGACGCCTGGGTCACGGTGCTGGTGATGGACGTCTGGCACTGGACCTCGCTGGTGGCGCTGTTGTGTTTTTCCGGGTTGCGGGCCATTCCTGACGTGTATTACCAGGCGGCGCGAATCGATCGGGCCTCGGCCTGGGCGGTGTTTCGCCACATCCAGTTGCCCAAGCTCAAGAGCGTGCTGTTGATCGCGGTGATGCTGCGGTTCATGGACAGTTTCATGATTTACACCGAACCGTTCGTGCTCACCGGCGGCGGCCCGGGCAATGCCACCACCTTCCTGAGTCAGACACTGACCCAGATGGCTGTAGGGCAATTCGACCTGGGGCCGGCTGCCGCGTTCTCGCTGGTGTACTTCCTGATCATCCTGTTGGTGTCCTGGCTGTTCTACACCGCCATGACTCACTCTGACGCCAACCGCTGAGGTCTGCCATGAGCAAGAGAAAGCTGATCCCGCTGCTGATCTACATCCTGTTCCTGCTGGTGCCGATCTACTGGCTGCTGAACATGTCTTTCAAGAGCAACACCGAAATCCTCGGCGGCCTGACGCTGTTTCCGCAGGATTTCACCTTCGCCAACTACAAGGTGATCTTCACCGACCCGAGTTGGTACACCGGTTATCTCAATTCGCTGTACTACGTGAGCCTGAACACGGTGATCTCCCTGAGCGTGGCGCTGCCGGCGGCTTATGCGTTCTCGCGTTATCGCTTCCTCGGCGACAAGCACCTGTTCTTCTGGCTGCTGACCAATCGCATGGCGCCGCCTGCGGTGTTTCTGCTGCCGTTCTTCCAGCTGTATTCCTCGATCGGCCTGTTTGATACGCACATCGCCGTGGCCCTGGCGCATTGCCTGTTCAACGTGCCTTTGGCGGTGTGGATCCTCGAGGGCTTCATGTCTGGCGTCCCGAAGGAGATCGACGAAACGGCCTACATCGATGGCTACAGTTTTCCCAAGTTCTTCATGAAGATTTTCGTCCCGCTGATCGGCTCCGGAATCGGCGTCACGGCGTTCTTCTGCTTCATGTTTTCCTGGGTCGAACTGCTGCTGGCACGGACGCTGACGTCGGTGAATGCCAAGCCGATTGCGGCGGTAATGACCCGAACCGTTTCGGCGTCCGGCATTGACTGGGGCGTACTGGCAGCGGCGGGGGTGTTGACCATCCTGCCGGGCATGCTGGTGATCTGGTTTGTTCGCAACCACGTGGCCAAGGGCTTTGCCCTGGGCCGGGTCTGAGGAACTGATGATGGAATGGATGAGTTGGACCGGCCCCACGGCGGCGTTCTTCGGCGTCATTGCCTTGATGCTGGTTGGCATGACGACTTGGGAATTACGGTCGCCGAGTGTCCCTCGGCGTGGTCTTTTGCCGATTGCCACGACCCGTGGCGACCGGCTGTTTATCGGTCTTCTCGGCAGCGCCTACCTGCATTTGCTGGTAATTGGCGTCACCGACTGGAGCATCTGGGTTGCGTTCGCGTTGTCCCTGGTGTGGCTGTTGGCTGTGATGCGGTGGGGCTAGTCGAATCGCTCGGCAATCGTGCTCCAAAACCTAAACAGGAGGTCTCTATGTTCGACAAAAACAATAAGCTGCGACATAGCATTTCATTGGCAGCCATGCTGGCACTCAGCGGTTTGAGCGCATCGGCCTGGGCCGACGCCTATGAAGACGCTGCCAAAAAATGGATTGGCAGCGAGTTCAAACCGTCTACCCTGACGGCGGATCAACAGCTTGAAGAACTGAAGTGGTTCATCAAGGCGGCGGAGCCGTTTCGCGGGATGGATATCAAGGTTGTTTCCGAGACCCTGACCACCCACGAGTATGAGTCCAAGGTCTTGGCCAAGGCCTTCACCGAGATCACCGGGATCAAAGTCACCCACGACCTGCTGCAAGAAGGCGATGTCGTGGAGAAACTGCAAACCGTGATGCAGTCAGACAAGAGCATCTATGACGGCTGGGTCAACGACTCGGACCTGATCGGCACGCATTTCCGTTACGGCAAGACCGAAGCCATCACCGACTTGATGGCCAATGAAGGTAAAAACTTCACCTCGCCGACCCTGGACCTCAAGGATTTCATCGGCACCTCCTTCACCACCGCGCCCGATGGCAAGCTCTATCAATTGCCCGATCAACAGTTCGCCAACCTCTACTGGTTCCGCGCCGACTGGTTCGAACGGCCGGAGCTGAAAGCCAAGTTCAAGGAAAAATACGGTTACGAGCTGGGCGTGCCGGTGAACTGGTCTGCCTATGAAGACATCGCCAAATTCTTCAGCGAAGACGTCAAGGAAATCGACGGCAAGCGGGTCTACGGGCACATGGACTACGGCAAGAAAGACCCGTCCCTGGGTTGGCGCTTTACGGATGCCTGGTTCTCCATGGCCGGCGGCGGTGACAAGGGCTTGCCCAACGGTTTGCCGGTGGATGAGTGGGGCATCCGTGTCGAAGACTGCCATCCGGTCGGCTCCAGCGTGACCCGCGGGGGTGACACCAACGGCCCGGCAGCGGTGTTCGCAACCACCAAATACGTCGACTGGATGAAGAAATACGCGCCACCGGAAGCAGCGGGCATGACCTTCTCCGAATCCGGCCCGGTGCCATCCCAAGGCAACATCGCCCAGCAAATTTTCTGGTACACCGCGTTCACCGCAGACATGACCAAACCGGGCCTGCCGGTGGTGAATGCCGATGGCACGCCAAAATGGCGCATGGCACCATCGCCACGCGGACCGTATTGGGAAGAGGGCATGAAGCTTGGGTATCAGGACGTGGGTTCGTGGACGTTCATGAAGTCCACGCCTGAGAAACAGAAACTGGCGGCCTGGCTGTACGCGCAGTTCGTGACCTCGAAAACCGTATCGTTGAAGAAAACCATCGTCGGCCTGACACCCATCCGCGAGTCGGACATCAACTCGCAAGCGATGACCGACCTGGCGCCGAAACTCGGTGGCCTGGTGGAGTTCTACCGCAGCCCGGCCCGCGTGCAATGGACCCCGACCGGGACCAACGTGCCGGACTATCCGCGTCTGGCTCAACTATGGTGGAGCCACATCGCCGAAGCCGCCAGCGGCGACAAAACCCCGCAACAGGCGCTGGATGGCCTGGCCAAGGATCAGGACGCAATCATGTCCCGCCTGGAGCGTTCGAAAGCGCAAGCCGTGTGCGCGCCGAAAATGAACGCCGAACGCGATGCGCAGTACTGGTTCGATCAGCCGGGTGCACCGAAGCCGAAACTGGCGAACGAGAAACCGAAAGGCGAAACCGTGAGCTACAACGAACTGCTGAAGTCGTGGGCGGATGCACGCAAGTAAGAGGCTGTAATGTGAAACGCGAACGGCACCGAAAGGTGCCGTTTTGCGTTGTGCCTGTTCCTCAGCCATCGCGAGCAGGCTCACTCCCACAATGCTCTGCGATGTTCACAGCAATTGTGACCGACGCAATACCTGTGGGAGTGAGCTTGCTCGCGATGGCGGGCTGACATTCACCTGAGTCTGGTCACGTCCGTGTCCCTTTCCGCAAAACGGGGACTTTGGCGAGTAACCTCAAATTTGAATGCCGGGTGATTCCGGTTTGGCAGTAGGGTAAATCCGATAGACCTGCGAGCCGAAGCCGAAGGCAAAAAAAGGCGCCCTGACGGATACCCAAAAGACTCACCTCTTACCCAAGGAGCGCCAAGGTTAGAGCCCGGCTCCCACAGGTATTGCGCCGTTACCTGTGACTTGCCCATCAAATTGCTGATCGGCGTGCCCAGCTCATGGGCCAGGTCATCGCAGAACTGCGACAACTGCTGCACGCCCTGCGGCCACATAACGGATATGTAATTTGCGCGCCACCTTCATGAAAGGTTCGGATTGTTACCTTGATCTCGTTAGTTAATTAAACGAGGAATCAAACATGAAACTTGCACAACTGAGTGCGTTTGCAGCAGCGTTGGTGATGTCTTCCGTTGTTTTGGCTGAAGGTGGTGGCGACAGAGCCTTTGAAAAAATGATGGCGGCTAATGACCGCTCGATGGAGGCGTTTGTCGCCAAAGAACAGGCGCGTGATCCCGTTGTGTTGACTGAGAAGAAGGACGACAAGGCCCAAGACTTGTAAGCGTCTCGAGTGACCTTTCCTGGTCGCTCATCTGCGAGATCTTCCTTGCCTTCCATCAGTTCGGAAAAATGTCACGTTCCGTAGTGCGATCTTTTGTCAGCGCAGATGCTCACGTTTCAACGACTGGCGCACGGTTTTCAGAATCGCCAGCTCAAAGGCGTTGTGTCCGGCGTTGAGTAGCCGGCACCGCAACGATTGGTTCCGCCGAAGCCAGCGAACGCTGGCCATGCCAAAGGTATCGCTGATGCCTTGGATCACTTCAGTCTGGGCATCAAGCGAAGGCGCTTCGTCCGCGGCTGTGAAGAAGTACTGGTTTACGTGGTAATGCAATTCCAGGCGGATAGCGCGCACGGCTTCGTCGTCAACGAATTCTTCGAGTGCGCTCGGCTGCATCAATTGTCCGCTCAACTGCAATGTCGCCCTTGACCAGTGGAGGGCCGCCTGACGCTGCTGGATGGCGCAGCCATTGTTGAGGATCTGGTAGATCGCGCCGGCACTGACGGCGCGTGCCCCATGGGCAGTGGCCAAGAGGCCGCCATTCAAGGTTTGATCGTAGGCACGTACGTTGGCTGCAAACGGCACGAATACTGAGACCAGCGTGGTTTTCAGAACGGCCTCTGGATAGCGTTGCTGGTATTGAATGGCCAGCCAGCTACCCCACGAGACGCCGAGCATGCTGATCGTTTCGAACCCCAGATGCTGCCGCAGGGCTTCGATGTCTTCGACGCAAAGCCGGGTGTCGTTGTGTTGGAGTTCGCCATGGGGAACGGAGCGCCCGCAGCCACGCTGATCGAACAGGATAATGTCGAAACAGCGCTCATCGAAGAACTCCAGATGACGTCTGTCGCTGCAACCCCCGGGTCCGCCATGCAGGAAAAATATCGGTTCGCCACCTGGTGTGCCGTGTCGCTCCCAATAGAGTTGGTGACCGTCGCCGGTCGAGAGGTAGCCACTGATCACGATTAGGCGGGTGTCCTCAGCCTGTAGAACTGAAACAGTTCCGTGTGACCGGGACGGGCCGCTACGCTGGATATCAGTTCAAGCTTCAGCACCTGAGCCATATAGGGCACGGCGATCAGCACCGGCGTATGGCCGAAAAGGAGAATCGTGCCTCCCGGTTTAACCCCGGCTGCCATATCGAGGAACGCTTGCTGCGTGTCCTTGCGCGTCATCACTTCGGCATTGAGGAAACGCAGGATCAGCACATCGCATTGAATACCTGTTGTCGCGATTTGGCGGGCATCGGCGAGGTAGAACCGGGCGGCTGAAGTGCCATGATGCTTTTTGGCATATTCGATCATGGACGCTGAGCGATCAGACCCCAGGCATTGGCGATCCGGGAGTTCGCCAGCGAGGTGCGCGATGAACTCGCCCGTCGAACACGCCGGGTCATGGATCACCGAGCCGGGAGATGACAGGGAATTGATCAGGCTTGTGCAATGCTGGCGAAAATGCCGTTCGTCAGCATCCAGCTGCGTGGCGAGCAACTCAGTACATTGCCAGTACTCGGGCGGGCAGACGCACTCTCGGCCTCTGTCATCCATGGCAGGAAACGGAAAACGCACTTCGCTGCCCGATTGCGTCAATGCGTTATGGAACGCGGTTTCTTTCTCCTGTGCAGATACAGCATGAAAATAGATCATGGCGCCTTGATTGCCCCACTGCCACTCCGCCAGCGGTCCGAGCAACATCCAGGATTGGAGCACGCTGCTGATGTACCAGCCGACCGTCTCGCTGTGTTGCAGGACTTTGCGGCCGACCCATTCGTTGCCGCCGACACGCAGGAAAAACAAATGATGCAGGCCCGAGCCGAAGGGTTCGATGAAGCTATCGAGCTCGCCTGGCGATGCCTTGCGTCGGGGGAATGATAGAGCGAGGCGGTGTTCTCGACGAAGGGCAGGGGTCATGTTGCCACTCCCTGGTTCCTTTGCAGGCGCCGTCCTCGTGCCTGCGGTATCACCACGTTGCCGCTGGACACCACAAAAAAACGCTCAAGCCCCGGAATGACGACGTTGACCAGCGTGGTCCCCAACGGCGTCTGATGCAGTTGGGTGACTCCCAGCGCGCGCCCATGCTGGTGGAGATCTTCTGCCAGCAAGTTGATTTGCTCGGCCAATGGTCGCTCATTGATTGTTTCGGATAATTCGACGGTGAATTGCTCGCACAGGGTCAGCAGTGGATACAGATCGAATTGCAGGCAGCGGAGCAGACGAGGAAATTTGCTCAAGTGCCGTTGCGCATTACTCAGGTAGTGTTGCAGTTCTGGTTCCGAGGCCCCGTGATGCAGTTGGACGAGTTCGGTCAGCGCCCGCCACGCGCCATGTCGGGCGCTGATCGAGCTACCGCTGCCGAACACGCGAGGATGAGGACCAGGTTTGGTTGTGAATGCCAGAAAGGTGCGTGGCAGGAATTCAGTGCTGATGTCGATCAGGATTATTTCCGCTCCAATCTCCGCTTCGGCGTCTGACCACAGTTGACCTAATTCTTCGTGATCTGCCACGCGACCGACCCGGCGCAACACAGGTCGGTTCTCGTAGTAAAAGTGCTCCAGCAGAAACAGCGAGACCGCATCACGCTCGATGCATTCATTTGCCGCATGCAAGACCGCTTCGTCGTAACTCGCGCCAATGGCCGTTCCACTGTTAGAGGCATATCGCCGTAATACGCCGTAGTTCGTAGTGTCTTGTTCCAGCGGCTGGCGTGAATAGTCGGGAGTGCATAACGCAACGGGGTAAGAGAATGAAGTTTTTTTGAAAAAATCCGTATAAGTTCTGCAGGCTGTCAAGGCATCGGCTTGGTCGATGAGAGTGGAAAGAACAGTGTCATCGATAAATAGTGGCGAGTCGGAAAAATAGTGCGGGGCGATGCAGTGAATATCGCAGGAGCTGAAGTGATCACTTAGGTGATGTTCCAGTGTTTCGTAAAGTGCGCCCACCTGGGCGTGATGGAGGTAACCTTTTCCCGCTCCTCTGGCGATGCCCTGTTGATTGCCAACATTCGCCGAGACATGCACCGCGACGATCTTTTGTCCGAGTGTGCGGGGTTCTGCGCGAATCCCCAGGATTTCCAGTTCGGCGTGAATCCTCTGTTCAGCCTGAGCGAGGGTGAGTTCTCGTTCTGCACGTGTAAAGTTATCCATTGTTCCCTCCCTTGAAAAACGGGGGGCATTTGCCCCCCGCTTTCTTAAACGGCTTCCAGTTCTGCCTGTTCATCCTCGGTCAGTTGCAGTTGTTCGATTTGCTCTGCTGTGGGGGTGTCCTGTTGTTGCAGGTCGATAACTTTGTTTGCGTTCCAGCTGACAAGGTAACCCATAGGTAGACTCTCTTTTTTGTTGGATAGGGAGTGCTTAATCAAGCACGGAGCAACTGTATAAGTTGGAAGTTGGTCGGTCAAAAATGACGGGAAGTTACAGTGTCGTTGTTTTTGGTGTAAGGAAACACATACATATTAATCCGCGATTGACGACTTTGTTTCGTAAACTGGGGCGGACGCCGAGTAAACACCGCATTCGCTGCAGCGATGGGGGAAATGGGATGTGGGAATATTCAGATAGTTGGGTAGCCAAATTGCAATGATGAGTTTGTTTTCGTTCCTTTACAGGTGTGCGCGGAGATTTTTCCTACCGCGTTTGAAGTTTCTTCAGACAGCGACGCGTGTTTACCCATCAAATTCAATCGGCAAAAGCCTTTGCTGTCTGCACAAATGAAAACGCCCCGAACACGTTGGTAATGCTGTTCACTTAAGAAAGCGTTGCAGCTGATCGTTCCCATGCTCCGCGTGGGAATGACGCCGGGGACGCTCTGCGTTCCGACATCAGGCTGAGTCTTGCGCAAGGGTGACGCGGAGCGTCACGGGATGCATTCCCACGCGGAGCGTGGGAACGATCAGGGGATCACCACGTGCAAGCGTTGAGCAAACAGGCCGGCTGGCAGGCCGCCTCGCTTTGGCTTTGGCGGTGCACGCCCCCTCGCTCCGGGCCCACGGAGCAGGACCGGAGCGAGGGCATGCCGAGCCTTAGCGAGGCACCGAACGTCAGGGGCAAAAGCGCTTGGTTACTTGGCGCTTCTCCAAGTGACCCGCCGTCAGGGCGGAACCC
>Ga0157371_10003318_pt1 | contig 14712 bp, 10 predicted proteins | sample C45metaG_FD_113462 | JGI IMG/M metagenome (GOLD analysis project Ga0157371, IMG submission 113462) | Corn rhizosphere microbial communities from Kellogg Biological Station, Michigan, USA - C4-5 metaG | ecosystem: Host-associated > Plants > Roots > Rhizosphere > Soil | place: USA: Michigan...
CGACGAGGCCGACATGCTGGAATGCAGCATGTACCGCCAGCCGAACTCCCGCCTGTCCTGTCAGCTCGCCGTGACCGCGGAAACAGATGGCCTCGTCGTCCGCATCGCGCCGGAGGAGTGAAGCTATGGTCGCGCATCCGGACTTCTCCGACGTCCTTATTGTCGGCGGCGGCCAAGGGGGCGCCCAGACCGCGATATCCCTGCGCCAACTCGGGTTCGAAGGTTCGATCACAATCGTCGGTGAAGAGACGGAGCTTCCTTACGAGCGGCCGCCGCTGTCCAAAGAGTACTTCGCGGGCGAGAAGGCGTTCGACCGCCTCTATCTCCGCCCCGCGACCTACTGGAGCGAAAAATCGGTTGCCCTTGTAACGGGCGAGCGTGTCGTGAGGCTCGTTCCTGAAGCCAGGACGGTGGAGACCGCGTCGGGGCTGACGCTCACCTACGGCGTTCTTGTCTGGGCGGCCGGTGGATCGCCACGGCGGATGTCATGCGACGGCGCCGCGCTGAAGGGTGTCCATGCCGTCCGGAACCGGGCGGATATCGACGCCATGCTGGCGGCGATGCCGACGGTGCAACGCGTCGTCATCGTTGGCGGCGGTTACATCGGATTGGAAGCCGCTGCGGTTCTGCGCAAGCTAGGCAAGTCGGTCACCCTCATCGAGGCCCAGAACCGGCTCCTCGCCCGAGTCGCGGGCTCTGAGCTCTCCCGATTTTTCGAGTCCGAACACCGTGCACATGGCGTGGACATCCGTTTGGGAGAAGGCGTGGACTGCCTGGACGGGAACGACCGCGTCAGCCACGCGGTGTTGGCGACGGGAGAAAGGGTTCCGGCCGACCTGGTTATCGTCGGCATTGGGATAGTGCCCAATATAGAGGTTCTAGCGAGCGCCGGCGCGGACGTGAGCAATGGGGTCGACATTGACGCCCGCTGTCGGACGAGCTTGCCGGACGTCTTCGCAGTTGGAGATTGCGCCAATCAGGTGAACCGGCACGCCCAGGGCGAGCGCGTCCGCCTGGAGTCTGTCCCGAGCGTATCGGAACAGGCCACGACGGTGGCGCGTGAGCTGACCGGGCAGGGCAAGGACCATGACGCCCTGCCATGGTTTTGGTCGAACCAGTACGATCTCAAGCTCCAGACCGTCGGCTTGTCGACTGGCTATGACGAAGAGATCTTGCGTGGCGATCCGGGTGAGCGGAGCTTCTCCGTCGTGTATTTGCGCGACGGCAAGATCATCGCCGTGGACGCCGTCAACGCGGCCAAGGCCTTCATGCGCGGCCGCACCTGGGTTACGGCGGGTGAAACGGCCGCAGTCCTTTTGGGCTGAGTGGTCAGAACGATCGTCGAGGCCCTCCGGTGACACCAGGAGGTCGCCGGCGCTTGGAAGAAGAGCAAAAAACGACAAAAGCCGCGTCGAAATTCGGCAATGCCTATAGTCCGCGTCCTGCGTATAACGATGGCTGATAAGAGCGGTCCAGCCGCCGATCGAGAGGGAAGGCAGGATGAAGGCGACAGCACAGTCGAAATTCGCATGCCCGCAGGCCGGGTCGCTTCAGGCGGCGTGGGTGTCGACGGCGGTGGCGACTTCGACCGCATTGACGTCCGGCGGACCGTTGCGCCTAATCGACCGCGTCGATCTGGGAGTTGTGTGATGCAGGGCGCGCTGTTACAGGAGCGGTCCGATAGCGCCGAGGCGATCATCAAGGACACCCTGCGTCGCGGGCCGGAGATCAGTGTGGCGTCCAGCGATGGCCGGTGGCGCTTCAGCCGCTGGCGGCAGTTCCTAGGTAGCTATTCCCTGCCGGGCCTGCCCGATCCGCTGTTCGTGGTCCAACTGGCCGGCAAGGCCGACGTGCGTACCTGGATGAACGGCGACTGGAGCGAGTCTACCTCCTTTCCGGGCGCGGCGACCATCGTCCCCGCGACCATGCCAACCCGCTGGCTGGTGGATGGCGAACTGGACTGCATCACCCTGTCGGTCGACTCCCACGGGCTGGAGGCGGCGTCGGTCCTGGACCAGTTCTCGAAGTTTCGCTTCGCCTTCGCCGATCCGCTGGGTAGCGCCCTGGCGCGGCAGATTTCCACCGAGCTTTACCAGCCGGCATCGGGTGCTCGGGATACCTATGTCTCGGCCCTGATCGACGCCCTGAAGGCCCATATGCTGCGCGGAGCGGTGACCGCCCCGGTCAACGCCATGCCGACCTCAGCCTTCTCGTCCTATCGCATCCACCAAATCATGAACGCCGTCTCCGAACATCCCGAGGCGGAGTACAGCGTCGAGGAGATGGCGGCCCAGTCAGGCTTGACGCCCTCCCACTTCTGCCGCGTGTTCAAGAAGGCGACCGGGGTCAGCCCGCACCAGTATGTGCTCAAGGCACGGCTTGAGCGTGCCCAGCGGATGCTGGCCAGTACCGACACCTCGATGAAGGTCATCGCTGACCTTCTGGGCTTCACCAGCCAGAGCCACTTCAACCGCGCCTTCAGGACGCACATGGGCGAGACGCCCTCCAGCTTCCGCGCCAGAGGCCAGGGGGCGAGGATGGCGTAGCGTTTCCGCCGCGCCAAACGCTGGGACGAGACGACCGCCCGGCCACCACATCAGACGAGACCGCCGACCCGCGACCGACCCTGGTCACGGACTGCGAACCCGTGCGCCAAACGACCAACACCGGACCAAATGAGCCGGGACATCAGACAAAACCAAGAGGGAGGACCAAAATGCGATTTAAGATTCTCACAGCGGCCAGCACGCTCGCGCTGATCTGCGGGGCCGGCGGCGCCTATGCCCAGGACGCGCAAAGCCCGTCCGCCGATCCGACCGCGACCGACGACGCCACTGTGGTGGACGAGATCGTCGTCACCGGCTCGCGGCTCCGCGACGAGTCCGTGCAGGAGACGCCCCTGGCCGTCTCGGTCGTCAACGAACAGATGATCGCCGACCTGCACGCGCCCGACGTCCGGGCCCTGTCCAGCACCGTGCCCAATCTGCAGATTTCCCAGAACCCGACGGCCAGCGGCACGCCCCTGATCTTCCTGCGCGGGTTCGGCGTGGTCGGCACCGAGGTGGCGACCGAGCCGGGCGTCGCCCTCTATGTCGACGGCGTTTATCAGCCGACGGTCTCGGGCGCTCTGGCGGAGTTGTTCGACACCGATCGCGTCGAGGTCCTTCGCGGCCCCCAGTCGACCCTGCTGGGCAAGAACGCCAGCGCCGGCGCCCTTTTGCTGCGCCGTATCCGACCCAATCCGGGCGCCGCCCCCGAGACCAAGGTCCAGGCCGAGTACGGCAGCCACAACCTGATCCAGGCCCAGGCCCTGACCACCTTCCCGATCGTCGAAGACGTTCTGGCGGCCAAACTCTATGGCTACTACCGCCAGCGTGACGGCTATATCGAGAACCGCTTCCCCGGTGGCCCGGACGGCGGGGCCGAGGACACCTGGACGGTCCGCGGCGCAGTGGTGTTCGAACCGACCGAGAACTTCAGCCTCTATGTCACCGCCGACTATTCCGCCCGCCACCCGACTCAGACGGTCGGCCGCGTGGCCACGCCGGCGAGCGCCTTCCCCTGCGCGAACTGGGGCTATTGCGACAGCGACCTGAACGAGCGCCGGGTCATGAACGCGGACTACAACGACCAACCCCGGGCGCGCGATCACAACATAACCGCCGACGCCGAGTGGAACCTGGGCGGCGTCACCCTCAGCTCGATCAGCGGCTATCGTCGCTATTCGCTGAACGACGCCGACCTTGACATCACCCCTGTCCCCGTCTTCCACGTCAACGACCAGATCTTCCGGGTCAAATCCTTCTCCCAGGAACTGCGACTGACCTCGGAAGAAGGCGGCGGCTTCGACCTCGGCGGTCGTCTCGCCTGGCTGGTTGCGGGCTATTACAACCACAGCACCTCGGATCAGACGCAGCCGCAGTATACCCGCTTCAGCCCGGCCGCGGCGGTCTCGATCTCCAACCAGGCCAGCCAGACGGTCCGGACCAGCTACGCCCTGTTCGGCCAGCTGGACTACGACATCACCGATCGACTGACCGCCTCCTTCGGCACCCGCAAATCCTGGGACGAGACCGAGCATAATTTCTCGCTTCGTGTGCCGGGCGCAGCCACCCCCGCCATGGGCAACACCCAGACGCGGAAGGACGACAATTTCTCGATCGAGGCCGGTCTGAACTACCAGATCGACGACACCAAAATGGTCTACGCCCGCTACTCCGAGGGCTATCGCGGCGGCGGCTTCATCGGCCTGGTGGGGTCTCTGGCCCAGTCGGTCGGCGGGTATGGTCCCGATACCTCGGCCTCCTTTGAGGTTGGCGCCAAGACCGAGTTCTTTGATCGCCGCCTGCTGCTGAACGTCGCCCTGTACGACACCGAGTTTGAGGACCTGCAACGCAGCCAGACGGAATCCACCGGCACCGGCTTCATCATGGTGACGCGCAACATCGCCGGCGCCGCCACGCGCGGCGCCGAGCTTGAGGCGGTATTGCGGCCGACGGACGGGCTGGAGCTGCGCGCCTCGGTCGGCTACCTGGATGCCAAATACACCGAGTACGTCGTCAACGGCGTCGACCTCAGCAACACCCCATTCTCTTTCGCGCCGGAATGGACGGGCAGCTTCATGCCGTCCTACGAGTTCCCCATCGCCACCCCAGGCGACCTGTTCGACACGGCGCGGGTCCAGGCCAACATCGCCTATGGCTCCGAACGACTGGTTTCCAGCGTCAACGACCCGCTGTTCATCCAGGACGGCTACACCACCGTCGATCTGCAGCTGAACCTCAGCGGAGGTCAGGGCGCGGGCTACACCGTCTCGGCCTACGTCCAGAACGCATTCGACAAAGACTATCTGACCTATGCCTCGCGCATCGCCAGCATCTCCACCTTCCTCTTCGACAACCCGGGTCGCCTGTTCGGCCTCTCGGTCGAGATGAAGTTCTAAGCTCCTCGTGAGGTCCTGCTCTTCGGAGCAGGGCGTTTCCTCCCCAATCTGCGCCGGCGAGATCGTTCTCGCCGGCGCTTTTTTGTGCGACGATCGGGACGGCGCCTTGACGATCGTCCAGCCGCCCCGGGCCCCTGCGTGCCGGAATCGCGAGGCCGCGACGCCTAAAATTAGGTTCTTATATCCAACGCTTTGGACCTGCGGCTCCCCCCCTGGCCGGAGACGGCTATCGGTACGCGTCCAGCGAACGCGCCGGGGGCGCCGGGGCTGGGCATCTGTTGGCTGATGGGCGCTTCCTCGGGCGTTCGGGAGACGGCCCACCCGCTTCGAGCAGGTCGAGCACCTTGGCCCGTACGCCCTCGAAGGCAGCAGCACCTCTTCCATCACATCGGGTCGATGGAGGGCCCGGTTCGGAAACGTCAGGCCTTCGGCTCAGACCGCCTGGGCGGCCGCCCGCCTACGCAGAAGCACTGCGCCCCTGAAGAGCACCAGCACTGCCAGGATCACCACGGGGATCAGGGCGGCCAGTCCGTATCTCAGGGAGGCGGCGCCATGCGTCGGCGCCAGAAGGTCGCTGACCCAGCCGACGAGGAACGGCCCACCGCTCAAGCCGATCAGGTTGATCATCAGGAGCAGGATGGCGCCTGAGGTGCTGCGCTCGCTGGGGTGGACTGCATTCTGCACGACCGACAGGGCCGGGGCCAGATACATGCTGAAGGTCATCCCCGGCACGAAGAACAGGGCCAGGGCCAGGGGCCAGCTGGGCGCCAGGAGGAAGCCGGCGAAGATCGGCATGGTGAAGAGCAGTCCCAGCGCCGGCATGAGGGCGTAGGCGCCTGGATTGGTTCGCGCCCAGCGGTCCGCCACCCAGCCGCTCAAGAAGATCCCACACGACATGGCGATGCCGTTCACGACACTGTACCACAGGGCGACTTCGGGCAGGGTCATGCCCATGGTGCGGATCAGATAGGCGGGCGCCCAGGCGGTGGCGCCATAGCCGCAGAAGGCCGACAGCCCCGCCGACAGGGCGGTGGAGCGCAGCACGGGATCCGAGAAGAAGGTCCGCAGGGATCGCAGCAGCGACCCGCCGGTCACGGCCTGGCGCGCCTTGTCCAGTCCGCCGCGCAGCGGTTCGCGCACCGTCGTCACCAGCAGGACCGCCAGCAGCAGGCCCGGCGCACCGGCGGCGAAGAAGGCCGCGCGCCAGCCGTAGGCATCGGCCACGACGGCGCCGAACGCGGTGCCGAGGGTGATCCCCAGCGGAATGCCCAGGGAATAGAGGGACATGGCGTAGCCCCGCTCTTGCGGCGGGAAATAGTCGGCGATGATGCTGTAGCTGGGCGGCGATCCCCCGGCCTCGCCTATGCCCACCCCAACCCGCGCGGCCGCCAGTTGCAGGAAGTTGCCGGCAAGGCCGCAGCAGACGGTGAAACCGCTCCAGATCGCGCAGGACACGGCGATGATCTTCACCCGGTTGTGGCGGTCCGCCAGCCGGGCGATAGGCAGGCCGAGGGTGGCGTAGAACAGGGCGAAGGCCACCCCGCTCAACATGCCCAGCTGGGTGTCGGACAGGTTCAGCTCCTCGCCGATCGGCGTCACCAAGATGGCCATGATCTGACGGTCCAAGAAGTTGACCGCGTAGATCAGCACCAGCACCACCACGACATAGTAGCGATAGGCGGACCGTGGCGGCGCCGGTTCAGGCGTGCGCAGGGACGTCGCATCACTCGTCTGGTCGGTCATCGGTGTCTCCCCTGCGGCCCGGTTTCAGGCGTCGATTTTGGCGGCAGCGGCCGCGATGAAGTCGGCGGCTCGTCGTTCCACGAAGGCGGCGATGCCTTCGCGGCTTTCGGCGCCTCGGCCTGCCAGGGCGATGGATCGCGCTTCGGCCTCCAGATGGCTTTCCAACGATGCTCCGTAGGCGCCGAGCAGGAGCTCGCGCGTGCGGCCCCAGGCCTGGATCCCGCCCCGCGCGACGGTCTCGGCCAGGGCCACGGCCTGGGCTTCGACCTCGCCGGCGGGAACGAGGCGCGTCACCAGTCCGAGATCCGCCGCCTGAGCGGCGCTCAGGGTCGGGTCGGTCAGCATCAGCTCCTGCGCCCGGCGCAGGCCGATCAGGCGCGGCAGTAGCCACGTCGAACCTCCATCCGGCGACAGCCCCAGCTTGCCATAGGCCAGGGTGAAGCTCGCCCCATCGGAGGCCAGGACGATGTCGCCCAGCAGGGCGAGGCTGAACCCGGCCCCCGCCGCCGGACCGTTGACCACGGTGATTAGGGGCTTCTGCATCCGCGCCAGCCGCGACACGGCCGAGTGCAGATAGCTGGTCAGCTCCTTCAGCAGATGAGGGATGCGCTCGCCCGCCGAGGCGAACAGCTTCACGTCTCCGCCGACGCAGAACATCCGCCCCGCCCCGGTCAGCACCACGCAGCGCACGCCAGGGTCCTCGTCGCAGTCGATGGCGGCGTCCATCAGCGCCTTCGCCATCTCGACATTGATGGCGTTGCCGGCCTGTGGCCGGTTCAGGATCAGCCGGACGACCGGACCTTGGCGTTCGATCAGCAGAGGGATCTCATCGGTCATGGCCGGGCCTGTCGGGCTTGTTGCAGGGCGATTTCGGAGATGATCGGAAGGGTGGCGATCATGTCGCGCGCATGGGCCGAGGACGCCGTGCCCCGTGCGATGCGGGCCTTGATGCCGTGGAAGATGGCCGCCAGACGGAACAGGTTGAAGGCGACGTAGAAATCCAGGTCCGGCACGGCGTCCAGCGCCCGCCGAGCGCGATAGATGTCGACGTAGTCCGCTTCGCTCGGCAGGTGCAGCGCCTTCAGGTCCGCGCCTACCAGGCCGGTCAGCATGGTCGGCGGAATCCGGTACATCATCATGTTGTAGGCGAAGTCGGCGATCGGCTCGCCGATGGTGGACAGCTCCCAGTCCAGCACCGCGACGATGCGCGGCTCGGTGGGGTGGAAGATCATGTTGTCGATGCGGAAGTCGCCGTGGACGATGGAGGGCGCGCTTTCCGTCGGCATGTGCTCGGGCAGCCAGGCGATCAATGCTTCCAGATTGGTCTCCGGTCCCGCCTCGGGGATGTCGGCCTGATACTGGCGCGTCCAGCGTTTGACCTGGCGGGCGACATAGCCGTCCGGCCTGCCGTAATCCTCCAGTCCGATGGCGCGGTAGTCGATCTGATGCAGTCTGGCCAGGGTCTCGGCCATGGCCGCAAAATAGGCCGGGCGGTCCTCGGCGGCGATGTCGGGCAGGGTCGCGTCCCAGAAGATTCGACCCTCAACCAGATCCATCACATAGAAGGATGTGCCGATGACGGACGGATCCTCGCACAGGCCGTGAACGTGCGGCACGGGGAAGTCGACCGTGCCGAGGGCATTGAGGATGCGGGCCTCGCGCTCGATCGCATGGGCGCCTTCGGCCAGCTGTCCCGGCGGCTTGCGGCGCAGCACATAGTTCCGGCCAGGCGTCGACAGGCGATAGGTTGGGTTGGACTGCCCGCCCTTGAACTGGTGGACGTCCAGGGGTCCGGCGAAGTCCGGGATGGTCCGCGCCATCCAGTCGGCCAGGGCCGCCTCGTCGAACCGGTGCCGGTCGCCGACCTCGGTGAAGCCGGCGTTGGGATTGGCGGCTTCGCTCATGCGGCTTCTCCGGTCGCCTCGGCGCGGGTGCGCGCCTCGCGCTTGATCGCCTTGGCCAGCGACCATTTGTGCACCTCGGTCGGGCCGTCATAGATGCGGAAGGCCCGAAGCTCCTTGTAGACTTGGGCGACGATCGTATCGTCGGTGACGCCCGTACCGCCCATGATCTGCACGCAGCGGTCTGCGACAGCGTAGAGCCCTTCCGACACCGCCACCTTGGTCATGGAGCTCTCGACGGTCCCCAGCACGCCTGTGTCCAGAACCCCGGCGCACCAGTCGATCATCAGCTCGGCCTGCTTCAGGGCGATCTGGTTCTCCGCCAGCATGAAGCCGACGCCCTCATGGTCGATCAGGGGCTTGCCGAAGGCCTGGCGCCTGACGGCATAGGCGACGGCGATTTCGTTGGCGCGGGTGCAGGCTCCCAGCCAGCGCATACAGTGCGAAAGGCGTGCGGGGGAGAGCCGCACCTGGGCATATTTGAACCCCTCGCCCGAGTGGCCCAGCATCTGGTCGGCGGGGACCCGCAAATTGTCGATCATCACCACGGCGTGGCCGCCCGGCATGGAGGTGTCGATGGTGTTCAGGATGCGCTCGATCCGGATCGCGGGATCGGGCAGGTCGACCAGGAACATGCAGGCGCCGTCTTCGGATTTCGCCATGACGATGCCGACGCCTGCGCCCTCGGCTCCGGTGATGAAGGCCTTGCGGCCGTTGATCACCCAGTGGTTGCCGTCCAGCCGACAAGTGGTCAGCATCATCGACGGGTCGGATCCGGCCCCGCCCTCGGACGCCGGCTCCGTCATGAAGAAGGCCGAGCGGGCCCGGCCCGAGACCAGAGGCTCCAGGAAACGGGCCTTCACCTCCGGCGACCCCACTTTGCCGATCAGATACATATTGCCCTCGTCGGGGGCGGCGACGTTGACGGCGATGGGCCCCAGCGGCGACAGGCCAGAGGCGCGCAGCACCACCGCCGTCTCGCGCTGGGTCAGGTGCGACCCGTCCGGCCGGATGTGCGGCGTCATGACGCCCGCCGCGCGCGCCAGATCGCGCAAGGCCACGACCAGGTCGTCGGACGGCCCGTGCGCGCCGCACCGGGGATCGGACTCATAGGGGGCGACCACATCGCGGACGAAGGCTTCGACGCGGGCGGCGATGCCGTGCGCCTCGTCGGAAATCAGGCTCAAGAGACAGCATCCTTTGCATGGTAGTCGTCGCGGATAAGCCGCTTCAGCAGCTTGCCGGTGGGTTCGCGGGGCAGAGTCGGGCGGAAGTCGATCTGACGCGGCGTCTTGACCCCGCCCAGCTGGTCGCGGGCCATCCGGGTCAGAGCGTCCGCCAAGGCGGGTCCAGCCTCGCTCCACTCCGTGGGTTGGACGACTGCCACGACCCGCTCGCCCATCTCCTCGTCGGGCGCGCCGATGACCGCGACGTCCGCCACTCCCGGATGGGTGATCAACAGGTTCTCGATCTCCTGCGGATAGATGTTCACCCCCCCCGAGATGATCATGAAGCCCTTGCGGTCCGTCAGGAAAAGATAGCCGTCTTCATCCAGCCGCCCGATGTCGCCCAATGTCGCCCATCCCTGCGGGCTATGAGCCTTGGCCGTCTTCTCGGGGTCGTTGTGATAGGCGAAGGCCGGGCCGTCCGAAAAGAAGACGTCGCCTGTCGTACCGACCGGCTGTTCGCGGAACTGCTCGTCCAGAATGCGGACCTTGCCCAGAACCGCCCGCCCGACTGAACCCGGCTTCTCCAGCCATTCCTGCGCCGACAGGGCGGTGATGCCGCAGGTTTCCGTGCCGGAATAGTACTCGTGGATGATCGGCCCCCACCAGTCGATCATGGCCTGTTTGACCGGTACGGGACAGGGCGCCGCCGCATGGACGGCCGCCGTCATGCTGGACATGTCGTAGCGGGCACGCAGAGCTGCCGGCAGCTTCAGCATCCGCACGAAATGGGTCGGCACCCAGGTGCTCGCCGTGACCCGGAAGCGTTCGATCAGGCCAAGGGCCTGTTCGGCGTCGAACTTGCTCATGATGACCACCGTTCCCCCCAGTCGATGCACTGTCATGGCCCAGCGCAGGGGCGCTGCGTGATAGAGGGGCGAGGTGGATAGGTAGACGGTGTCGGCGTTCATTCCATACAGGTCGCGCCCCATGGCCAGCAGGGCCGTCGGCTCGTCCAGTGGGCCCTCGGGCAGGCTGGGCCGAACCCCCTTGGGTCGCCCCGTCGTGCCTGAGGAGTAAAGCATGTCCGTCCCCGGCACGGCGTCATCCAGCGGATAATCAGGCAGGGCCGTACGGTCTTGCGTCCAATTCCTCAGCCCGCCCTGTCCAGTGATGGAGAAGGCGACGATGTCGAGGTCGGCCGCCGCATCGCTGACGCACTCCGCCAAGCGGTCCGAGGCAATCACAAGTCGCGCGCCAGCGTCATGCAGAATGTAGGCTAGGTCGCCGACGCTGCTCTTCGTCGAGAGGCTCGTGAGAAATACGCCAATCCGCTGCGCGGCCCAGGCGATCCGGAAGGTCTCGAAGCCGTTGTCGAGGACGACCGCGACCACGTCGCCGCGTTTCAGGCCCAACTCGCGCATCAGGCGCGCGCCCTGATTGGCTGATGCTTCCATCGCGGCATAGGTCATCACGTCGCCGGTGTCGGCGAGTATACACGCGGCCTTGTCCGGAACGCGCCGGGCATGACCCAGCGGGTGAGTGGCCTCCGCCATAAATTGCTTCCTCCTGGTCCGGGTCGCGCCCCCGAACGCATGCCGGGCCGCCCGATAATCTTGTTGGAGAGATGCGAGCCGCAGTCGGGGCTCCGACGCAAGGGCGGCGCAAGAAACGTCAAATGTTGCAGCAAGACAGGGCAAAGCCTTCGACCCAGATCGGCCGTAGCGTGAAACCAACGACAACGCTGAATGCGGCGGTCCCTCCGGAGGAAAAGAGAATGCGGCCCCAATCCTGCCCCTGCGCGGCTCGGTCTAAACGTCCAAGTCGCCTGTCAACGATCTCGGGTCAGGCCCTCTGACCGCAATGCGTCCCTGCGCTTGAAGCGCGTTGGGAGCCTCCCCGTCTCTCCCTGTCGAACCCTCGCCCGGACGCCCTGCGGCCGACGTCAACCGCTGAGAAAGAACACACTCATGAACATCGCTGGACACGCCGCAATCGTCACTGGAGGCGCTTCGGGCCTTGGTGGCGCAACCGCCGCCCGCCTCGCAAAGGCCGGTGCAAAGGTCACCATCCTCGATCGCAACTCGGAACTTTCGGCTGAAACCGCAGAGCGGATCGGAGGACGTTTCGCTGTCGTCGATGTCGCCGACGAGGCGGCGGTTGCGGATGCGCTCGCTGAGGCCGAAGGCGTCTACGGCAAGGCCCGAATTCTGGTGAACTGCGCTGGCATCGGCCCCCCCGCCAAGGTCATTGGTCGGGACGGCAAAGCCATCCCCCTGGCGGACTTCGTCAAGATTATCACTGTCAACTTGATCGGCAGCTTCAACGTCCTGTCGAAGTTCGCCGAACGGCTGCATGACGCCGATCCCGTCGGAGAAGAGCGAGGCGTGATCGTGAACACCGCCAGTGTCGCGGCGTTCGACGGCCAGATCGGCCAAGCCGCCTATGCTGCGTCGAAGGCGGCCATCGCGGGGATGACCCTGCCTGTCGCTCGCGAGTTCGCCCGCTATGGCATCCGGGTGACGACCATCGCGCCGGGGCTTTTCCTAACCCCGCTGCTCGCAACCCTGCCGCAGGAAGCCCAGGATTCGCTTGGTCAGCAGGTCCCATTCCCGGCTCGCCTCGGCGACCCGGATGAGTACGCCCAACTCGTCGAGGCCATCGTCACCAATCCAATGCTCAACGGCGAGACAATCCGGCTCGATGGCGCAATCCGCATGGCGCCGCGCTGATCCCGCCGCACTGAACCGAACGAGAGAGAATCCTATGGCTGAAGCTTACATCGTCGAGAGCTTGCGTACTGCCGGAGGTCGTCGGAACGGCCGCGTTTCCGGATGGCACCCGGCTGACCTCGGCGCCGAAATCCTCAACGCCCTCGTCCATCGCTCCGGCATTGATCCGGCGGCGATCGAGGATGTCATCATGGGCTGTGTCACCCAGGCAGGGGAGCAGTCCTTCGCCTTCGGCCGTAACGCCGTGCTGGCGTCGCGTCTCCCGGACTCAGTGCCGGCTCTTACCATCGACCGGCAATGTGGTTCCTCCCAGCAGGCCGTTCAGTTCGCGGCTCAGGGCATTCTCAGCGGCACCCAGGACGTGATCGTCGCGGCCGGCGTGGAGAGCATGAGCCGTGTGCCCATGTTCACCAACCTGTCCTTCCACGAGGAGAAGGGCGTAGGGGAAGGGCCGCTGAGCGCGAAACTCAAGGCCAAATACGGCCGCGATGTCTTCAGCCAATTCGAGGGCGCCGAGATGATCGCGAAGAAGTACGGCTTCGATCGTGAGACGCTCGACGCCTACGCCCTCCAGAGCCATCGCCGGGCTGCCGCCGCCACCGAAGCCGGCGCGTTCGAGGCTGAGATCGTGCCTCTGCAAATCCAGACGTCCGACGGTCCGGCGCTCCATACGAAAGACGAAGGCATTCGCTACGATGCGACGATGGAGAGCATCGGCTCGGTGAAGACTTTGGTCGAAGGCGGGGTGGTGACGGCCGCCAACGCGAGCCAGATCTGCGACGGCGCCTCCGGAACGCTCATCGTCTCCGAAGCCGCCCTGAAGCGCTACAATCTTACCCCGATTGGCCGCATCCACAGTTTCGCGGTCACTGCCGGCGACCCGGTAATCATGCTTGAGGAGCCTATTCCCGCCACCCAGCGGGCGCTCCAGCGCGCTGGGCTGAACATCCGGGATATCGATTTCTATGAAGTCAATGAAGCCTTCGCACCCGTACCACTGGCCTGGCTCCAGGCGCTGGATGCCGACCCTGCAAAGCTGAACGTCAACGGCGGGGCCATCGCGCTGGGCCATCCGCTTGGCGCGTCGGGCACCAAGCTGATGGCGACTCTCATTCACGCGCTGCGCGCGCGGGGCAAGCGCTACGGCCTGCAAACCATGTGCGAAGGCGGCGGCATCGCCAACGTCACCATCGTGGAAGCTTTGTGATGACCCGGTGTTGCGTTCAGGAGCGCGCTGACTGATGGCGATCCGGACTCGTCTGACCGAGCTTCTCGGCATCCAGCACCCGGTGGTTCAGGGCGGAATGATGTGGGTGGGGCGCGCTGAGCTTGCGGCCGCTGTCTCCAACGCCGGAGGTCTGGGGATTATCACCGGTCTGACGCCGGGATCGCCCGACGGCCTGCGGCGGGAGATCGATCGCTGCCGAGAGATGACCGACAAGCCGTTCGGGGTGAACCTGACCATCCTGCCGTCGGTCAGCCCGCCGCCCTACGCGGAGTATCGTAAGGCGATTATCGACAGCGGGATCACCATCGTCGAGACCGCTGGTCACAAGCCTCAAGAACATGTCGAGGACTTCAAGGCCCACGGCGTGACCGTTCTGCACAAATGCACGGCAGCGCGTCATGCCGTGTCGGCCGAACGAATGGGGGCGGATGTCATCTCCATCGACGGGTTCGAATGCGCAGGCCATCCCGGCGAGGACGACATTCCCGGTCTGGTCCTGATCCCGGCCGCGGTCGACAAGGTGACGATCCCGGTGATCGCATCGGGCGGCATTGCGGACGGTCGTGGACTGGCAGCCGCGCTAGCCCTGGGCGCCGAGGGCGTGAATATGGGCACGCGCTTCTGTGCGACGGTAGAAGCACCGATCCACGAGAACATTAAGCAGTTCATCGTCGATAACGACGAGCGCGACACGAATCTGATCTTCCGCCAGTTCCACAACACAGGCCGTGTGGCGCGCAACAGCGTGTCCGACGAGGTCGTCGCTCGGTCATTGAAACTCGGCGCGGTATTCGAGGACGTTCGCCCCCTCGTCTCCGGCGCGCAGGGGCGCGAAGCCCTCGAAACGGGCGACCTCGACAAGGGGTTGATCTGGGCCGGTCAGGTCCAAGGCCTGATCCATGATGTCCCGACCTGCGCGTCCCTTCTCGCCACCATGATTTCCGACGCCGAGGCCATCATCACGCGCCGACTGGCTGGAATGCTTGCACCGGACGCCTCG
>Ga0157371_10003319_pt1 | contig 14708 bp, 7 predicted proteins | sample C45metaG_FD_113462 | JGI IMG/M metagenome (GOLD analysis project Ga0157371, IMG submission 113462) | Corn rhizosphere microbial communities from Kellogg Biological Station, Michigan, USA - C4-5 metaG | ecosystem: Host-associated > Plants > Roots > Rhizosphere > Soil | place: USA: Michigan...
AGCCCCAGGCTGTGGTTGAGGCGCTGGATCAGGCTCATGATCACGCCCGAGGCGATCGGGTCCAGCCCGGTCAGCGGCTCGTCGTAGATCATCAGCGGCGGGTCCAGTGCCAGCGCGCGTGCCAGGGCCACACGGCGCGCCATGCCGCCGGACAGCTCGCGCGGCCAGGCATCGGCAGCGGCCAGCAGGCCGACCGCATGCAGCTTCATCTGCACCAGGCGGCGCAATACGGGCTTGGGCAGGCGGGTGTGGGTGCGCAGCGGCAGGGCCACGTTCTCGGCCACGGTCAGATCGGTCAGCAGGCCGTTGCCCTGCAGCAGCACGCCCACGCTCTTGCGCATCTCCAACAGCGCGCGTGCGCCGGTCGGGATGGGCTGGCCGAACAGGGTGACCTGGCCGGCAACGGGGCGCAGTTCGCCGGTCAGCGCGGCCAGCAGCGTGGACTTGCCACTGCCCGACGGGCCGAGCACGGCAGTGATGCTGCCGCGCGGAACGGTCAGCGAAACGTCGCGCAGGATCGTACGACCGCCGCGGTCGATGCGGACGTTGGACAACTGCACCAGACTCTCTTCGGAAACCGTCATGGGCGCCATTAACAAAATTCCAACGTTGTAAGATCGTGGTGAACGGCTGAACATAACCGAACTGGACCGTGCAGTATTGTCGCACGGGCAGGTGGGAGCAGCGCCCCGGAGACCATGCCGAGGGCTGCAACACAGCGTGTCGGGCCGGTGTCGGCCGCTGCCTTTTCGGCGTCCAGGTACGCGTCGGCGCTGCGTTCGTGCGCGGGCTGCGGCACACTCCTGCGATGACCGACGCTGCTTCAGACTTCCGCCTTTACCACTCCAACTCGCTCGATGTGCTGGCCGCCCTGCTGGCCACGACGCTGCGCACGCCGGTGCCGGGCCAATCGATCCTGGTGCCGGAGGTGGTGCTGATCCCGCAGGTCGCCATGCGCCGCTGGCTGCAATCGACCCTCGCGGCCGAGTATGGCATTGCCGCCAATCTGGCGTTCCTCACGCCCGGCGAGCTGGTGGCGCGCGCGCTCAACGCCAACGTGCCCGGCGAACATGACGATCTCAATGCCGAAGGCCTGCGCTGGCGGTTGTATGCCGCGCTGCGTGATCCGGTGCTGATGGCCCGGCCGCCGATGGCGGCCCTGCAGGCGTATCTGTCCTCAACCGATCCGCTCAAGCCATGGGCCTTGGCCGCCGAACTGGCCTCGGTGTTCGAGAAGTACCAGGCATGGCGTCGCGATTGGCTGCTTCGTTGGGAGGCCGGCGCAGCACCGAATGACCCGCAGGCCATCCTGTGGCGGCACATCGCCCAAGGCGAGCAGTACCGCGCGCGCCGCATCGATGCCTATCTGGCCCGCTTCGAAGGTGCCGGGCAGCCGCTGCCGCAGGGCCTGCCGGCGCGTGTGTTCGCCTTCGCCACGCTCAACATCTCCCCGGACGTGCTGCGGGTGATGGCCACTCAGGCGCGGGTCGGCACGATGCACTTCTATCTGCCCACGCCGACCCAGGCCTATTGGGGTGACCTGCAGACCCTGGGCGAGAAGCTGCGCAGCGGCGCGCCCGATCCCTTCGGCGAGGCGGCCGGGGAGAACCGCCTGCTGCAGGCCTGGGGCGCGGCCGGGCGCGACTTCATGGCGGTGCTGGGCAGCTATGAAGTCGTCCACCCCTCCGGGGAGATCGCCGCCTACGATGATCCCGAAGACGATGCGCGCCCGGACATGGCCGACGGCGGCTTGTCCGACAGCCTGCTGCACCGCCTGCAGCGCGACCTGTTCCACCGCCGCGGGCAGCCGGCCGGTGCGCTGCGCGATGGGCTGCGCTACGACGACCCCAGCCTGCAGGTGCATGCCTGCCACACCCGCCTGCGCGAACTGCAGGTGTTGCACGATCAACTGCGCGGCCTGCTGCAGGACCCGCGCTTCGATCCACCGCTGCAGGCGCGCGACATCGCGGTGCTGGCACCGGATATCGATCCGTACGTGCCGTACCTGGAAGCGGTGTTCGGCGGCCGCAGTGGTGGCGACGAGCACATTCCCTATGCGTTGGCCGACACCAGTCCGCTGGCCGGTGAGCCGTTGGCCGATGTGTTCGTGCACCTGCTCGGGCTGCCGGTCTCGCGCTTCGGCTTGAACGAAGTGCTGGATCTGCTCGCCAGCGCGCCGCTGGCCGAGGCGGCCGGTCTGGACGCGGCGGCGTTCGACCGCCTGCACGACTGGCTGCAGGCTGCCGGTGCGCGCTGGGGGCTGGATGCCACCCATCGCGGCCAGCACCGGGCCCCGGCCGATGATGCCTTCACCTGGCAGTTCGCACTTGATCGCCTGTTGCTGGGTCATGCCAGCGGCAGCGACGGCGATATCGCCGGGGTCGCGCCGTGGCCGGAGCTGGAAGGCAGCGCGCTGGATGCGCTGGACCGGCTGCTCGGTCTGCTGCGGGTGCTGGCGCGATACCAGAAAGCATTGGGTGAGGCGATGTCACCCGGCCAGTGGCGGCAGCGTCTGCTGGCCCTGCTGGACGCGCTGCTGCCCGAACCGCCGCAGGCGGCCAACAGCCAGCGCGCGCTGGAGCGCCTGCGCAAACTGATCAACGAGTTCGCCCGCGACGCCGATACCGCCGGCTTCGAGGGCGACGTGCCGCCGGAGGTGCTTCGCGCGCATTTCGCTGGCGTGCTTGCGCAGGCCGATACGCGCGCCCCGCTGCTCACCGGCGGGGTCAGCTTCGGGCGGATGGTGCCGATGCGGCTGCTGCCGTTCCGGGTGATCTGCGTGCTCGGCCTGAACGATGGCGATTTCCCGCGTCGCGATCCGGCTGCCGGGCTCAACCAGCTCACCGCCGAGCTGGGCACCGACAAGCGACGCCACGGCGACCGCTCGCTGCGCGAGGACGACCGCTTCCTGTTCCTGCAGCTGTTCGCCTCGGCGCAGGACGTGTTCTACCTGAGCTACCTGGGCGCCGACCCGCGCGATGGCAGTGTGCGCGAGCCCTCGGTGCTGGTCAGCGAGCTGATCGATGCGGCGGCCGAGTACCACCTGGATCCGCCCGCGGCGGCCAAACGGATGACCGTGCGGCATTCGCTGCAGCCGTTCGCCCCGGCCGCGTTCGGGGGCGGTGAGGAACCGCGGCGTTTCAGCTACCGCCAGCAATGGCACCCGGCCGCCGGCTCGCTTGGCGGTGCACGGCGCGCGCTGGCGCCCTGGTTCGCCAAGCCGCTGCCGCCGATGGAGAGCGGGGTGGGCGAGGCGGAACTGAGCGTGGATGCGCTGCGTCGCTTCCTCACCGATCCGGCCAGCCAGTTCCTGTCGCAACGGCTCGGCCTGCGCCTGCCCGACGACGTCGACAACGCCGAGGATGTCGAACCCCTGGTGATGGCGGCGCGCGGTGGCGACACCGTACTGCTCCAGCAGGCGGTAATCGAAGCTACCCTCGGCGAAGAGGCCGCGCCGCTGTACCCCCGGCTGCGCGCACGTGCGCTGCTGCCCTCCGGTGCACTGGGCGAGCGCCAGTTCGCGCTGCTGCAGGTGCAGACTGAGCCCTACGCGCAGGCCCTGGCCCAGTGGCAGGCCGGTACCGCGGCCGGCAGCCGCCGCTACGAGGTGGAGATCGATGGCGTGCGCCTGCACGGCCGCGTGCAGGGCCTGCATCCGCACGGTCTGGTGCGCCTGCGCCCGGGCCCGCTCAATGGGCGTGCCGCGATCCGCCAGGGGCTGGACTGGCTGCTCGCCAACGCCGCCGGCGATGCGCTGCCGCTGGTGCAGTTCCACGAGGCGGGCGATGACGGGCTGGGGCCGCACACGCTGCCGCCGCTGGAGGCCGAGCGCGCGCGCCAGGTGCTGCGCCGCCTGCTGCAGCTGCGCAGCGAAGGGCTGCGTGCGCCGCTGTTGTACGGCCCGTCCACCGGCTGGGTGCTGTACACCGCCGCCGAGGCCAAGCGCGAAGCCGAGGGCCGCGCCAAGTGGCATGGCAGCGATCGCACCTGGGGCGAAGCCACCGGCGCCGGCTACCAGCTCGCGCTGCGTGGCCATGATCCGTTCGCCAGCGCGGACAGCTACCGACAATTGCTGCACAACAGCTTCGTGGTGTTCACCGCGGTGCGGGAGGGCCGGGTGTTCCCGGGCTTTGACGAGGAAGGAGCCCTGCGATGATCGACCACGACCTGCTCACCGATCCCTATCTGGCGCTGCCGCTGGAGGGCGTGCGCCTGATCGAGGCCAGCGCCGGTACCGGCAAAACCTTCACCCTGGCCACGCTGTTCACCCGGCTGGTGGTGGAGAAGGGCTGGCGCATCGGCCAGATCCTGGCGGTCACCTTCACCGATGCCGCGACGCAGGAACTGCGCAAGCGCATCCGCGAGCGCCTTGCATTGGCGGCACAGCTGGTCGAGCGCGCGCCGAGCGAACAGGACAGTCCGGAGGTCGTCCTGACCCGGGTGATCCTCCACCGCCAGCTTGCCCTTGGCGAAGAAACACCGGCCGCGCTGGCGCGTCGGCTGCAGACCGCCGCCGATGAAATCGATCTGGCCTCGATCTTCACCATCCATGGCTTCTGCACCCGTGTGCTGCGCGAACACGCGCTGGAGAGCGGCCACACCTTCGATCCGCCCACCCTGCTGCCGAGCGAGCGCGCGCTGCACGAGGAACTGGCCGCCGACCTGTGGCGCGTGCATGCCAACGACCCGGCTACGGTCGATGCGTTGACCTGGCTGTGGGCCTCGCCCGAGGCGCTGGCCGGCGATCTCTCCACGTTGATCAAGCCGTTGCCGTTGCTGCCAGCACGGCCGAGCCACACCTTCGACGACCCCGCCCCGCAGCTGCGGCTCACCGCGACTGCCTTGGCCGATGCCATCGCAGCGCACGCCGAAGACGCGCAGACGCAGATCGCCACCGCCTTCGATCGCAAGGTCTTCGATGGTCGCCGTGCCAAACGGCCCAGCTTCGACAAGGCCTTCGGCGAGCTGTTTGCCGGCCGCAGCGCGCAGCACTGGCCGCGCGGCGACAAGAGCCACCTGGGCAAGCTGCTGCCGGTGCAGTTGCTGGCCTTCTGCAAGGACGGCATGGAAGGCCAGTGCCCGGCGTCGCCGCTGTTCGATGCGTTGCAGGCCTGGTGGCATGCGGCCGATGCGCGCGAGCAGTGGCTGCGCCAGCAGGCCACCGCCTTCCTGCATGACCTGCGCGATGAAGCGCGTGCGCGCCTGGCCGAGCTCAAGCGGATCGGACGCGTGCAGACCTACGATGACCTGATCGACGGCGTTGCCGATGCACTCGACGGCCCGCATCGCGCCACCTTGGTGCAGCAGCTGCGCGCGCAGTACGCGATCGCGCTGGTGGACGAGTTCCAGGATACCGACGACCGCCAGTGGGGCATCTTCCAGCGCGTGTTCGGCGATTCGCAGGAGACCCGCGAGGCCGGCCTGGCTCCGGCGCTGTTCCTGATCGGCGATCCCAAGCAGGCGATCTACGGTTTCCGCGGCGGCGATATCCACACCTATCTCAAGGCCAAGCGCCAGGCCGACGCAGCGCCCGCGCTGGACCGCAACTTCCGCTCGCGCCCGACGGTGCTGCACGCGATCGAAGCGCTGTACGCCAACGCGGGTGAACGCGCCTTCCTCGAAGCCGACATCGCGTTCGAACCGGTGCACCCCGGCAGCACCCGGGTGGATGCGGACTTCGTGCGCGACGGTGTCCCCACGCCCGGCCTGACCGTGCGCGTGCTGCACAACACCGAGGGCGGCAACCTCAAGGCTGATCCTTCCCGACAGCAGGCCAGCGACGCCTGTGTCGCCGCGATCCACCAGATCCTCAGCGAGGCCCGGCAAGGCCGCGCGCTGCTGCGCGATGTGCCGGTACAACCCGGCGACATCGCGGTGCTGGTGCGCTCGCACAAGGAGGCCACGCGCATCCAGCAGGCGCTCGGTGCGGTGGGTATTCCCGCCGTCGCCGCGGGTAAGCAGAGCCTGTACGCCACGCCGGAAGCGCACGACCTGCGCCTGCTGTTGCTGGCCCTGCTGCAACCGGCCGATGAAGGACGGCTGCGCGCGGCGCTGTCGACCGTGCTGCTTGGCGAAGATGCCGAGGCGATCGATGCGCTGGAGCGCGAAGGGGATGCACAACGCTCGTTCCAGGTGCGGCTGCTGGAATGGCGTGAGCGCTGGCAGCGTGGCGGCCCGTTTGCGGTGATCGCCGATCTCTGTGCCGAACACGCCGAGCGCCTGCTCGGCCTGCTGGATGGTGAGCGCCGCTTGACCAACTACCTGCAGCTGGGCGAACTGCTGCAGCAGGCCGCCGGACAGACCCTGGGCATGCACGGCCTGCTGGACTGGCTGCAGGTGCAGATGGCGCATGCCGACCAGGACGACGAACAGCAGCTGCTGCGCCTGGAATCGGATGCGCGCCGCGTGCAGATCATCACCCTGCACAAGAGCAAAGGACTGGAGTATCCGCTGGTGTTCCTGCCGTTCGTCGGCATCGGTGGTGGCGCGCCGAACACCGAGGCGAACTGCACGGTGTACGCCAACGGTCGCCGCGAGCTGCACTGGAAACTGGACAAGGACGACAGCTGGAATGCGGCCAGCATGCGCAGCGCTCAGGAACAGGAAGCCGAGGATGCGCGCCTGCTCTATGTCGGGCTGACCCGCGCCGAGCACGCGCTGTGGATCGCCGCCGGCGATCTCGCCGGCCTGGCAAAAACCCGACTGGCACCGATGCTGTCGAACATGGCCGCCCTGCGTGACCACCCGGACATCGCCGTGATCGACGGCCCGGTGGAACCCCGCCCGGCACAGCTTGCGTTCGAACGCGAGGGCGAACTGCCGCCGGTGCGCGCGCTGACCCGCCGCGTGCCGCACGACTGGTGGGTCTACAGCTTCACCCAGTTGGCGCATGCCGACGCCGGCCACGACACCGACGCCGCCGCGACCGAAGTGCCGGCGCCTGCAGCCGACGAACCGGCCGGCGTGGATCTCACCCTGGACGCCGAACAACCGGCCATGGTCAGCGACGACGTCGACCCGCGCTTCATGGGCAGCCGCTTCGGCAATGTGCTGCACGACGCGCTGGAGAACACCGATTTCGCGGTGTGGGGCGGCTGGCAAGCCGGGCAGCCCGCACCCGGCGAGGAAGCCGATGTCCTGCGCGCTTCGCTGCGCGCCGAAGGCTATGCCGAGCAGGACCTGGACGATGGCGTGGCCATGCTGACCGGGCTGGTCGGCCAGACCCTGACCGCGCCCCTACCGGAAGGCGGCGCACTGCACGACCTGCCGGCCGATGCACGCCGTGCCGAGATCGAGTTCCACTTCGCGATGCAGCCGACCGCCGTGCCCGCCCTGCTGAGCCTGCTGCACGCGCACGGACTGGTCCGCGACCGCCATGGCTTCGGCACACGCCGGCGGCTGGAAGGCCTGATGACCGGCAAGATCGATCTCACCTACGTGCGAGCGGACCGCTGGTATGTGCTCGACTACAAATCCAACCGCCTGCCGAGCTACGACGCGGCCCGGCTGACGAGCGCCATGCAGCACAGCGAGTACGACCTGCAGGCGCTGATCTACACCGTGGCACTGCATCGCTGGCTGCGCTTCCGGCTGGGTGCGCAGTACGACTACACGCGTGACATGGGCGGTATCCGCTATCTGTTCTGCCGTGGACTGGATGCCGGCCGCGACGACAGCCCCGGCCTTTACGCGCATCGCTTCGATCCCGCTCTGGTGGATGCACTGGATGCGCTGTTCGCCGGTGGCGAACACGCCCAGGCCCGCATGGCCGCGCGCGCGCGGGGGGACGCATGAGCCTGCTTACCACGCTGTACCGCGGCAACGCGCTGCGCACACTCGATCACGCACTGGCGCAGAGCCTGCGCCGGTTGCGCCCGGACACGCCCGAGGCGGTGCTGCTCGGTGCTGCACTGGCGTCGCTGGCGGTCTCGGAAGGGCATGCCGGTCTGGATCCGACCCAGCCGCAGCGCTTGATCGAGGCCGATGTCGACTGGCCGGCACCCGACGCCTGGCTGGCGCAGCTGCAGGGGTCGCCGTGGGTGGACCTGCCGCATGCAGATGACGTGGTCGCCGGCGATGCACCGCTGGTGCTGGAAAACGGGCTGCTCTATCTGCGCCGCTACCGTGAGTACGAACGTCGGCTCGCTGAAGGCCTGCAACGCATCGCCACCCATCCGCTGGCCGAGGCCGATCCCGGTACCTTGGCCAGCCTGTTTGGCCAGCTGTTCCCGCAGGCGCGCGAGGGCATCGATCACCAGGCCCGCGCCGCCGCCGTCGCGCTGCGCCATCCGCTGGTGCTGGTGACCGGTGGTCCCGGCACGGGCAAGACCACCACCATCGCACGCCTGTTGGTGCTGCTGGCCGCCCAGGCAGTGCAGGCGGACCAGGCATTGCCACGGGTCGCGCTGGCTGCGCCCACCGGCCGTGCCGCCGAGCGTATGGCCGAGAGCCTGCGCCTGGCCGTGCAGCGTCTGCGTCTGCTCGGCATCGCCCCGGCGCTGTGCGATGCGATGCCGAGCACCGGCACCACCCTGCATCGCCTGCTCGGGGTGATCCCGGATTCGCCGCGCTTCCGCCATCACGCCGACAACCCGCTGCCGTATGACGTGGTGGTGGTGGACGAGGCCTCGATGATCGATCTGCCGTTGATGACCAAGCTGGTGGAGGCGGTCGCCGATGGCAGCCGGCTGGTGCTGCTCGGCGATCCGGACCAGCTGCCCTCGGTGGAAGCCGGTGATGTGCTGAGCTCGATCCTGCGCGCCAGTGGCGATGGCCTGGGCACCCAGGCCGACGATGCGCAGGCATTGCGCGCGCTGCTCGCGCCCGAGGCGCTGCAACCGCTGGCACCGCCACGCCGGTTCGCGGGCCGGCGCGTGCAGTTGCAGCGCGGCTACCGGCAGACCGACTCGCTGGATCTGGCGCCGCTGGCGCATGCCGTGCGCGAGGGCAACAGTGCCACCGCACTTGCCCTGCTACGCGTGGGCACGCTGGCCGGTGTGCACTTCCACGAGGACCAGAGCGATCCGCTGCAGCATCATCGCGAACACCTGCTCGGGCATTGGCGGGGCCTCGGCGAAGCCGCCGATCCCGGTCAGGCGCTGGCCAATGCCGGCCGCATCCGCCTGCTCACCGCCGTGCGCGAAGGCCCACAGGGCGCGCGCGGGCTGAACGCGCGCATTGAAGCGCTGCTGGCCGGTGTGCCGCGGCCGGGCATGGCACCGGGCTATTTCCACGGCCGGCTGCTGCTGATCACCGAGAACAGCTACCGGCACCGCCTGTTCAACGGCGACATCGGCATCTGCCTGATTGATCGGCACGGCAGCGTCACGGCGTGGTTCCCCGGCGAGACCCCGGATCAACCACGCGGTTTCCACCCGGGTGCATTGCCGGCGCACGAAAGCGCGTTTGCGATGACCGTGCACAAGGCACAGGGCTCGGAGTTCGATGAGGTCTGGCTGCAGCTGCCGCGACGCGACAACCGCGTGCTCTCGCGCGAGCTGATCTATACCGGCATGACCCGTGCGCGGCAGTCGCTGCACGTGCTGGGCAGTGCGGAGGTGTTGGAGGTCGCGTTGGCACGGCATGCCAGCCGTTTGTCGGGCCTGGCGGCGCGCCTGCAGGGCGGCCAAGGGGACGCAGTGGCCGACGCCGTCGTGACGGCGCCGGCCCAAGGGCAGCTGTTCTAGCCGCGTGTCCGGTCTTACTCCGGAATCACCACGGTGCCATCGGGGAACACGATGGCGCCGTCGCCGCTGACATCGAAGAAGCCCAGCTGGTGGGTATTGGCCAGCACCTGCACCAGACCATGTGCGTTCTCGGCCACTTCGTCATCGAACGAGGCATAGACCACGTGCTGGCCGATGCTGTAGTCGGTCACTTCCGGGCGGTCATCTTCGTCATCGGACAGCGGGCCATCCATCGGCGGGTAATGCTCGGCGAGCGCGGCGAAGAACGCCTGCAGCGCCGGCACCGACACCTTCGGGTCGTCGTAGTCGTGCGTCTCGTTCCACTCGGTCTGCGCGTCGTACCACTGCAGGAAGGCCTCGGCCTCGCGCGGGGCGACGGCGGGGTCGAACACCATCAGGTCGTAACTCATCGGGAATCACCTTGATCCATGCGCAAATGCATGCGTCAGGATAGCCCTGATCGGTGTGGGCCGGCCGGCCCGCGGCCAGGCCGGTTCAGCGCGGCGCGGGCAGGCCGGGTGCCGCAGTGGCGGTCTCGGCCGGGGTATCGACCACGGCCGACTCGGGGAAGAGGGCGAAGCGCAGCCCGATCAGACCCATCAGGGCCTCATCGCGGGCCTTGCCAGCCTCCACGGTCTGCACGCGCTTGAGCGAGGCCTCCAGCCTGGCCTGCAACCCGGCCGGTGCAGGCAATGGCCGCCGCCGGGCGGCCTGTGCACGGTAATGCGCCGCCACCTCGTCCAGGATTGCGTCGATCGCGGCCACGCTGGCCGGGGGCAGGCCGTGCCGTGAGCGGCGCAGCTGCAGGATATTCAGGCCGATCCGCGCTTCGGTGAGCATGTCCACCGAGGCGATGTCGCTGCCTTCCGGCGTGGCCGCCAGGCGCGGCGCGAGCAGGCCGAGCAGATCGAGCATGCGCGCGGCGAACTGCTGGCGGTCCTGCTGGCCACGGCCCTCGGCCGCATCGGCCAGCGTGTTCCAGCCCTGGCGCACCAGCCGGCGTGCGGTCCACTCGGCGCCCACCGAGCGGAACAGCCGGGTCATCACCACCGCAAAGCCGATCCCGATGAACATTGCGACGGCAGAGTTGATGAAGCTCTGGATGTTGGCGCTGTAGGTGTTCTGCACGTTCAGCAGCGCGACCAGATTCACCGTCAAGGGCAGGCCGATCAGCGCGGTCTTGGGCCGGTGCAGCAGCAGGCCCAGCGGCAGGAAGATCACCGCCAGCACCAGGGCCAGGCTGCCGAAGTCGTGCACGGCGGGGAAGATCCCGAACAGGTACACGCCGGCCACCAGACTGGCGACGATGGCCCAGAGCAGGAAGGACAGCATGCTCGGTGCGGGATCGTCCTGCGCGGCGAAGAACGCGGCGGCCACCGCAGCCATCATCGCGCCGTTGCCACCGCCCTCCCAGCCAAGCCCGATCCACAGCACGCAGTACGTCATCAGCGCAACGCCCGCACTGGCGGCGGAGAACAGTGCCATGCCGTAGTCCACGTGGCGCACGTGGTCCACGCGCTGGGTGCGCACGCGGTAGTGCGCGGCATCGCTGGGCGCGGTGCCGGCATCGATGGCGGCGTGCAGGGTGGTGCAGTCCTGCCAGAGATCCACCAGTTCTTCCAGGCGCAGCAGCAGGGTGACCAGCAGCAGGTGATCCAGCTCGCCATCCACCGCCGGCTTGAGCGCGACGATGCGCGCGCGCAGCGTGGCGTACGCGCTGGCGCTGGAGCGGCCGGGCTGCTCCAGCCACTGGGCCAGATCGGCGATCAGCGTCTCCAGCCCGGGCGGCAGCGCACGGCCACCCGCACGCAGCGCGCCCAGCCGGTCGGCGATCGAAGACAGCACCGGCAGCATCAGCAGCATGCGCTCGCGCAGCCGCTCCATCGAGACCGCCGCACCGGCATGGCGCGGGTCGTCGCGACGCATGAATTCGATCAGCGCCTCGAACTGGACCAGACCGGCGGCGAGCCGGTTGCGCGGGCCATGCGCGTGGCCGCGCGTCAGGATCTGCCGGCACCAGTCGGCGGCATCCCCCATCCAGTTGCCGATCCGTGAGCGCAGCATCGGCCGCACCGAGGCCGGGAAGAACAGCGAGGCAAACAGCACCGCCACCACCGTGCCGAGGATGATCTCCTCGCTGCGCGCCACCACGGTGTCGAAGATGGTGTCCGGCGAGGTCACCGCCGGGAAGCCGATGAAGGCGGTGGTGTAACCGGCCAGCAGGAACGCGTAGCCGCGCGGGCCGCGGTTGAGCAGGGCGATGAACAGACAACCGGACAACCACAGCGACATCGCCGCGCTCAGCAGCAGCGGCGTTTCCACCAGGTGCGGCAGCATCCACAGCGTGGCCGCACCGGCGATCAGCGTGCCGAGTATGCGGTAGGCGCCCTTGGCGCGCGTCGGGCCCAGCATCGGCTGGGTCACGATGTAGACGGTGGCCATCGCCCAGTACGGGCGCGAGAGATTGCCGGCCAGCCCGATGTACAGCGCCGCGAGCGCCGCCAGGAAGGTCTTGACCGAGAACAACCAGGCTTGTCTGTCCAGCAGCAGCATGGCTTACCTTGCGGCCGTGCCGGTGGCGACGGCATCGGCATTCCAGCCGCCGCCAAGCACCAGGAACAGCTGGATCTGGTCGCGCGAGACCTGCGCCTGGGCCTCGGCCAGGGTCGCGTCGGCGCTGGCCAGGCTGCGGTCGGCATCCAGGCTGGCCAGATAGGGCGTGCGCCCGCCCTGGTAGAGGCGGCGGTTCTGGCTGGCGGCCAGATCGGCCTGCTGCTGCGCCTGCTGCAGGAACTGCAGGCGCTGCAGGTCCTGGGCATAGCGGCTCAGCGCGGTCTGGGTTTCGCGCAGGGCCTGCAGCACGCTGTGGTCGAACTCCGCCAGCGCGGCATCGGCACCGGCTTCGGTGGCGTGGATGCGCGCATGCGTGCCGGAAGAGGGCAGCGTCCAGGAGATCAACGGGCCGATCGACCACTGTTGGGTCAACGGCGTGCCGAAGTCTTCCAGCAGGCCAGCCGCACCGACCGAAGCGCCGAGGCGGATGTCCGGGTAGAGCTCGGCGGTGGCGACGCCGATCCGCGCGGTGGCGGCCGCCAGCTTGCGCTCGGCCTGGCGGATGTCCGGGCGGCGCTGCAGCAGCGCGCGGCCATCACCGATCGGCAGCGCCTGCGCCAGGGTCGGGGCCTGGCTGCAGTCGCTCACGCCCTCGGGCAGCTGGCCCGGGGTGCGGCCGAGCAGAGCGGCCAGCTGGTATTCGGAGGCCTGGCGGTGCGCGCGCAGCGGCGGCAGCGCAGCCTGCAGCATCGCCACCTGCGCATTGGCGCGGGCCAGCTCCGGCGGGGTGCCGCGGCCCGCCGAGATCAGGCGCTGGGTGACCTCGCGGCTGCGCTGCTGCAGCTGTAGCGAGTGCTCGGCCACGTGCAGCTCATGGTTGGCATGGCAGATGTCCACGTAACTGCCAGCCACCTGCGCGACCAGCGACACGCGCGCCAGATCCATCGCGGCGGCGGTGGCCTGCTCGTCGGCATGCGCGGCCTCGGAGGCGCGCTTGAGCTTGCCGAACAGATCGAACTGATAGGACACCGCGAACTTGCCATCGGCCAGGTTGATCGGCGGCAGTTCGTGTTCAAGCAGGAAGGATTCGGCGGACAGCTGCGCGCGGCTCACCCCGGCCTCGGCCTCGTACTCGAAGCCACCGGCATCCAGCGCCTGCTCGTACACGGCGGCGGCGCGGCGCAGGTTGGCATCGGCGACCTTCAGTTCGACGTTGTCGCGCAGCGCTTGCTGCACCAGCACATTGAGGGTGTCGTCCTGGTACAGCTCCCACCAGCGCGCGGGCAGCTCGGCTCCGGCGGCGACCTGCGGGTTGCCGGTGTCGAGGAAGGCGGCGTTCGCCTCCGGCCGCTGGAAGGCGGACCCGGCCGGCACGGCGTAGTCCGGGCCGACGGTGCGGCAGGCGGCCAGCGTGGTCAGCGCCAGCCCCAGCGCGATGCGGTGCAGCGCCGGGCGGTTCACAGCGCCGTCCGTGCCGGTTGCGCCGGCGTGGCCGGGGCGGTGTCAGGCTGGATGGTGACCGTGGCGGTACGCCCGGCGATCAGGTTGACGCCGGCCGGCACGCGGTCGATATGGATGCGCACCGGAATGCGCTGGGCCAGCCGCACCCAGTCGAAGGCCGGGGTCACGTTCGGCAGCAAGCTGCTGCCCTCACTGCGATACCGGTCTTCGATGCCGGCGGCGATGCTCTGCACGTGGCCCTGCAGCGGCTGCGCTTCGCCCATCAGGCGGATGTCGACCTTCTGGCCGGCATGCACGCCCTGCAGGCGGGTCTCTTCGAAGTAGCCGTCCACGCGGAACGAGCCGGTATCGAGCACCGCCATCACCGGCCGCCCGGCGGTCACGTAGTCGCCGGCGCGTACGGTGCGGTCGTTGACGTGGCCAGCGCTGGGGCTGCGCACTTCAGTGCGGGCCAGATTGAGCTTGGCCAAGTCGACCGCCGCCTGCGCGGTGGCCATCGAGGCCTGCGCGGCGAGCAGCTTGGCCCGGCGCACTTCGGCGTCCTCGGCGGCGACCAGATCCTGCAGGCTGCGGTCGCGCGCGATCTCGCGGCGCAGCTGGTCCAGCGTGGCGCGGCGCTCGCCCAAGGCGGCCTGGGCCTGTTCCAGCGCGATCTCATAGCGCGCGCGGTCGACCACGAACAGCACCTCACCGCGCTTGACCGGCTGGTTGTCGGCCACCTTTACGGCCTCCACCAGCCCGGACACGTCCGGCGCGACCTGGACCACGTCGGCGCTGACGTGCGCATCGCGCGTCCACGGTTCGTCCATGTAGTACGCCCAGAGGTGGCGCAGCACCAGCACGGCGGCCACTACGGCCACGGCGGTCAACACGACCGGGAATGTCTGCTTGAGGATCTTGTTCACGATTGCATCCAACGCATCAGGGAAAACAACCCGCCGAGCACGATCACGTACACGGCCAGGTTGAACAGGGCGGGGTGCCAGATGTGGCGGTAGGCGCCGGTGC
>Ga0157371_10003320_pt1 | contig 14708 bp, 4 predicted proteins | sample C45metaG_FD_113462 | JGI IMG/M metagenome (GOLD analysis project Ga0157371, IMG submission 113462) | Corn rhizosphere microbial communities from Kellogg Biological Station, Michigan, USA - C4-5 metaG | ecosystem: Host-associated > Plants > Roots > Rhizosphere > Soil | place: USA: Michigan...
CATGCGCGCCTGGCCCTACGCCCAGCGAGAGCAAGTGACGCGCGAGCCGATTTGCGCTGTCATCCAGCTCACGATAACAAAGACTACGCCACTGATCGGTGATCGCGATAGCATCCGGCGTTTCCAGTGCCCAGTGGGCAACCGCATCATGCAAGTAGCCCGACATGTGCTTTGGCGCAGTCGATGCAACAGCGAGTGCGCTATCGCGCAGGGGCGAAGCAGGCGTAGCACCACAGATATCCTGTTCTTCGCTCATGTCGATCAACACACGCTTGAGCCCCTGCAAAACCCCCGCGATGTAGGACTGATCGAACAAGGCTGTCGCATACACGAGCGTGCCTGCTATCACATCGGTACGTTCCTCCATCATCAATGCCAAATCGCAGTGGGTGGTCAGGATCTGCGGGTGGACCTCAATAATCTGCAGGCCATCAAGCAGCACACTGCCTGACGGGGTGTTCTGCCAGACGAGCATTGCTTGGAACAGTGGGTTGTAGGCTCGGCTACGAACGGGGCTCATGGTTTCGACAACTTGCTCAAACGGCACATGCTGGCGGTCCTGCGACTCGATGACCAGGCCCTTTATCCTCGCCAGCAATACAGCCACGCTCGGCTTGTCGCCGAGATCGACATGCAGTGCCAAGGTGTTGACGAAACAACCAATCAGGCTTTCCAATTCAAGGGTTGGCCGGTTCGCGACAGGCGATCCGATAACGACAGATGACTGGCTCGCCAACCTGGCAAGCAGCACCGCATAGGCGCCCAGCAAGCTCATATATAGGGTTGCACCATGACGGGCAGCCAGGTCGCGCAGCGCACTGGTCAGGTCCTGGTCGAGCGTGAAGGCCAGGCCCGCACCTGCCGGATCCTGCACGGCAGGACGCGGGCGACGGGTGGGCAGCGTCAAGCAGGCGGGAGCACCGGCCAGCTGCTTTCGCCAATAACGCAGATCGTCATCGAGTGCGACGACGGTCTCGCGCTGCCATACGGCGTAGTCGGCATATTGCAAATGCATCGGCGCCAGCGGGTAGGCAGCGCCCTGGGCGAAGTGCCCGTACAAGCCAGACAGTTCATTGGCAATCAGGCTCATTGACCAACCGTCGCAGATAATGTGATGCATTGACACGACCAGCACATGTTCGTCGTCAGTTACTTGCAGCAAAGTAGCGCGTATCAAGGGACCTTGCGCAAGATCGAAAGGCCGCTGGGCGGCACGCGCGAATAGCCCGGCCAGGCAGCACTCCGCCTCTTCGCCTGCACACAGAACCTGGGTATGCCACTCAAGGTTTGAATCGACAGGAACGACAACAGCATGTGGCATGCCATGGCTTTCCGGGAACACAGTGCGAAGCACTTCATGACGCTCGATCACGCCCTCGAACGCAGCTTTCAGTGCGTCCTTGTCCAACGCACCCGTGATCCGCAGCCCGCCCGACAAGTGATAGGCCAGGCTTTGCATAGGGTCGATGCGGGACAGGAACCACATACGCTCCTGAGCGAACGACATGCGTGCCGGGCCTGTACGCCGGCCAATTGCTGCGAACGGCCTGCGTGTCGTCCGTTCCAGTACCTGCGCGAACGCCTTCAGCTCCGGATAGGCAAATACATCGCGCACGCTCACCAAAGCCTGGGTCGCGGCACGGATCCTGGATATCACGCGAATAGCCAGAAGCGAATGCCCGCACAGCGCAAAAAAATCGTCGTGGATATCTATGACATCGCGCGCGAGGAGCTCAGACCATACGCCGGCCACCAGTGCCTGCATCGGCGTCAAGGGAGTGTGGGTCTCACGCTCAGCGCGCTTGAGCGTCGAAGGCGAAGGCAATGCCGACAGGTCGACCTTGCCATGGGTATTGACCGGCCATTGCACCAAGGGAACAAATATGGACGGCACCATGTAGAGGGGAATCAAACCACTCAGCCTGGCTCGCAAGACGTCGCTGCCAGGCGAGACGCCATCATCGCAAATAACGTAAGCGATCAACCGTTCCTTGTCACAGACAACCTTGGCATCGAGTACGCCGTTGACCGACCGCAACGCCGACTCAACCTCCGCGGGCTCAATACGGTAGCCGCGCAATTTAATTTGCGTATCGCTCCTGCCGATGTACTCGATCGCGCCGGTACGCGTTTGCCGTCCAAGATCACCCGTACGGTAGAGGCGCGAACCTGGCGGGCCAAATGGATCAGGTACGAAACGTGCCGCGGTCAACGCAGGTCGATCAAAATAGCCTCGAGCCACACCCAAGCCACCGACGCAAATCTCTGCCACTACCCCGACAGGCGCTAACCTTGCCTGGTTATCTACAATGCACACACGGCTGTCGCCCAGTGCCTTGCCAAGCGGCAGCGGCCCTTGCGCCCGCGCCTGCTCACCGGTCAATTCGCCGACAATGGAGTTCACCGTTGCTTCGGTCAAACCATACGTATCGCAAAGCCGAATGCCATTTGTTGCGGGGTTTCTGAACCAACTGCGCAATGCCTCATGCTGGAGCTTTTCGCCTCCGGCCAGGACCATTCGCAACGGCGGCTTTGGCAGACAGTCGAGATCACCGGCATCCAGTTGCTGCGCCCATAGATGCCAGAAGGCTGTCGGCAGGTCGGCTACGGTGACGCGATGGCGAGCCAGGTACCCAACGAAGGCGGCATCCGGTGCGATCGGCCCGTCAGGTCGCACCACGATCCCAGCGCCAATGCTCAGGGCGGGAAAGATCTCAGCGATCGAATTGTCAAAGGATGGCGAGGCAAAATGCAGGACTCGATCCGTCTCATCCAGCCCGCACCACTGTACCTGAGCACGCATGAATGCAACGACACTGCGGTGCTCGACAGCCACGCCTTTGGGCTCACCGGTCGAACCTGAAGTGAACATCACATACGCAGTCTGTGTCGGTGAATGGAAACGCGCAGGCGACCATGCCTCTTCGTGCGCACAGCACTGGCACTGCTCGAGTTCGCGCACATCAAAGTAAGAAAGCCCTTGCTCCAAAGCCAGAGCACCGGCCTGCGCCCCACCGATGACCAGCGCCGGCCTGGCCAGCCCAAGCAACAGCCTGAGGCGTGCCTGCGGGTAGCCCGGGTCAAGCGGCACATAAGCACCACCGGCTTTCATCACAGCCAGCATCGCGATGACCATTTCCACGCTGCGCGACATGCACAGCGCAATTCTATCCTCCCGCTTCATGCCTGAATTATGTAAATGCCTGGCCAGCCGGTTCGCGCGGCGATCCAGTTTCGCGTAATCAAGACTGCCAGCAGCGCTGATAAGACACGGAGCACGCGGCGTGCGAGCGGCTTGAGCCTCGAACAGCCAGTGCACGCAGGCCTCGGGCATAGCCGGCCTGTCGGCGCGGTCTGGCGCCGGTTTCATACACAGACGGATCAACTCTTGCGTCGGCATCACATCAAGATCACCGGCGCGGCACCCAGGTGTCTGCTCAAGCGCGTCTGCCAGGCGCTCCAGAGCCCGCTCGCAGCAGCGAGTGATCATGCTCGGATCAAGATGGGCCAGGGTCTGCACGGTCAACGCCAGCGCGTGCCCCGAATCATCTACCGAAAGTACCAGCGGGAAGCTGGTACGTTCGCTGCCGGGAGCAGGCTGTGAATTCTGTACCGATAGCGGTTCTTGCTGCCCAGGCAGATAGCGATAGTCCAGCAGTGCACCGGTCAGCGCGCCCCCCCCTTCAATCGCGCTGCAACGGCGCGCGAGCGATAACGATGCGTGTTCATGATCAATCATTTTGCCGAGTAAAGACTGCGAAACGTTCAAGCATTCGGTGATGCTTCGTCCTTGCAACTTCAGGCGAAATGGCAGTGTATTGATGAGCATGCCTAACATTTGCGAAGTCCGGGGCGCTTCGGTCATGCGCCCCGACAGTACGGTACCGAACACCACGTCATCGCGCCCACCCAAGCGCGCAAGCACTAACGCCCATGCACAGTGAAGCAGCGCTGGCATGCCCAAGCCTCGTCGGCTCGCCTGCTCACGCAGCCGCTGGACGAGCGAAGCGTCAAGCGTTAACCGCGCTTCACCCAACGATGCTCGCAGATCAAGGGCTTCGAGCAAGCCAAACGGGGTGGTGGGGGTGCGCAAGTCCCCCAGCAATTCACGGAAGAATGACTCGTCACGTTGCGTCCCCAGCTTCCACACTCTGAGCGCATAGTCAGGGAACTGGGGAGGTGTCGGTAGCCCATGCCCCCCAGTGCGCAGGATCACGCTTAGCTCGTCCTGCATCACGCGTAACGACGTGCGGTCACCAATCAAATGATGCGACATGACCAACAATAACCAGCCTGCTGTAGATGAGCGAGCGACCAACCCGTTCATCAGGGGCGCGCGGCCTATGTCAATCCGGTGGCAAGGCAAGCCCGCCTGCGCCGCCAGCCACTGATCATCGGCACCTGCATCCGGAGCCTCGATTTCCTGCAAAGGGAACTCGACGTGGCGCAGCACCACTTGCACCGGCATGGCGAGACCATCCCACTGCATCGCCGACCTTAGTATCGCGTGACGCGAAATAACCTTGCGCAAGGCCGAGACAAAACAGTCAAGCTCATCACGCGATGCAAAGTGAATGGTCTGGTGAAGGACATAAGGGTCGGCATCGCCGGACAGCATATGATGGTAGAGCAAACCTTCCTGCAAGGGCGTCAGCGGGTAGATGCCTTCAAGATTATCCTCACCACCCGGCACTCGCGAGACAATCAGCTCGCGATCACGGGCGTCGCAGATGAAGGTGTCTTCTGCGCACGCTTGCGCGGGCTCAATCAAATCTCGCTCAACCAATCGGCGGCGCAACGCCTCGCGCTGTTGCGCAGTCAGAGACTTATAATTGGCGAAAAGGTCATCGCGCATCGATTCTTCCTTGAATATTTTGTTGATTGTCACGCTGCCTGTGAAGCGCTGAAAGACGTAGCCCACAGCACGATCGATGCATCGCGACCAATTGGTAGAGTGGCATAAACTCCACTAAGATGTCTTCCTAAACGGCGCCCTCAGCTGTCCCGCCGGGCCCCTATCCACCTATTCCGGCCATGTTAACTATGCCTGTCACCAAGTGCTTGCAGCCGCCACGACCGATTGACGTGATTACCCGCCCCGACCTTCAAACCTTCGACAGCCTTTACGTCAAACTTGCCAGGCCCGTACTGATACGCGGCCTCACCGATGGCTGGCCTGCGCGTCGAAAATGGACCCACGATTTTTTCGCGAGACACTTCGGTGAAGTACTGGTGAGTGTGTGCCGCAGCAACGGCCGCGACCCACAGCAAATGCGCCTGGACGACTACCTGCAGTATCTGGATGCCTCCCTCGACCGCGACCCCCTCTACCTGTCGAACTGGGTTTTCGAACGCACTTGCCCGCAATTGCTCGACGACTACACCAACCCCTCACTCTTCGAACGTCTCGAATCCAGACTGCCCGAACACCTGCGCCCGCAATGGCGCTGGATGTTCATCGGGCCCGCCGGTTCCGGCACACACCTGCATGTCGACGTGCTCGACACCAGCGCCTGGAATGCGGTGATCACCGGTCGCAAGCGCTGGCGCTTCTACGCCCCCGAGCAACAGCCGCTGCTGTATCAGGGAAAGGTGGATTGCTTTTCTCCCGACCTCGAAGCCTACCCACTGTTCGCTGACGCGCATGCGATCGAGTGTGTGCAGCAGCCAGGCGACCTGGTCTTCACTCCTAGCGGCTGGTGGCACCAAGTAATCAATGAGCGCGCCGGGATCTCCGTTACCGAGAACTTCATCAACCGCGCCAACCTTGAACGGGTCAAGCGGGCGGCGCAGAGAGCGAACCTGCCGTATCTAGACGAAGCTGTCGCCGCGATCGGCTGAAGCACAGCCGTCGCGGCTCGTTCGCTCGAATCACTTGATCTGTTGCGCAACCTCCAGCAGATCCAGGGACGCAGCGCCTGGCCAAATGTCACACAGGCGCGCCACTCGGCTCAGCAACGCCTGCGCCAACGGTTGTGGACAGGCCTGGGACTGAAAGCGCAACGTCAGACGCGCCCGCGCACCCTGCTCACAGACCGGTATCAGCGGGTAGCCTTCGTTGATGTGGAACCGCGTGTCCTCGACACGCAGTCCTGTACGTGCGCTGAACAGTTGATCGGTCGTGGCATGGTTCTCATGTACATAGATAGCATCGAACAGCGCCAGCTCGGCTGGCCAACCGATACCGCGCTTGATATCGGGAAGCGATGCGTGTTCATGGGATTGCAGGTCCGCGATGCAGCGCTGCGTGGCTCGCATCCATTGCTTCAATGTACGGCCCCGATTGAGGGTTGCTCTCAACGGCAAGGTACTGATCAGATTGCCGACCGTATTGGCATAGCATGCGCGCTCGCCATGGCGCCCCGAGGTGACAAGGCCAACCAATAAGTCACGTCGTTCAAACGTTACGGCAAGGGCCAAGGCAAACCATGCCGAAAAAGCGCTTGCCATCGTGACCTGTGCATCAGCCAAGGCCGCAGTCAGGCGTTGCAGTTGCGCCTGAGACAGCTCGAACGAAACCTCGACGGGCACGGCGTCGTCCCCCCTAGTCTCGAGCAGCGCCACGGGCTCGGCATGCGCAAGATACTCAGACCAAAAGCGTGGTTCATAACGGCGCACTGACTCGGTGGCAAGCGGCAAATCACGATAAGAGTGGTCCTCATCAACCTGCAGGTCCGGTTGAGGGCCAAGGCGGCAATACAGGTCGGCCAGCTCCGCCATCATCAGTTCCTGGGAACGCCCGTCGGCCACAAGGTGGTGTTGCGTCCAAACCCACAGGTGCCGGTCGGCAGACAGTCTGACCAACCGAATGCGCAGTAAAGGTGGAGTGGCCAGATCAAATGGCCGCTCGCGCTCGTTTCGCACCAGTGTTTGCAATTGCTCCGCCTGTGCGGCAACAACAGGCGAGTCGTACTGGTAGTCAAGCGCAACCTCGTCGTGGAGCCGTTGACAATGCCGTGCGCGAAGATCCTCTGCAAATGCCGTCCGCAAGGCTGGGTGACGGCGTATCAGTAAACGCAGTGCCGACTCAAAGCGCGCAGGATCAAGCGCCCCCACAAGCACGCAACTGAACTGCGACACATAGAGTGAGGCGTGCGGTGCCGCGAGGCAGTGATACAACATACCTTCCTGGGCAGCCGTAGAAGGATAGATGTCATCCTGGATGTTTCGGGTCGAGGTCAATGGCCCTGCCGGCGGGCGTTCGCCCTCGGTTCCCGTGGCCAGGTGCTTGGCCAAGGCTCGGACCGTTGGATAGTTGATGATGTCCTGCATGGCGATAGACAGCCCTGCCCGCTTTGCCCGCGCCGAGATACGAATACTCTTGAGGGAGTCGCCACCCAGCGCAAAATAGTTGTCATCGGACTGTACTGGACGGGCAAACGATTCACACCAGATATCCAGCAGCATGGCCTCCAGCCCGGACAACACATCGGTGGACGATGCTGTCGCCTCACCTCGCAGTTCCCCGAGCAGTTCGCTGAGAAATTGTTCCTTGTCGCAATTGCTAGGCATATTGATCGTCCAGTGTAACGTTCAGAGAGGAGCTGACAGGCAAAGGCGGACCGGGAAAGACGATCTCGGCCAATGCCTCGTCAATCGAGTCACACCTTGCCAGCGAATGCAGGGTTCTCACGATAACCGCTCGCAAGCGCTCGACATGAGTGACATCGACACGGCGGGCGTCATAGTCAAACAGGATACGCAAGCCTTCACCGCCGTGATCACGATTGAAGTGAATCGTCAGCGGCACGTAAGTCTGGTCGGATGCGTAGTGGCTGGCGACATGCAAAGGCATGTGCAGCAGGCCACGATAGACATGGAAGTGGGTGTACACAAATAACGTATCGAACAACGTCCGACCGCCGTTCATCGCGACCAGTTGGGCATAGGGAAAGCGCCGGTAAGGCAGGTAGCTGCGCTCTGTTTCGAAACAGGTTTCCATCAGCTGCCGCCAAGTGCTGCCCTGAAGGTTGATCGCGATGGGAAGCAGATTATTGAACACGCCCACGCAACGTTCGCCGCCACTCAGTTCCGGCCTTCCATTGAACTCCATGCCACTGCACTGCTCGGGCACGCCCGTGACGCTAGAGAGCGCAGAAAAATGCACTGCCATCAACAGGTTCTTCAATGGCACGCCGGCGGCTTGCCCGATGGTTTCCAGACGCTCCACCCACTGCGGCTCCACCTGCCAGGTCAACCGGCTGTGCACCGCACTGGGAGCGGTCGGTGGCAAGTCCGCTTGATTGAACTTGCTGTTGGCCAGCAACTGGCTCCAGAAATGACGCTGGGTGCTGCTGGTCAAGGCTTGTTGCTCCAACGCGACAAATTCGGCGTAGGACAGCCTGCGCTGTTGATCAACCAGTGGTTGCTGTGGTGCACGATAAGCAGAATAAGCTTGCAAGAGCTCGGTGAGCACCGTCGCAACACACCAGCCGTCGAGGGCAGCGTCAGCAAAGGTCAGCTGGAAGCGCTCGCTATCCAGCAAATGCACCGAGCAACGGAAATGGGGCGCCGCCTCCCAGGCAAAGGCGCGCTTCTTCTCTGCGCTGATCCAGGCATCCAGCCGCGCCTGCCGTTGCTCAGCGGGCAGCGTCGTCAGATCCTCAACCACCAGAGGCAACTCGACGCAGCGGCGAACGATCTGAATCGGTTCGTCGAAGCGTTCGATATCAATACAGGTACGCAAAAAGCCATGTTCGGCGGTCACATTCTTGAGCGCACTGTGCATCGAGCGCTCATCCCATGGCGTAACAAGCTCCAGCGTCGTGACAAAGACCTCGTAGTGATCATCATTGAAATACTTGAACAGAATGCCGCGCTGCAAGTAACTGAGCGGGTAAGCATCTTCCACATCATCCGTTGCCAAAATGGCACGGTCACGCTCACTGAGCAGGGAAAACGGCGCGATGGGTTCGCTTGGCGACACACACCAGGACGTATTCTCGATCTGCGCGTGCATCGCACCAAAGCTACTGTGCCGGAACAGGGTCTGTACCGACAGCGCGATACCCGCGGCACGTAACCGACCAATAAAATGCAGTGCCAGAATCGAATCACCACCGCAGGCGAAGAAATCATCTTCATCGAGGGGTGGTGCCCCCCCAAGAACTCTCTGCCATTGGCCGGCAAGCTGACTGCGCAGGTCGTGCGCTTCATCGACCGGCAATAGGCCGTTCTCACGCACCAGCAAGCTGCGCAATTGCGCACTATCCGCCTTGCCGCTCGCCAACAGCGGCCAGTGCGTCAGCAATCGCCATTCACGGGGAACCATGAACTCTGGAAGCCAGGCCCGCACGTGAGCTTCCACGTCACGCGGGGTCAAGTCGGTGTGCTCTTCAACCTGCAGGAAAGCGCAAAGACGTTCGGCTCCAGCCACTTCATCGAGCAAAACCACCGCATTGCGCACCCCGGCAAGGGAGGAAATCGCTTGCTCAATTTCGGCCAGTTCGATGCGGTATCCCGCGACCTTCACCTGCCCATCCTGGCGGCCAAGATAGTGAATATTGCCGCTGGCATCAAAACGCACCCGGTCGCCGGTACGGTAGCAACGTGACAGACTGCCCAGAGGTGATGGCGTGAATTGCGTAGCGCTCAGCATGGCTTTGCCGACATAGCCGATTGCCACTTGCGGACCACCGACGACGAGCTCGCCCTCCGCCCCCGGGAGCACCGCCAGCCCGTGCCCATCGACAATCGAGACCTCACAATTGGGCGCCGGCCGGCCAATGGAGATACTCGCCTGGTGTGCATGCACTTGGGCATAGGTCACATCAATACCCGCCTCGGTGGGCCCGTAAAAATTGTACAGCCGTACCTGCGGCGCGGCGTCAAAGAAAGCCCGGGCCTGGGCTTCCAGCAATCTTTCACCACTGCACACGACCTGACGCAATCCCGCAAGTGCCTGACATACACCCTCAATACCCAGCCAATGCCCCAACACGCTGGGAACAAAATGCGCCACGGTCACGCCATGCTGCGCAATAGCTGCTGCCACGGATTCAGGAAAGCGCTCGTGTGCCGGCTGGATACACACGGCCTTGGCCCCCAGGGCCAACGGCGCCAGAATTTCCCAGAGCGACACATCAAAGGTCCAGATAGTCTTCTGCACAAAAACGTCTGCGCGCGAAAGCGCGAGCCGGTCGATCATCCAGTCGAGTCGATTATCAAGGGCTCGATGACTGATCAGTACACCCTTTGGCTGCCCCGTACTGCCCGAGGTATAGAGCAAATAGGCGGCCGCATCGCCAGGCAGGGCCTGGGAGGGCAAAGCGTCCAGCGCCTGCATAGCGTCCATGCCCTGCTCGGCGTCGATCATCGGCAGGGCAATCTCCAACGACAGGCTCCCCGCTTGGGCAATGACTGCCACGGCACCGCTGTCGCGCAGCATGTAATCACGCCTGGACGCGGGCATTGTCGGATCGATGGGTAGATAAACGCCGCCAGCAAGCATTACCCCCAGACAGGCCGCTACTCCCGACGGGCTGCGCGGCAACATGACTGCTACCACCGGCTGATGACCGTCAAGCCCATGGGCCAGGGTCAGCACTTGCCTGGCATACTGCGACGCAGTCTCGAGCAGGCGAGCGTAACTCCAGGTCTCATCGTCACCCGCCGAAATCAGGGCAGTCGCCTGCGGATGAGCCAAGGCATTGTCGACAATTCGCACCAGGGTGGAGTGCGCAATGGTGCCTGGTTCAACACCCCACTGATGCAAACGCTGACTGACCGCTGGCGGCAGCCTTGTCGCCTCTGACAGCGATACGGTGGTGTCTTTGGCAATGACCTCCAATGCGAAACGAAACTGCTCGAGCCAGGACGACGCAAGCAGAGGTTCCAGTGCATCACAGCGATAGTCGACGCACAGCTGCAATTGATCTTTGTCACCCAACAATTGCATCTGCACCGGGTAATGCGTGTAAGCAGGCGTCAATGGGTAAGGCGAGAGTTCAAGATCGCCGAGGCGGATGTGCGCGTGCTCCCGTTCAAACGCAACATCGACGCCACCAGGCCCCGCATCGAGGCCGGCCATTTCGAAGTAGGCGAACACGACATCGAAACAGGTGCCGGGCGTGCTTGCGCTAGCGGCAAGGTCCGTACCGAGTTGCGTCAAGGGCATGGCTTCGTGGGCCAAGGCACTGGAGAGCCTGTCTCGAACAGCAACCAGCGCATCGTTGATCGGAGCGGCTAAATCGACCTGTGCATCCACCGGCACAAGATTGGCGAACATGCCTACCGTTTCCTGATATCGCCCGGCGCGGTTGAGCAACGCGACGCCGTAGCGCACTCGCCGGCGACGCGTGAGCACCGCCAGACTGGCCTCCAGTGCCAGCTGCAGCACGCAGCCCACCGTGGTCCCGGCGCTGGCCGCCCTGGCCTGAATGGCTTTCACCAGGTCGGCAGGCAATTCGCTGCGCTCCCGGCGGGACTCGTACCGCTCAAGGCCGTGGGACAGCAGCGGCAAACGAGGGTCACCGGCTGGGTCCAATGTACCTTGCCAGAACGCCACATCCTTGCGTACCTGTTCTGAGGCCAGGTATGACTGGTGATCGAGGCAGTATTGCCCGTAGGCCACCGCGCCGGGTAACTGCGCCAGCGGTTCGTTGCGCGCGGCGGCCTGGTAACACGCCAGGAGATCACGCCATAACAGCAGGAACGACCAGAAATCAGCTACCGCATGATGCACTTGGAGCAACAGATACGACACGTTGTCGCTGCTGCGCAGCAGAACGACCCGGTAAAGGCGCGCCGCATCGGCCTCAAGGCCACGTGCCTCCCAAGCGTGCAGCCTGGCGCGGGCGCCGTCATCACCGTCCAGTTCTTCCAGTACCACTGGTTGGGTAGCTTCGCAGTCGACCACATAATCCAGCCCGGCCGCGCCAGAAAGCAGCTGGCTGCATAATGCTGCGTGCTTGAGCTCCAGCATGACCAATGCGCGCTGTAATACTTCAAGCTCGATCCCACCCGTAATCCGCACGGCGCGTTGCAGCGTATAAATCGGTGCCCCGGCCAATGTCTGGGCGAACACCAACGCACGTTGGTAATGAGTCGCCGGAAAACTGTTTCTGCCATAGGGAGCAGGCAGGGCGTCGGCCCGAGTTGCAGGTACGCGAATGTCTTCAAGCAGATCGCCCACACGGGCAGATGCATACATTCTGGCGCGGTTAAGCGCACAGCCAAAGCGGCGCTCCAGTTCGAACTGGATCCGCACGATGGTCAGCGAGTCTGCGCCCAACTCAACCAGCGTTCGCTCAACTTCAACCTGTTGCACCGATAGGCCGAGCAATCGAGCGATGATTTCCAGTGCAGGCCCAGACGTCTCTTGACCCTCCACGACAGCACCGACATCGGCTGCCAGCCGCGCATCACGGACACACAACGTCCCGAGCAACCGCCCGGCTTCAAACAACTCGCGTACGCGCTCACGCTGCAGCTTGCCGCTGCTGGTACGTGGTAGTGGACGCGTGGTGAACAGCACGGCGGACACGGTAATCGGGAATAGGGCTTCGACCTTTGCCGCGCACGCCTCACCGAGTGCAGCGAACTCATCGACATTGATGGCCGACGCACGTACCTGGTAGACGAGGGTAAGGCTCTGACCGCCGTCCCGGCTGAATGCGCCCGCACAGTTGGGCGCGAAACGGGCGTCGAGCTGCGTCATGGCGAACTCGATGTCGGTAAAGAAATACTTGCGTCCTGCCACTGCAATCGCGCTGCCGACCCGACCCAGCACATGCAAACCGGAGCGTCCCATGTAGCCCAGGTCACCGGTGGCAAGGTAACTGCGGGAAGGATCCTGAGGCAGGACGTGCGCGAACGCTTGCCGCTCGATGTGTCCGTTGTGCACATAACCGTCGGCCAGGCTCGACGCTGACACCCAGATCTCGCCAACCTGACCCGCCGCACATTCGCTGCGCTTCGCCGCATTGACGATTTTAATCACCGGGCCACCCTCCTCGGGTAGCCCACAACTGGCAAGTGCACCCAGGCTCTCAATTGACTCGCGCTCGACAGGCTTGTGCACCAGTCCTGGGGCGTCATGCGCCAACCCGCGCCGCGCAGTGACCAGCAAAGTCGCTTCCGCCATGCCATAGGCGGGGCACAGAGCCTGGGGATGGAAACCGTGACGGGAGAACCGCTCGGCGAAGGCCGCCAACGTGGCATGGCGTACAGCCTCTGCCCCGCACACCGCGCTGGACCAGCTCGAAAGGTCGATGCCTTGCAGCTCCTCTGGCGCAATATGCAGGCATAACTCATAAGCAAAGTTAGGCGCGCTGCTGACTGTGCCACCAAACTGATCGATTGCACGCAACCAGCGCGAAGGTCGCTGCATAAAGGTTGCAGGCAACATGTGCACGCTTGTCGCACCAAGGTGATAGGGCAGCAGCAACTTGCTGACCAACCCCATGTCGTGATGCAGCGGCAGCCAGTTGACGAACCTTGATTGTTCGCTGAAACCGAAAGTACGGACCAGCAATTCGAATTGCGTGTGCAGCGCCGTACGGCTCACCACCGACCCCTTGGGCTCCTGGGTGGAGCCAGAGGTGTACTGAACGAACGCGACAGGTGAATCAACCCGCGTAACTACCGGATACCCGCTCTCAAAACGGTCGCCGATGCCCACCACCTTGATGGCGGTCTGCTCGCGCAACGTCTCGATTGCCGTATGCTCCTGGCGCATCGCATCGGTAAGCAGCAACGGGGCGCGTGAGTCACGTGCAATGGTGGCCAACTGACCGCCCACACTGTAACGGTTTAGGTTCGACGAAAGCCCGACCGGCACGGCACCGACGTATTGGCAAGCCAGAAAAGAGATTGCGAAACGCAGCGGATCGCGCAGCGTGATCAGCACGTGCTGCCCCTCGCGCAGGTCGCAGGCATGATAAAGAAACGCCGCGGCGTCGCGGACCGCATCGTCCAGTTCGTCGTAGCTGCACGATGTGGCGATGGTCTCGCCGTCGCGCAGGTAATGGAACATGTTCCTGCGAGCGGTTGCGGTTCGATCAAGCAGCGTTGTCATGCTCGAGCCCTTTCCAGAGAGTCATGCGACAACGCGCACTTGCGGCCAGGACCGACACTGTCATCGGATAAAAGCCCGTGCCCTGCGTCGAACCACGACGCCGGAAAAAAGACACTGTTCTGCTTCCCGGGGAGAAGGAACTTGATGTTCGACTGCATTGCATTCTCGCTTGGCTGTTCAGTTCCATTGAGCTGCGCCCTCTCGTGATTCCGAGAGCGACGCAATCAATCCTTGATGTTCAACACCACTAGTCGTTCGACGATACGCTCGGCATCGCGTGCGATATGACCCACGCTTTGTGCATCCGGAAAAGTGCCGATCAACAGCGGCCCCATCGCAAACAGGCGACCGGCGCCCGCCTCCAAGGACGCTCGTGCCGGCAACATCTCGCAGGTGCGCGCATTCACGCGCACTCCACCCAATTCGACCGATCTGCCCGCGTCATGGGCATACACCCCGCACGCCAAGCCGCTATCGTACAACTGCCGTAGCAAAGGCGAGGCGCTATGGGCAAGCCGCGTGTCAGACCCGGCGGCCGCTACGACAAAATCAAACTCACCGACGTGCATGCTCCTCCCGCTTTCATCCGCCAGACTGAGGCTATGCACACGGCGTTCGTTGCTGTAATCGAGCTGATAGCCCGCAGGCGCAGCCAGGGTGCAAAGTACTCCGCGGTCAAACAGAGCGTCCA
>Ga0157371_10003323_pt1 | contig 14694 bp, 12 predicted proteins | sample C45metaG_FD_113462 | JGI IMG/M metagenome (GOLD analysis project Ga0157371, IMG submission 113462) | Corn rhizosphere microbial communities from Kellogg Biological Station, Michigan, USA - C4-5 metaG | ecosystem: Host-associated > Plants > Roots > Rhizosphere > Soil | place: USA: Michigan...
AATAGTATAAAACCTTGTTGGCAGCTTTGCCAAATATGCAGGGAAGCCAAAGTATTTACTGATTATTTCATCGAAATTAATGCTATTCCCAGACAGAAAAAATGGCACATTTATTACCGCAACAACTATAAAAACGAGCGTATTTATTCCAATATACAAATAGGAAGGATCGCCCGAGTGAAATACCTTATTCTTTAAATCCTGTATTATACTGTTATTCATAATATCTATAGAATCTATTATTGTCCTTATCTTTCCAAAGCTTAACTAAAATAAAACCTAACAATGCACCCCCCAAATGAGCATAGTGGGCTATCGAGTCGCCCGGTATTTTTGCTACTCCAAGAGACAACTCCATTATGATGTAAATGGGAATAATATATTTTGCCTTTATTGGAACCGGGATAAACATAATATAAAGTTCAGTATTTGGATACAACATGCCAAAGGCAACCAGAAGCCCAAAGATAGCACCGGAAGCACCTACCATTGGCCCGCCATATATGCCCAAAAGTGTGTTAGCTTGCTGTTCGGTCAATCCCGGAATATTAATATTCCCTTGCAGGTATCCCCCATTTATACTTAGGTCAGTAATCGGGTTGTTCATTACCGAACCCGTAATCTGATACACTTCATAAGCCTGAACAGCCATTTGCAGTGCTACTGCTCCAAGCGCTGTTATAAGGTAAAAGTTAATAAAACGTTTTGCTCCCCATCTGTTTTCTATAACGCCACCAAAGGTGAACAAGGCAAACATATTAAAGAAAATATGCATAAAATCGCCATGCATAAACATGTAGGTTATCAACTGCCAGCCCCTGAATAACTCTGAGTCAAAATAGAAAGCCCCAAATAAATAGGTTAGATTAATGGACGTTAAAATATACTTAGCTGCAAAGAAAATTATATTTATAATCAACAGGTTCTTTACAACAGGAGGTATATGGATGTTATTCATTCTTTATTATTTATCAAATTTTTTATCAAGTTCTGTTAATCCAATTGTTTGAATAACCGGTTTTCCGCTTATGCTAAAGTTAGGAGTTTTACAGGCAAAAAGCTGTTCAATAAGCATATTCATTTCTGCCTGTCCCAATACTGTACCACTTTTAATGGCACTGTTTCTTGCCATACTTCGAGCCAATGCATCCCTTTTATCCAGTTTCAATTCCTGCTGGGAATTTTTAAACCCTTCTATCAGATGCTCAAACAATTGGGTTTCATTTATATTATTACTTCCCAGGTCAACAGGAATCCCCTCAATTACTAACGTATTTTTACCAAATTCTCTTACCTCGAAGCCTAAACTTTTTATATCGTCCAGTAAGCTTTTAGCCAACTCATAATCACCTGGGGTTAAGGTAACTGTTTGTGGGAATAAACTTTGCTGTGAAGCTCCTTTCCTATCCTCAAGATGCAGAATAAACCGTTCATATAAAACCCTTTCATGTGCTGATTGCTGGTCTATCAACATCAGACCAGATTTAATCTGCGAGATAATGTAACGGTTGTGAAGCTGCATAAGCTGCTTCTGTACCGGAGCAAATTGGTCATCGGCCTCCACTCCAGGTAAATCAAGAGACGATTGCTGGGAGGGATTATGATTAGCGATCTCATAAAGAGAGCCCCAGTTTTTTGTACTAACCGGCATCTTACCCGACCCATAGCTTTTAGGAAAGCTTGCGTATGATGAATCCTGGCTGTAGGAGTTATCTCTTGGCGCTGGCTTATCGGTAGCAAAAGGATTAAAGTCTGGATTAAAACTAATGCTTGGTGGTACAATCTCTTCAGGTGCCTTGTGGGTTATCATACTGCTAAAGCCGGTTTCCTGATCGAAATCTATTGTCGGACTAATATTGAATTTCCCTAATGATCTTTTTATAGCAGAGTGAAGAATTGCGTATATAGACTTTTCATCAAGGTACTTAATTTCTGTTTTGGTAGGATGAACATTTACGTCAATCTTTGCCGGATCAATTTCTATAAACAGTACATATAACGGAAAGTTATCATCTGGCAATAACTCTTCATACGCCCTGTTCACCGCATGATTAAGATATGCGTCTTTAATAAATCGGTTGTTTACAAAAAAGAATTGCTCACCACGTGTCTTTTTAGCGAACTCGGGTTTACCTATAAAACCCTTCAGGTTAATTATAGAGGTTTCTTCTTCAACCGGGATTAATCGTTCATTATAATTATTACCAAACAAATGAACTATCCGTTGTTTTAAAGCAGATGCCGGTAACCTATAAATTTCCACTCCATCATGATGAAGACTAAATGCAATACCCGGATTTGCCATTGCCACCCGCTGAAACTCGTCAATTATATGGCGCATTTCTGCCGGATTACTTTTTAAAAAGTTTCTTCTGGCCGGTGTATTAAAAAAAAGGTTTTTTATGCTGATGCCGGTGCCTTCAGCCGCTGCCACTGGTTCTTGTTTTACAAAAGCGGCTCCCTCAATCTCAATCAGGGTCCCTATTTCATCTTCATGTCGGCGTGTTTTCAGTTCTACCTGTGCAATGGCAGCAATGGAAGCCATAGCCTCACCTCTGAAACCCATTGTCCTGATTGCGAACAAATCTTCTGCTTTACGAACCTTTGAGGTAGCGTGTCGCTCAAAGCACATACGTGCATCAGTAACACTCATACCACACCCGTTATCTATAACTTGTATCAATGCCTTTCCCGCATCCTTAACAATCAACTGTATCTTATTAGCCCCCGCGTCTATCGCATTCTCTAACAGCTCTTTTACTGCCGATGCCGGGCGCTGCACCACCTCTCCTGCAGCAATTTGATTGGCTACACTATCGGGTAAAAGTTTTATAATATCTGACATTTATATTCCTTGGTAAAGGTTGCTAATTTATGTAAAATAAGCCTCATATTGACTCTTCTTTTAAGATATTTGATAGGCATTAGCCAGATATTACCATAAAATTACCATTATATTTACATCGCTATCCGCGCATCAAAAAGTTAAAAATTACGTTTGTAAGAATAAAACCAACATCGGGGAGAAATACACATATGAGAAAAAATAACCTGGCAGGCATCGTCACCATTAGCTTCCTTGCCCTATTTACATTCACAGCCTGCGCTCAGGATCATAAACAAAACGAACAAACACTCGCGGTTTTAACTAATATTGAGAGCAATACGATCCTCTTAAATAATCATGAAAATATAGTTCCACTTTTAAATCTCGACAAAAAGAATATTGCTTCGGTTAACTTGGGGTTTGCCAGTCAAACCGTATTCGACAGTTTGCTAAATAAGTATACCAAGATTACCTCTTTCTCTTCTGCTAATTACCAAAACTCAGCTGCATTGAACGATCTGGAAGATGATCTTAAATATTTTAATACTGTTATTATAGCCCTGCCGGCAACATCGGCCAACGATGCCCGTAATATAAATTTTATTCAAAGTTTAAGCAGCAACAAACAGGTTATTATTTCCTTATTTGGAGATGGAAGAACACTTTCTTCACTTGATGCCATTAAAGCTCCAGTTATATGGACTGATCAAAACACGCCTTTGGCGGCAGCGATTATACCACAGGTAATTTTTGGAGGAATTGGGGTAAATAAAAAGCTGACCACCAATTTCTCGGCCAAATACACGGCAAACTCAGGCTTCACTACACTTCCTATCCGCTTAAAATATACACTACCTGAAGATGCTGGCGTAAATGCTGATAACTTAAGAGAAATCGATAATATTGCCAATGAAGCTATTAATGCCAGGGCTACACCAGGACTTGTAGTATTAGTTGCTAAAAATGGAAAAGTGTTTTTTAATAAAGGCTACGGTACGCACACATATGACGATAGAAGTCCGGATAAAGTGAACGACATATTTGACCTGGCCTCAGTAACCAAAGTTACTGCAACAACTCCAACGGTAATGCGTTTGTTTGAAGAGAAAAAACTTAAACTGGATACAAACATTGGCGCATATATCCCTAAGGCCAGAACAACACCAATGAACAACATTCAGGTTCGCGAGGTTATGTTGCATCAGGCAGGTTTTATCCCTTATATCCCATTTCACGATGCCATTAAACCTACTGATCATAGTCCGGATTCTTCTGAGGCATACCCAACAAAAGTGGCAGATGGATATTATGTAAGAAAGGACTATTTTAAAGATGTAATGTGGCCTAAGATGCTGAACGCCCCAATCAGAACCAGGGGAAAGTATGTATACAGCGACATTAGCATGTATGTAATGAAAGACATTGTAGAGCGCATCAGCGGAGAGCCTCTAAACCAATACGTTAGTGAAAATTTCTATCAGCCTCTTGGCATGCAGACCGCAGGCTTTTTACCTAGAAACAGGTTCAGCAAAAATCAAATCATACCTACAGAAAACGACACCTATTTCAGAAAAACCCTTTTAGTAGGATATGTTCATGATCAGGGAGCAGCATTAGTAGGAGGTGTGTCGGGTCATGCCGGTCTATTTGCCAGTTCAAATGATTTGGCTATCATATACCAGATGCTATTAAACAAGGGAACTTATGGTGGCCAGCAATATTTTAAGCCGGAAACCGTGGACATGTTTACGCAAAGACAATCGACAGTTAGCAGACGTGGTTTAGGCTTTGACAGATGGGATCCGGATTTGACCAAAAAATACCCTTCTGAACTTGCTTCTTCACAAACATACGGGCATACAGGCTACACCGGAACCTGTGTATGGGTAGACCCATCAAGAGGCCTGGTATATGTATTTCTTTCGAACAGGGTTAACCCTTCTGTTACAGATAAACTAAGCACCATGAAAATCAGAGGAAGAATAGAAGACGCAATAAATAAAGCGATAGATAAAGGGGTAAAATAACCTTGTGAAAATTGCTACACAACTTTATACATTTAGTAGCCACAGCCTATACAGAGGTATTTTTTTCGTAAATTAGATATAACCTAAAATCATATAATTATGAAAAAAGTATCAATTATTGTGGTCTTGCTTATGCTTGTCGCAGTATGCAGGATTCAGGCCCAGGATGACGCTATGATGAAAGCCTGGGAAGCTTACATGACACCGGGTGACGTACATAAAATGATGGCCAACGATAATGGCTCATGGAATGCCGAGGTAACGATGTGGATGAGTCCAGATGCCCCGCCGGCAAAAAGCAAAGGCTCATGCACACACACCATGATCATGGGTGGACGTTATCAGCAATCGTCATTTAAAGGAACTATGATGGGAAAACCTTTTGAGGGAATGGGAATTATGGGGTATGATAATGCAAAAAAAATGTTTATAAGTTCCTGGATTGATAACATGGGCACAGGTATTATGAATATGGAAGGCACATGGGATGACGCCACAAAATCTATTACCCTTAAAGGTAAAACTGTAGATCCGATGACCGGTAAAGACATGGATGTTCGGGAAGTACATAAAATGGTTGACAACAAAACCCAGCTAATGGAAATGTATATGACCAATGATGGCAAGGAAATGAAAACCATGGAGATCAAATTCACCAGAAAATAAGACCCAGTCGCGTTAATTTTTAAGGCCCGGTTTTGTACAAATACAAAACCGGGCCTTATTTTTATTTTTTTAAGCCTATCTCTCTCAGCCTTTCATCAAGATACTCACCTGCAGTCATGTCATCGTAAACCTTAGGATGCGCTGAATCTATACAAGATTCCAGACTTGTTAAATCCATATCTGAACGCGGGTGTAAAAAGAAAGGAACCGAAAAGCGCGAAGTTTTCATCAACTCCCTCGGCGGGTTTACCACCCTATGTGTTGTTGAACGAAGTTTATTATTAGTTAATCTTTGCAACATGTCTCCAACATTTACAACAATATCTGTGTGCCCTGCTTTAATTGGCAACCATTCATTGCTACGTGTTAACACTTCTAAACCATCTGCACTTGCCCCAATAAGTAAAGTGATAAGATTAATATCTTCATGCGCACCTGCCCGAACAGCATCGTCCGGCAATGCATCAGGATTCTCGATAGGGAAATAATGAATTCCCCTTAAAATTGAATTACCATTATGAACATGTTTATCAAAATAATCAATAGGTAGCCCAAGATAGGTAGCTATTGCACGCAGCAGGTGCTTGCCATTGCCTTCTAAGCGTTGATAAATCTCTCTTGTTACCTCATTAAATTCTGGAATCTCTTCCAGATACTCATTATCAGGATACTGGGCTTTGATAGGATCACCGTCCATAACTTCCTGGCCAATTTGCCAAAATTCTTTTAAATCAGCCGTTTTAGCCCCTTTTGCTGTTTCCTTGCCAGCACTGGTATAACCGCGTTGCCCTGCAAGTTCTACTCTTTCGTACTTTCTTTTCTGCTCAGACGAAAGGCCAAACATCGATTGTATGTTTTTGTAAAGCTTATTTATTAATTCCTGACTTACACCATGATTAGTGATAGTTACAAAACCAGAATCATTAAATGCCCTGCCCAATTCGTCAGAGAATTTTTTACGCTGTTCTTCAGTTCCATTGATGTATGAACCAAGGTCCAGACATGGAATATAAGGTGTTGACATAGTGATTTATTTTTATGAGTAATAACAATCTAATTTAAGAAACAATTGTTAATAAACATTAAAAGCCGAACTGCAACTTGCATAACATTCTGCAAATAACTACCTTAAGTTATTCACAAAATCCAGATCAGAATTAGATTATCAGGTGATTGTAAAGTTAAAGTGAAATTTATTTTTTTAAAAACTAAACCCCCATTCTGCTACGTAATTTTACGAAAGAAACGATTTCCAAAATTGTATAGATTATGAGAAGTATATTAATTATCACGTTAATCCTATTATCAGTTGGGAGTGCCGATGCACAGTCTAAAAATTCGCAAAAGGCAACTTTTGGTATGGGATGCTTTTGGTGTTCTGAAGCGCTTTTTCAACGTTTAAATGGAGTTAAAAATGTCAGATCAGGTTTTGAAGGCGGTACCGTAGCCAATCCTTCATACGAGGATGTTTGTACCGGTGCTACCGGGCACGCTGAAGTTATTGAAGTGACTTACGACCCGACCAAAATAAAATACGATGAGCTCCTTGAAGTATTTTGGAAAAGCCACGACCCAACAACACTGAACCGTCAGGGTGCAGATGTGGGCACCCAGTATCGCTCAGTAATTTTCTATCATAATGAGGAGCAAAAAGTACTCGCAGAAAAATATAAAAAGGAATTAAATGATACCAAAGCCTTTGGTAAGCCAGTTGTAACTGCTATAACTAAAGCAGCTCCGTTTTATGTTGCAGAAGGATATCACCAGGATTACTTCAACAAAAATGGAGACAAGCCATACTGTCGTCTTGTAATTTTGCCTAAAGTAGAAAAACTTGAAAAGATATTTAAAGCAAAACTAAAACATTAAAATAAGCGTTGCTAACAGTTAAAGGGTTTATATCAAAAGTATAAACCCTTTTTATTGGTTTAATATTTGATGCAGTCAGAACAAATTATCCCCCTATATGAAAAAACAAATCTTATCAATGGCTATTGTTTCAATGCTGCTTTGGAGCTGCAGTAATGAAAAAAAGCCGCAAACAAGCACCGATGCCTCCTTAATAGATACGATAGCAGCTGTTGACACCACCCACAATGCTCAAACATCCCTTGATTGGAACGGAACATACAAAGGCATTACCCCCTGTGCAGACTGTGAGGGTATAGAAACAGAAGTTGCTTTAAATAAAGACATGACTTTTATAGTGAAAACAAAATACAAAGGCAAAAGCGACGAGGTATTTGAAGAAAAAGGCACCTTTAAATGGGACGAAACAGGATCAATAGTTATCCTTGAAGGCCTTAAAGACAGGCCCAACCAATTTTTTGTTGGAGAAAATACTTTAACCCAGTTGGATCTGGAAGGGAAAAAAATCACAGGAGCACTGGCAGAGAATTATATCCTAAAAAAATAAAAAAAATCGTGAGGGTATTCAAAAAGATGTATTTTATTTATTTCATTACATCTTTTTGAACACCTTTAGCATTATATCCCAATTTTAACCCCAACATTTAGCCCCAAACCTCCAATATTAATATATGAGCGGAGGTCATCAGAAGGCTTTCCAGGATCATAATTAGGTTGCCCTTTAACATTCATTGTAGAATTAACTGTTTTATGGTAGTTAACTTCTCTATCTCCCATTGGCTGATCTTCAAGCGTCAGTTGCTTTGATCCTGCTGGAGTATTGGTAGCATTAACAACTACGGTTGCTGTTCCATTGTACTTTCTAAGCTCTTTATCTTTCCCTCCTACAGAAACATTACGATACTCAATTTCTGAGAATAAACTTATATTATTCCCAATTGCGTAATCAAAGCCTAAAGCACTTTGAAATCCAATTGTCGGTCTTGGATTAATGCGCTCTTCGCGGGCCAAAACAAGAGTTGTTCTTGTTCCAGGAGGCGATACGGTACCTTGGGATGCAGCAATCTGACCAGTTTGATCATTAACTGATGTATTGATTTGCAGATACCCTCCAACCGGTACTATTACACCAATTTTACTGTAAGGCTGGATCTTTCCTGTATTTGGAATTCGAAATACTAATGCTGGCGCTACATCGAATGCACGCACCTGGCCTACAGCATGCAGGCTTAACACATTTGTTCCATTATTTATTACCGTCTGTTTTAGCATGTCCTGCTCTTCGCTTTTAAAATAATTAAGCCCAACTTCTAAACCGATAATTTTATTAAACTGATACCCTCCAACTAAGCCTACCCTAAAACCTTGTCCAAATGAACCTGTTAATGCGGTTTCAGATGTTGTAGTGGTAGCACTTGCACCAGTTCCTGTAATTGTTGTTGTTTTGTCTCTGGCCAACTGACCATTTATTGCTGGAAATTCAACAGGGGTTACCTTCATAAAATAACTACCTGTCGGTTTAATGTAAAAGCCTTTTTCTTGTGCTGATGATGTTAAAGAGGCTACGGCGAGTAATACTACTGATAAAATTAAGTTTTTCATATTTGATTAGATTTATGCATGCATAGTATTTAACGCGCAAAGTCAGGAAAAAGTTTGTTATCATTTTAAAGTCATAAGCTCTGGTATTTTTTTTTGTTTTACTTAACGTTACTACATTTGCTAACACTGTTATTTTTAAAACTTGTGTTAGAGCAAAAAGACAGATAAACATAAAAACTAAAAAAATTCGATATGAGCTTAATAGAAGCCTTAAACTGGCGATACGCCACAAAAAAAATGAATGGTGAAAAAGTTTCACAAGATAAAGTTGATCAGATCCTTGCAGCGGCACATTTGGCGCCAACATCATCAGGCTTACAACCATTTAAAATTATAGTTGTTACCAATCCAGAGCTTAAAGAAAAAATTAAGGATGTAGCTTTCGGACAGTCTCAGATTACTGATTGCTCTCATTTATTGGTTTTCGCTGCCTGGGATAATTATACTGAAGAGCGCATCAAAGCTGTTTTTAACCATACAAATAGTGAACGAGGATTACCGGAATCAGCAACAGCTGATTATGTAAACAGACTGATAGGCATTTATACCGCAAGAACCGAGGAAGAAAACTTTCATCATGCTGCCAAACAATCTTATATCGGCTTTGGAGTTGCCTTAACTGAAGCAGCTATATTAAAAGTTGATGCTACACCAATGGAAGGTTTTGAGGCCGATAAACTTGATGAATTATTAGGTTTAAGAGAACAAGGACTACGCAGTACAACCCTATTACCATTAGGATACAGAGATACAGAAGGAGACTGGTTGGTTAACCTTAAAAAGGTTCGCGTACCTTTAAAAGATTTTGTATTAGAATCTAATTAATACGACGAATATGCTGTAAAGCATTAAGCGTAACAAAAAAATTAAGAAGATCCTGAAATTCATATTCAGGATCTTTTTTTGTCCTATCATCTCCAATTCATCAATCATATTATGTCAAAATATGTTAAAGATGCAATGTAACTAACCTATTCAATTCATAAATGAATATATTAGCATGATTAACAGTATACATTCATATTGATGAGATTCGTAAAATTTGTAATTGCCCTAATATTATTTTCAACTGCTGCTCAGTCTTCTTTACATGCGCAACAGGACAGTATCGTTTTAGACAACATAATGAACAAATCCAAAAAACTGGCGGAAGAACGACCGACAGAAAGAGTTTATGTTCATTTTGATAAACCCTACTATAGTGTGGCTGATACCATCTGGTTTAAAACATACTTAACTATGGAACAGAATCTTCCCTCTATTCTAAGTAAGATAATTTATGTTGATGTGATAAATAGTAGCGATTCACTGGTTCAAAGTATAAAAATTCCCGTTGTAAAAGGCGTAGCCACCGGTAATATACCACTTACTCCCGGCACTTATAAGCAAGGCAACTATTATATCAAGGCGTATACTTTATGGATGCTGAATTTTGGTGATAACTTCTTCTTTACTAAGACTATTCCCGTTGGTGAAGCTATAGATAAACAATTAAATACTCACTTCAGCTATAAAACCACTCAAACAGATAAAAACCAAAGCATTGATGCTATAATTCAATTCAAAAACAGCGAAAACGTTGTACAGGCCAATAAAACAGTAAACTGGCGGGTAACCTCTAATTTTGATGTTGTTAGTAAAGGAAAAGGTACTACCGACCAGAATGGAATTTTAAAAATTAAGATTGATTCGCGTAAAAATGAAGCTATTACCAATGGGGAGCTCATAACCGATATGGTTTTGAGTGAAACTAATACTGCTACTTCAACTTTTAAGCTTAAACCCGTTAAAAGTGTTAATGATGTTCAATTCTTCCCTGAAGGCGGAGATTTAATAAGTGGCGTTGCTTCAAGAATAGCCTTTAAAGCTATTAATGGTGCGGGGTTAGGGGTTGATTTAAAAGGGACCATTACCGACAATGGTGGTAATACGCTTAGCAATTTTACATCAACTCACTTAGGTATGGGTTCTTTTTACCTAAACCCGGAAAGCAATAAAGTATATACCGCAAATGTTACTTTTAAAGATGGCACTACCAAAAGTTTTGAACTGCAAAAACCCATTGCTTCTGGCATTACACTTCAGGTAACCAATACAGATCCATTAGCATTAAATATTAAAATATTCGCCAACGAAACATATTTCGCTGCCAATAAAGGAAAAATGGTATTTATTGTAGGATCCAATGGTGGTATTGTTTACTATGCCGCAAAAACCAAATTAAATAACCTGGTTACCAATGCTAAAATCCCAAAAGATAAATTCCCGGCAGGTATTACTCAAATCACCCTTTTCTCAGAAACTGGTGATCCTATTAGTGAAAGACTGGCCTTCAACTATCCAAAAAATACGGTAAGCGTAACATTAAAAACCGATTTACCTGCCTACAAACGCAGACAAAAGGTAAAAATGACCGTGACTGCCAAAAACGGCACTGTACCTATGGAAGGAAGTTATTCAATTTCTGTTACTGACGACCAGAAAGTTCCGGTTAATGAGGACAATGAAATAACTATTTTAAGTTCATTGCTGCTAACATCAGACTTGAAAGGATATATTGAAAAACCAAACTATTATTTCAATAAACCTGATGAGAAAAAAATAAGTGATCTGGACGTACTACTGCTTACTCAAGGATATCGTCGCTTTAATTTTAAAGATATAATGACAGCACAATTTCCTCCGGTTACTTTATTACCTGAACAAGATATGCGAATTACAGGTACATTAAGAGACCGCACAGGCATGCCGGTAAGAAAGGGTGCATTAAGACTAACCGTTACAGGAAGCAAATACGCTGCTGAAACCATGACTAATAATACAGGCATTTTTGCCTTCCCTAACCTTAATATTCCTGATTCTTCTGAGGTTGTAATAAATGCAAAATATAGTGCCAACGGCTCAAGCTTAATGATATTACTTGATGGGCAGATGGCTCCCCCGCTCACCAAAAATCCAGAGCACCTTGACGAGGTTGTTAATATAGATAGTGCACTTGCGCCTTATTTAAATAACAGTAAAAAACAATATAGCTACCTTCGCACTCTTAAAGAGGTAAAAATTGAAGGCGCAAAAGTAAAACGACCAAGTCATGCCGACTATCCATCATTAGCTGGCTTAAGCAATATTACAGGAACAACAATTGATGGCGATCGTTTTCAGGGATGTAATATGTTTGCCCTCTGTTTACAAACTCAGGCAATGGGCTTAACTTTTTTTGAAAACAATTTCTATGTAACCAGAGATTATAATCAAGGAAACAAAACACCTGTTCAGATTTTTATTAATGGTACACCTAGCGATTATTTTGCATTAACTGCTGTTCAATCTTCAGAAGTTGAATCTGTTGAGATATTTCCAAGAGATGAGCTAGGTACAGTAAACAGGTTGTATGGCACCAATGGTGTATTGGTTGTTAACCTTAAGAAAGCTCCAAAAGGCACAAAAATGAGTTTAGCTGAATTTAAAAAGCTTATGCCCGAAGCTAATCTATTAAAATTTAGCCCTAAAGGATTTAGTACTCAAAGGGAGTTTTACTCTCCTAAGTATATAAATGCTGCGAATACCTATAATTTTAATGATTTACGTAGTACGATTTACTGGAACCCTAAAGTGGTTACTGATTCAACAGGGGTGCTATCATTAGAGTATTACAACGGTGATGGTAATGGTACTTACAGAGCTGTAATTGAAGGGGTAGACAAAGATGGAAATATATCTCGTTCTGTCTACCGTTATTCTATTAAATAACGGGGATTATTCCCCGTTATTTTCTTTCTCTTCATGTTCACATTTAATACCCTCCTGGGTCATTTTCCAAACAGTGAACTCGCTACTTGAATCATGATCACAATCCCAGTATCCGTATCCATCCAGGTATCGGCTAAAGTTTTTGCTTATATTAAGCTTAGTTCCAACAGGGACCTTTAAGGTAAGCTCAACCTCTTGTCCGCGCCAGTTACCAGCTTTAATAAACTGCAACATCGGACTAAAGGTTAATAAAGAATCATGCTGTAAAAAATCGTAATGGATATTTTGTGCATTCTTTAAAGCCATTTCAAAGGTTTTACCTCTCGCTTTATAATATTGGCTTAAATAACTCTTCCCGTTCTCACTTTTCTCAATATTCAACCTGATGTTTCTTGGCGCATCAAAATTATGATCAAGATCCGTTAAAATCCTTCTGCCGTTATAATTTCCAGGGTCTATGCTATAGCGTAAACTGTCTTCTTTTGTAAAGAATCTAGTCCTGTCTATGTTTAATGTGTACACTTGGTAAGGTTTAATGTCGTTCACCTGTGTAAATTCTGCACCCTCCTTAAACTCAGATCCAATTTTAACAACATAAAATGAAGCTACTGCAACACCTGCAAGCCAAATAATCAACAAGCCAAATGAAAGCGACTTATTAGCTGGTCTGCTGTTAAAGGCTACTCTTATAGAAAAAAGTACAAGAGCTAAAACCGGAATTGCAAAAACCAAAAACACAGCAACAATTGAAGCAGTAAGATAATCCTGATTTACTATGTTAAGTGGAAACATCTGATAAATATTTGAATCCCACAGTCCTAGTAAAGCTGCCAGGGCAACAATCAGACTTAAAATACATAACGACCCAAAGGCTATGATACCGGCAGCAATGATTTTAAATATAACCTTACCGGTCCCATTAATAAAGTTGCCTAAAACATCAAGAAACTCAGCAATAAATCCTCTTGATTGTTGCGCTAACGGCTGCAGATAACTATTGGCAAACCCTTTCAGATTAGCTTCCTCACCTCTCATAGTCATTTTTTCAGCTTTGGTTACAGCCCGTGGTATCATTATCCATAATACAACGTAAGCTAATATTCCTGATCCACCCAGAAAAATAGTGGCAATGGCTATAAGTCTAACTAAGCGCGATTCAATATCCAGATAATGGCTTAAGCCAGAGCATACACCAGCAATCATTGCCTGATCGGTATCCCTGTAAAGTTTCTTTACACTAAAATGAGGGGGAGCAATATACTCTTCAGGCTCTTCTTCAGATGATTCAAAATCTTTTACTGATCCCATCTGGGCAATAACAGTCTGAACGTCCTGAAAATTAACCACCTGTCTTTGCTCATTAGCTAGTATTTCTACAAACATTTCAGCAATCCTGTTCTCAATATCGGTTACAATTTCAAAATCATCTGCATTCCTTGCAAAATGCTGCTTTACTTCGTTTAAATAAACCGTTAGTATTTCATAGGCATCCTCTTCTATATGAATGATGGAGTTGCCAATATTTATGTTGAGTGTCTTCTTCATTACTTATTTATATTTATTTGGTCGTTGGTATCATTATCTGCAACTTTTTTAGAAGTATTTATCGCATACGATAGCTCCTGCCAGGTAGAGTCAAGCTGGATTAGTATCGATTTACCCTTTTCTGTAAGCAAATAATATTTTCTGGGCGGTCCGGAGGTCGATTCAACCCAATTATAGCTCAACAATCCATTATTCTTCAGACGGGTCAGTAGTGGATATAAAGTCCCTTCTACAACAAGCAACCTCGCTGATTTTAATTCAACTATAATATCTGAGGCATAAATCTCACCTCTGGATATGATAAGAAGCACACAGTATTCCAGTATGCCCTTTCGCATTTGCGTTTGCGTATTTTCTGCTATCATAATACAAAGTTATATGTTTTATATAGTAATATGCAATACATAG
>Ga0157371_10003324_pt1 | contig 14691 bp, 13 predicted proteins | sample C45metaG_FD_113462 | JGI IMG/M metagenome (GOLD analysis project Ga0157371, IMG submission 113462) | Corn rhizosphere microbial communities from Kellogg Biological Station, Michigan, USA - C4-5 metaG | ecosystem: Host-associated > Plants > Roots > Rhizosphere > Soil | place: USA: Michigan...
CCACCTCGACGGCCACCCGGTCGGGATCGTCGCCAACAACGGCATCCTCTTCAGCGAGAGCGCTCTCAAGGGCGCCCACTTCGTCGAGCTCTGCGACCAGCGCCGCATTCCCCTCGTCTTCCTCCAGAACGTCAACGGCTTCATGGTCGGCTCCAAATACGAGGCGGGCGGCATCGCCAAGGACGGCGCCAAGATGGTCGCGGCCGTCTCCACCGCCCGCGTCCCCAAGCTGACGGTCATAGTCGGCGGCTCCTTCGGGGCGGGCAACTACGGCATGTGCGGCCGCGCCTACTCCCCCCGCTTCCTCTTCATGTGGCCCAACGCCCGCATCTCGGTGATGGGCGGCGAGATGGCAGCAGCCGTGATGAAGGAGGTGGGCCAACCCGAGACCGCCGAGCTCCTCCACGACCAATACGAAGAGCAGGGCAAGCCCTTCTACTCCACCGCCCGGCTCTGGGACGACGGCGTAATTGACCCCCGCGACACCCGCAAGGTCCTCAGCCAGGCCCTCGCCGCCTGCACCAACGCCCCCCTCGCCGAGCCAGCTGCGCCTGTCTACAGGATGTAGCTACTCCGCTCACCGCGGCCGTCATGGTTCAGCATCTGTGACAAACCCTTACGAGTGCGAACTGTCACCCCTAAGGCATGTCACACGACGCATGCAGGCGGAAAAACCCCAGGATTACCGAGAGCAAACTCAAACCAGACACGTTGTCTGGATAAATCTACGCAGGAATCCTTGACAACCCGGCACCCTCGACTGTAGAAGCTCCTCCGAAAGGTTCGCGGACTTCTGAGCGGACCAAAGAGAACTCCCGAGACGCCTTCCGCAAAGACAGCGCCCCGGGAGCTCAAATCAAACTCGAGCCAAAGGCTCGAATGGGAAAGGAAGTATCTCATATGTCAAAGAAGCTCATGACCGGCCTGCTGGCCCTGGTCGCCCTCGCAGCGATGGCGCTGCCGGCGATGGCCTCAGCCAACCCGGTCCTCACAGAGGGGACCACCACTGTTGCGTCGGGCACGAAGATCCTCGGGACAAACGTCGGGGAAACCGTGATGAAAACCTCGCTCGGCAACGTCACCTGCGACAGCGCGACCCTGACAGGGACGCTGACAACTAACGAAACAGCAAAAGGAATCGATGGAGATATCGAATCCGCGCACTTCTTCAACAAAGAAGGTCTCCAGGCTGAAAAAGAGCCGGATAAAGAGTGCAGCAGCTGGACTGGCGGCGTGTCGGTTACACCGAGCCCGGCGACGAACGGCCTACCCTGGTGCGTGACGGCTACAGAAGCCAACGACAATCTCAAACTCCGTGGCAACAGCTGCACCGCCGAAACGCGGCCGATCCGATTCATCCTTGTTTTCACAAACGGGCTGATCGGCACCTGCACCTACCAGCGGTCCCTCCCGGTCGAAGGCACCCTCACCACAGGCACGGGTGAAGCTTCCATCTCAGAACAGGAATTCACCAAGTTCGAAGGTGGAGGCGGCTGCCCGGCAAGCGGCAAGCTCAACATGAAGTTCACCCTCGAGACAGACGTGAGCCCGTTCACCGGCCTCACCTTCTCAAGCTGAGGAAGATTCTCTAGCAGAGAAGAACAGGCAGCACATAACGCATGAGGCCGGGGCCGCTAGCGCGGCCCCGGCCTCATTTAGGGACGATCAGGGGCACGCTTACAGTCAACGAAGCCGCCAAAGGTGTCGAGACCGATATCGAATCAGCTGAATTCCACAACGCCGGCAGCACCGAGTGCTCCAGCTGGAACGGCGGGTTCAGCTTTAACTTCAATCCGGCGACGAATGGGATGCCCTGGTGCCTGTCGGCGACAGAAGCCAATGACAAAGTGAAGCTCCGCGGGGCTAGCTGCACCGCCGAACCACGGCCGATCCGCATCGTCCTTGCCTTCACAAGCTCGCTGATCGGCCCCTGCACCTACCAGCGGACCGCTGCGGCGGAAGGCACCCTTGCCACAGGGACGGGGGAACTTTCCATTGTGGGTCAGGAATGGACCAAGCTCGAAGGAGGGAGCGGTTGCGTGACCAGCATGAGATTGGATGCAAGTGTTTCACGCTCGAGACCGAAGAAAGTCCCTTCAGCGGGCCTTACCTTCGCTTCCAGATGAGGAGCGGCCGGGCCCCGGCTGTTCAAGAGGGGTCCGCTGATGTCTCTCCGGTTGACCGCTCAAGGGCAGGGTGACAACCCGTATAAGTTCCTTGACGTACCGAAAAGCGATCCCTAGCTTCCGCTGAGCGATACCACGCAGTGCCAGGGAGCCACGTTTAAGGGAAATGGGCAAGGGATGCTAAAGAGTCTTGAGCGATTCATTTTGGTGGCGATGTCGCTGCTGATGCCATTGTTGTTCGTTTCATCCGCGCATGCGGATGATTGCGTCAATGAACCGATTAGGTCGCAGCAGGGCTCGACCTTCCTTCCCGATTGCCGCGCCTTTGAGCTGGTTACGCCATCGGACAGCAATGGAATGTCTGTTGAGGGGCTCTCGGAGTTCAAATTTCAAGCGTCGGGGGGACTGTTTCCGACGGAACTCGTCTCTCCTTCTGGTAACGGAGTCGCATTTATGACCTTCAACGGCCCCTTGGGGGAGCCTCCCGCTACGGGGACCCTCGACGTCGCTGGTGCCGAACGGGCCGCAGGGGGCTGGAAGATCGCCCGGCGATTCAGTCCCGGGGGGGGAAATGCCGTGGCACCGATCCCCGGAGGGATCTCATCGGATCATCTTTATGCCTTCTCGAACGTAAGCCCTGTGTTCAAACCGGGCGTTGGCGCCACCTTGCCAGGGGGTGCTCTGGCCGCCGAAGGGGAAGGTGAATACCTCGGAAATCCAGATGGCTCCTTCGAGCTGGTGGGCCTCGGCAGCGTCGGCGGGGAAGCCGTGAGTGAACGCCTGGCCCAGGGCAGGTACCTCAGTGTCGGCGGGCAGCATGTGATCTTCTCAACCGGCCGTCTACAGTCGGGAAGCTTTCGGTGTTTTGAAGCTGGTTTGAGTTGTCCGGTCCACCGGCTCGCTTTCAACGCGCCGCCAGAAGGAACGGGCGCTGTCTATGACCGCCGTGCCGACGGGCCGACCGAAGTGGTTTCCTTGCTGCCTGGCGATATTCCTCAAGGTCCGGGTCAGGACGCGGCTTTTCAGGGGGTATCAAAGGATGGAGGCACCGTGGCGTTCAAGATGGGTGAAACCCTCTACGTCAGGGTTCCGGACGAAGAAGACGGGGAAACCCTGCCAGTCGCCGGGGGAAATCCAATTTTCGCCGGCCTTTCGGACGATGGTCGCTATCTGTTCTACGTAGCCGGGGGGGAAGACGGCACGATCCATCGTTTCAACACTTCCGACAGCTTGGACACCGAAGTCAATCCCACCGCCGCAGGAGAAGTTGTCAACGTTTCTGCAGACGGCTCCCACGTCTACTTCATCTCTGAAGCTGAAATCGGGAGCCAGGGAACTTCCGGCAAGCCTAACCTCTATGCCTGGCGTGAAGGTAGGCCGCCGCTGTATATCGCTACCGTCGCGGCCAGTGATCTGGAAAAGACCTCCAACTTCGGCACTTCGGAATCTCTCGGCTTCACTGAACATATCCCCGCGCTTACGAATTGGACTGACTGGGCGGTCACGCCGAAAAAAGAAAACGAACAGGGTCCGGGAGCAGATTCGTCACGTACCAACCCGAGCGGCAGCGTTCTCGTTTTCGAGTCGCGGGCCAAGCTAACCTCCTACAACAATGCCGGTCATACCGAGATTTACCGCTGGGACGACGAAGCTCAGACCCTCGTATGCGTTTCATGCAGCACCTTGAGCGTATCGGCGAGCGGTGACGCGCGCCTCCAGCTCTTGACTCTGCTGCGGCCCGTCAATGTAATCCACAACGTCAGTAGCGACGGGGGCCGCGTCTTTTTCGAAACGCCCGAACAGTTGATCTCGGAAGACGTCGACGGCGAGAACGACGTTTATGAGTGGCAGGCGAATGGAGGTGGGGGGTTTTCACTTAGCCTGATTTCCTCGGGCCACTCCTCCCCGGAAGTTCCGCCGCTCGCCCTCGAACCGTTCTCTCAAGCCAAACCCAACGTGATTTTCGGGATCACTCCGGGGGGTAGTGACGTGGTGTTTCTTTCTGAGGACCAGCTGGTATCCGAGGCTGGCTCGGATGATACGCCTGCCCTCTACGACGCTCGCGCGAACGGCGGGTTTTCTCTTGCGGCCCCGCCTTCTCCGTGCAGCGAAGATGGGTGCCATCCAAGTGGGCCCCTGGCTCCATCGCTGGAAGAGCCACGATCTCAGAACAGCCACGGCAGCGGCAACGTAAAGCCGCGCAAGCGACGGTGTGCGCATGCCTCAAAGAGGAGGAAAAGACATCGTCGCTGCGCTAGGCATAAGGGGAAGACTGGGAAAAGGCGGCGCCAGGGGGCGGCGGCCTCTATGGTCGGCTCGAACCAGATCACTACTGGCCAGGAAGCTATTGGTTCCGACGGAAACGCCTCGAATACGCCTACGGCTGCCCAATCCACGCAGTCCACGGTCAGCAGCGCTGGCAGTGGCGAATTCTCCGAATTCGGCATCGAATCTACGGCTGCTGCGCTAACCACTTCGGCGGCGGGAAGTCACCCCGAGCTCACTACCCATCTGGTTCTCAACCACTTCGTGCAGAATGGGATAGCGGGATCCTCGGGACGCACTGAAAATATCAGCGTGGAACTGCCCTCGGGGCTGGTTGGCAACCCGAACGCTGTGTCTATCTGCGCGATCCGGGAGTTCCTGGCATTCGCCAATTGCCCGTACAACTCTCAAGTTGGAATTGTAAAGGTGTACGCCTACGGCTTTACGAGCGAATTCACCGAGCCTCTCTACAACCTGGCATTACCGCACCCGGAATCCGAAGTTGCCAGGTTGGGCTTTTACGCGGGCACGTTCCCGGTGTTCATCGATGTCAAGGTGAGAACCGCGAGCGACTATGGAATAGTCGCAAGCGTCCATCAGGGCCCGGGGCAGACTTCGCTGATTGCAGCGACGACGACCTTGTGGGGGAGCCCTGCAGATCCTAGTCACGACAAAGAACGTCTCACCGCGTTTGAAGCATTCCATTGCGCCGGCACTGCGTGCGAAGCGCCAGGGGAAAAGCGCGAACTCGGAGTACCTCCGGATGAGCGCAAGGCCTTCGTGAGCAATCCGTCGGCCTGTCAGGAAGGAAGCATCGGTTTTGCCGTGACGAGCTACCAATTGCCAGGTCAGGTCTTCGAAGCGAATACCCCTCTTGCTTCGATCAGCGACTGCAGTGGTCTGCCGTTCTCACCGGAACTTACGGCGGAAACGACTAGTCACGTCGCCGGTGCCGCCACCGGGCTGAGAACCCATTTGACTTTGCCCCAGCATCTGGGGGCGGAAGAACGGGCCACCGCAACTATGCGCGAGGCGAGAGTCACCCTCCCGGAGGGAATGCAGATCGCCGCCGGTGCGGCCAACTGGATTGGCACCTGCTCCGATCGGCAGGTCGGGTTCCATGAAGAAGTCGACGCGGCCTGTCCCGATTCCTCGAAGCTCGGCACCGTCACGATCAAGTCGCCGGCCCTGAGCGCGCCCCTCGATGGAAACGTCTACCAACGGGCTCCCAGTCCCGGCCACCAGTTTGGTCTCTGGCTCGTCTCGGATGCTTTGGGGATGCACGTGAAGATCCCCGGGGAGCTTCAGCTCGATCCGGGGAGCGGAAGGCTCGCCGCGGTTTTCAGTGATCTACCTCAGGTTCCGGTCGAAGAGATCGATCTGGATATATGGGGCGGGGAACGCGCCCCGCTTCAGAACCCCGACCACTGCGGCACCTACCTCACCGACTTCAGTTTCTCTTCCCACTCCGAGAATCCAGCCGTCTCGGGCCAAAGCCAGCTGACGATTGACCAGGGCTGTAGTCAGAGCTTCGACCCCAAGCTCGATGCTGGTGTTACGAATCCGAAGGCCGGGAAATTCAGCCCGCTGATCGTCGATCTCGCCAAAGGAGACGGTCAGCAGAATCTTCGCGGCTTCGAAGTGGAGCTGCCCGACGGCGAGCTCGCGAAGCTGAAGGGCGTGCCCCTCTGCCCTGACGCCTCAGCGGCCTCGGGAACCTGTCCGGACGCCTCGGCGATCGGGCACCTCAACGCCGCTGCCGGCCCGGGTGTAGAACCGCTCTGGGTGCCCCAGCTGGGCAGGCCGACTCCGCAGGTGTACCTCGCCGGCCCCTACGAGGCAAGCCCCTTCAGCATCGTCACGGTGGTGCCCGCTCAGGCCGGCCCCTTCGACCTCGGAAACGTCGTCGTCAGAAGTGGCCTTGGTCTGGATCCGGAAACCAACCGCGCTGTGGTGAAGGCCGATCCGCTGCCCCAGTTCTTCGAAGGCGTCGGGCTCACCTATCGCCGTCTGCACGCGGTGATCGACCGGCCGGGCTTTTCGCTCAATCCGACCGATTGCCGACGGATGCAGGTCGACTCCACGGTCATCTCGACGCAGGGAGCAATTGCCCATCCGGCCTCGAGCTTCCAAATCGACGGCTGTAAGCGTTTGGAGTTCAAGCCGAAGGTGACGTTGAAGCTGAGAGGCAGAACGCAACGGGCGGATTACCCGGCGCTGACTGCGACTCTCAAAGCTTGGCCTGGGAACGCCAATATCGCCAAGGCGTCCGTTGTTCTTCCACATTCGGAGTTCCTCGCCCAGGAACACATCGGCACGATTTGCACTCGCAAGCAGTTTGCGGCACACGAATGTCCGCGGGGATCTATGTATGGCAAGGCCAAAGCCTGGACCCCCCTCCTCGCAAAACCCCTCGAAGGCCCGGTGTACCTTCGCAGCTCCGAAAACCCGTTGCCAGACCTGATCGCCGCATTGGGGGGAGAACTACACGTCAACCTCGTCGGCCGGATCGATTCGAAGAACGGCGGCATTCGCACGACCTTCAAGTCCGTGCCTGACGCCCCCGTGACGAAATTCGTCTTGAAGATGAAGGGTGGGGCAAAAAGCTTGCTCACCAACTCCGTCGACATCTGTCGCTATACGCACCGAGCTGCAGTGAAGCTGGCAGCCCAGAATGGGCGCATGCTGACTTACAAGCCGGTGCTGCAGAGCAACGGATGCCGCGGGAACCACTGAGACACCAAGCAGTTTGAGAATGTACCTATCGGACTATCAGGGAGGGTTGGATGGTTAACCGTATTCATCAAAGGCTCGGCACTGCTGGGCTGATCATCGCGATTGTCGCGCTGGTTGCCGCGCTGAGCGGCACCGCACTTGCCGCCAAGAAGTTCATTACCAAGCAGGAAGCGATCAAGATCGCCAAGAAGTACGCCGGCAAGAGCGGGATGCCCGGTGCTGCGGGTCCTGTGGGTCCTCAAGGACCGAAGGGCGACACTGGTGCAAAGGGCGACACTGGTGCTTCGGGCAAAGATGGCGAAAACGGTCAGCCCGGCCAAAACGGCGAAAACGGAGCATGCAGCGCGCAACTGCCGGTATGCGAAATCCCCAATGGGGCCACGCTTACCGGGGTATGGGGTTTTTCGACCGAAAGCGACAAATTCGGTTATAGCCAGATCAGCTTTCCGCTGAGGCTGCCTGCTGAACCCATTGAATTCGTAAGGGTTCCGGCTGGCGAACCTGCAGGAGCTTTCCCTGAATGTCCAGGAACTTCGCAAGAACCCAAGGCAAAAGCTGGGTATGTGTGTTTCTACTACGCGGCACGGGAAAACATCGAAAAGATCAATAATTTCATCGCCGATGACGGCTCCCACAGCGGTTTCTTGGTCGAATTTGAAGTAGCGAATACCGCTCTACCGGCCTATGCCCACGGGACGTGGGCCGTCACGCCAAGGGAACCCTAGGGTTTCGAACTTAAGAGAGCCCCGGGCACAGGCCCGGGGCTCCCTTTAGAAGCTGCAGGTGGTAAACCCAGACGTCCTTGCGTCCTTGGCTGCGTCTTCGAAATAGTTGGTGGTGAATACGCTGCTGGGATCTGCTTTAGCTTTTTCCAGGGCAGTTCGAAGTTGACTCCTCATGTTTTTAACTGAGGCTTCCCGGGCTGCCGGGGGCTGAAGGTCGCTGAATTCCTGCAGGATCTCTCGGTAGATGGCAAGGATGCGTTCGCCTACTTCCTCCCGCAGCTGTTTGGATGCGTCCTTCTTGCCAGACGCAACAACTTCTTTAACGGCCGCTTTTACTGCTGCATCTTTTTCTTCCAAGCGCTTACGGCATATCTGGTTACCTTTGTCGAGGAATTGGGCCTTCGCCAGTCGCGCCGTAGTTTCAGTCGTGGCGCTGCTACTGCCTCCGCAGCCGAGGCCCCATCCAGATGCGATAGCCAGAAGGGCAACAGGGACGGCAATCGCTTTAGTTTTCACTTTCGTACACTCCAGGTAGGTCGAATGATCAAAACATTCTACTTGAAAGGTGTTAGTGAACGGCAGGGCCAGCAGGCTTCACGTTTCTTTCGCCCACCTCTCTCAAGCGCCTCGCCTGAGACAATTCCGGGGTGCGCCGCCGCTCTAGTCAAATTGATGTCTTCGGCAACAGGCCCTGCTCGGGGAACCCGGTTGCAGTGGTGGTGGACGCGGAAGGGCTCTCGACCGAGGAAATGCAGCGGTTCGCCCGCTGGACCAACCTTTCGGAGACGACCTTCGTGCTGCCGCCGAGCGAACCTGAGGCGGACTACCGGGTTCGTATCTTCACGCCAGAGCTGGAAGCACCCTTCGCTGGCCATCCCACCCTCGGCTCCTGTCATGCCTGGCTCGAGGCTGGGGGGGAGGCCCGCGACCCAAACGTGATCGTCCAGGAGTGTGGGGTGGGCCTGGTGCGGATCCGGCGGGATGGGGGGCGGCTTGCGTTTGCGGCGCCACCGCTGCGCCGCTCTGGTCCCGCTTCGCCGGAGGAGGCGGCGCGGTTGGCGGCTGCGCTCGAGCTCGATCCAGCGGAGATGCTCGCAGTCGAGTGGGTCGACAACGGATTCAGCTGGATCGCGGTCCTGTTGGAGAGCGCGGAGCGGGTGCTGGAGCTGCGACCGGGGCCAATCGACTTCGATCTCGGCGCGGTCGGCTTCCACCCACCGGGCTCGGAGGCGGCGATCGAGGTGCGTGCCTTCTTTCCCGTCAACGGCGTCGCCGCCGAGGACCCGGTTACCGGCAGCCTCAACGCCGGAGTAGCCCAGTGGCTGATTGGCAGCGGCCGGCTTCGGGCCCCCTACATCGCCACTCAGGGGAGTGCGATCGGCCGCGACGGTCGCATCCACGTGGACCAGGAGGACGACGGCGTGATTTGGGTGGGCGGCCGCTGCAAGACGGTGATCAGTGGCCACGTCGCAGCTGCTTGAGCACTGACAGTAGCGGCCGGAATTCGTTTCAGAAGTCGAGGTAGGGCTAACCCAGTCCTGAGCCTGGTCCTAGGTCACAGGGGAGAGACCGAACGCAGATCAAGCGAAAGGAACGACGATGAAGCGACTCGTATTGATATTGCCGGCCGGGCTGCTGGTTGCGGTCTTCGCCCTTGCCGGGGTGGGGTCGGCGGCGCAGCCGGTGACCGCCGACCTGCAGATCAAGAAGAGCGATAGCCCCGATCCGGTGCGGATCGGGCAGCAGCTGACCTACACGATCGCGGTCGAAAACCAGGGGCCCTCGCCGGCCACCGGCGTGACGGTGACCGACAACCTGCCCAAGCAGGTCGACTTCGTCTCCGGCTCCGGTCCCTCCGGCGCCTGTGCGGCGCAGGGTGGGAAGGTCACCTGTCCGGTCGGGTCGCTGAAGCCGATCGGGGTCAACTACGGCGGCGCTCCGGCGACGGTGACGATCGTCGTCATCCCGCGGAGCAGCGGCACGATCAGCAACACCGCGACCGTCAAGGGCGACCAGAAAGACCCGGTCAGCGGCAACAACAAGGCGACCGCCACTACCCGTGTGCTCACCGCTGCGACCTGCCGCGGCGTTCCGGCAACGGTCAGCGGGACCGCGGGCGACGACGAACTGATCGGCACGCCGGGCCCTGACGTGATCGTCGCCTTCGGCGGCAACGACCGGATCGTCTCCGAAGCCGGCCGGGACCTGATCTGCGCCGGCTCGGGCAACGACTACGTTGGCGCCGGCACCGCCGCTGACAAGGTCTTCGGCGGCTCTGGGCGAGACCGCCTGCTCGGCCGCGGCGGCCCGGACCTGCTGAACGGCGCGGCCGGTAACGACGTGCTGAAGGGCGGTCGCGGCTCGGATCGCCTGCGCGGAGGCGGCGGCTTCGACAGGTGTATCGGTGGCCCCGGCCTCGACTCGGTGCGCGGTTGCGAGCGCGGTCATTGACATGTGACTAGATAGTCACCTATACTTCCGCGCCATGGACGAGGTCTTCAAGGCGCTGGCGGATCCGACCCGCCGTGAGCTGCTCGACCGCCTCTTCGAGCGGGATGGGCAGTCGCTGAGCGCCTTGGAAGCGGAGTTGCCGATGTCCCGCTTCGGCGTGATGAAGCACCTGCGGGCGCTCGAGGAGGCGGGGCTGGTGACGACGCAGAAGCGCGGCCGCGAGAAGCTGCACTTCCTCAACCCCGTCCCGATCAGGCTCATCCACGACCGCTGGGTGGGCAAGTACGCGGAGCCCTGGGCCTCGGCGCTCAGCGAGCTGAAACGAGACATCGAGAGCGAGGACAGGAAATGACCGAGGACCAGGCTTACACGGTGGTCGGCGGGCGCGGCACGATGACCGTGTTCGAGATCTACATCAAGACGACGCCGGAGCGCCTCTGGGAGGCGATCACCAGCGAGGAGATGCGGGCGCGCTACAGCTTCGGCGTCGGCACCGCGTCGAAGTGGACGCAGGGCTCGGAGTACAAGTCGGGCGTCCCGGGGGTGATCGACATCGCCTCGGGCGAGAACCTCGAGGTCGACCCGCCGCGGCGCCTGGTCCAGAGCTTCAACGCGCTCTGGAGCGACCAGGTGAAGAGCGAAGGGACCTCGCGGGTGACCTGGGAGATCGAGCCGGTCGGCACCTCCTGCCGCCTGCGCGTCACCCACGACCAGCTCGGCGACGACGCCAACAACGAACTGTTCGGCGGCTGGCCGATGATCCTCTCCGGCCTGAAGACGCTGCTGGAGACCGGCGAGGACCTCGACACCCCGGGGTCGCTGCGCTACTCGGGAGCCGGCGCCTGATCCAGCTCGGCGACCAGCTCCTCGACGCGGGCGGCGATCTCGTCGCGGGTCGCCCGCACCGCGTCGAGCGGCTGACCCTTCGGGTCGGGCAGGTCCCAGTCGACGTAGCGGCGGCCGGGGATGTAGGGGCACTTGTCGCCGCAGCCCATCGTCACCACGACGTCGGCCCATTCGGCGTCCTCGGTGGTGAGGCGGTGCGGCACCAGGTCGCCGATCTCGATCCCCAGCTCCCGCATCGCCTCGGCAACCGCAGGGTGGACGCGGTCGCCGGGGGTGGTCCCGGCCGAGCGGGCGCCGTGGCGACCGGCGGCGGCGCGTTCGAACAGGGCCTGGCTCATCTGCGAGCGGCCGGCGTTGTGGAGGCAGACGAAGAGCGCGTTGGCCATCGAGGCCTCGCATTCTGCCAGCGCATAAGCTCGCACCCGTGACCGGGTCGTTGCCGCGGCGCCTGCTCGCCGAGTTCCTCGGCTCCGCCTTTTTGACCGCGACGGTGATCGGCTCGGGGGTCGCCGCCTCGACGCTCTCGCCCGGAGACACCGGCCTGCAGCTGTTCGAGAACGCAGCGGCGACGGCCGCCGGGCTTTTCACCTTCATCCTCATGTTCGGGCCGGTCTCGGGGGCGCACTTCAACCCGGTCGTCTCGCTGGTCGACGCCGCCTTCGGCGGCCTGCGGCGGCGCCACCTCGTCGCCTACGTCCCGACCCAGATCGCCGGCTGCATCTCGGGAGCCGTGCTGGCCAATGCGATGTTCTCGCTCAGCGCGATCAGCATCTCCAGCCACCATCGCGCCTCGCCAGCCCACCTCCTCGCCGAGGTGGTGGCGACGATCGGCCTGCTGCTGGTGATCTTCTCCCTGGCTCGCACCCATCGCGGCGAGCTGGCGCCGGCAGCGGTAGGCGCCTACATCGGCGCCGCCTACTTCTTCACCAGCTCGACCAGCTTCGCCAACCCGGCGATCGACGTCGGCCGGATGTTCTCCGACACCTTCGCCGGCATCGCCCCGGCTTCGGTCCCCACCTTCGTCCTCGCGCAGCTGGTCGGCGCCGTCCTGGCGCTCGGCCTGATCAAGGTGCTTTATCCCGACCTGACGCCGGAGGAGGCAAAGGACGCCGTCCTCCCGCACGGCGACTCAACGACCGCCGAGCCCGCTGCCGCGACGCGCTAACCGGCGACGGCGAGGATCTCCGGCGCGGGCGGTTGCGGCTCAGGAGGATCGATCGGCGGCTGCGGCTCCGGCGGTCCGGGATCGGGACGCGGCGGCACCGGGTCGTCCGGCGGCGGCCCCGGCGGACCAGGCTCGGGAGTAGGCGAAGGCGGCCGCGGATCTGGCTGCGGCGGCCCGGGCATAGGCGTATCCAGTCGTGGCTCCATACCGCAGTCCTACCCGCAGGCGTCTCATTTGAACTGCATCAACTTGACCACCCAGCAGATAGTCAAGTTGATGCAGTTCGGGCGGGGGCTAGTTTCTCTACGCGGGCTGCGGGGGTAGCCGAAGCGCACCCGATCAAGGAGGAGCGAGGCAATATGAGCGAACCGACCTTGGAGGAAGCTCGTGACGTCAGCGAATGGCGTCCGGAGTTGGGTGTCCTCTCCATCTATCTTGGCTTCGACCCGGCCGATCGCGGCGGCGCCTGGCGGACCGAGCTGCGCAACGCGCTCGACGCGGTGCTGGAGAGCCACCGGGACTCCGGCCACGACCTGCGCGTGGCGCTGCGGGCGACCGCGAAACGGCTGACCGAACGCTTCGAAGACGGCGACCTGCGGCCGCCGCCGCGCGGCGAAGTCGGCTTCGTCGAGGTCGCCGAGAAGGAAGGAGTCGAGCACTGGTGGGGGACCGGGGCGCCGCCGGTCGCCGACGGCTGCGTCGAATACGCAGCCGAGCCGGCCGTGGCGCCGCTGATCGCCCTCGTCAGCCGCGGCGCTGCTCGCGGTGTCGCCGTGGTCTCCGCCGAGCGGGTGCGGCTGCTGCGCTGCACCGCCGGCGCCCTCGAGGAGCTCGAGAACTGGGAGCTGAGCCTCTTCAGCCTCGATTGGCGCGAGCGCAAATCGCAGAGCACCAACAACCCGGCGCGCGCGCAGGGCGTCAGCGCCTCCGGCCACGACCAGTACGACGAACGGCTCGAGCACAACCGTCACCGGTTCCTTAGTGAGTGCGGCGGGCTGGCCGGACGAGCGCTGGAGGAGAACGGGATCGCGGAGGCGATCGTCTTCGGACCGGCCAAGGACGCCGAGGCTTTCGAGCATGGCTTCAACGCAGGGAAGGCGAAGGTGGTCCGCGGTGGTGGCGCCGACCTGATCTCGGTCCCGACCGGCCAGCTGAACGAGGTGGTCACCGAGGCGCTCGCGCGGCTCGACGGGGAACGCGACCGCACAGTGGTCGAGCGCGCGCTCGGCGAGGCGAAGGGCGGCAGCCGCGGCTCCGCCGGGATCCAGGAGACGAAGGAGGCGCTGGCAGAAGGCCGGGTCGATCACCTCGTCTTCGACGGCGCCTTGAACGGTGACGTCGAGTCCCTGCTCCGCGCCGCCTTCGCCAGCAGCGCCACGGTCACGATCGTCCACGACGAGCTCGCCGAGCCGCTCGCCGAGGCCGGAGGAGTCGCCGCGATCCTCCGCTACTGATGATTCTGTTGGTGGTCTATGTGACCCGTTGCACGGTTCGGCCGCCCCCTCGCTTGGGTAAACGCATAGCGATGGGACTTCAGAGGACGTACTTGAAAGGAGAACGCGCGTGAGCGAGCAAGAGCGCGTCGCCGGCGGCCCGCTGGGCAAGATGGTCGGCAAGGCTAAGCAGATGGCCGGAGCGGCACTGGGCCGCGAAGACCTGCACCGCGAGGGGCAGCTGCAGGAGGTCCAGGCGGACGCCCAGGCCGAGGCGGCCGAGCAGGCCGCGGAGGCCGAGCGCAAAGAGCAGGAAGCCGAGATCGAGGCCGAGCGCGCCGAGACCGAGGCCGAGCGGCGCGAGGTCGAACTGGAGGCCCAGGAGATCGCCGCCGAAGAGGAGGCCGAGCGCAAACGGGCCGAGGAGGAGCGGGTCGCCGCCCAGCAGGCCCAGGTCGAGAAAGCCCAGGCCGAGCGCGAGCGCCTGAACGGCGAACAGCGCGCCCAGGCCAAACGTCAAGAGGCCGCGGCCGAGAAGAGCGAGGCCAGGCGCGAGGCAGCGGAGCTACAGCGCGAAGCCGATCGCGCCGAAGAGGCCGCCGCGGTCATCGATCCCAAGGAGGAGAGCTAGATGTCGATGCCGACCATTTCGAAGACGATCTTCAACTCGTCGATCAAGCTGGCGCGGACGCCGGTCGATCTCGCCCTCGGGGCCCTCGGCGGCTCCGATTCGGGGGCGAAACACCTGGTCGACCGGGCCGAAGCAGGCGCCCGCAGCGCCACCGGCGTCCTCTTCCGGGACGACGAGTTGCGCGAAGAAGGCCGCGCCGCCCTGCTGGCGACGAAAGAGCGCGAGCGCGCGGTCGAGCTGCGGGAGAGAGCCGAGATCGAGGAGCGCGAGGCCGAGCAGCGGCAGGCCGAGCTGAGCAAAGCCGCCAAGGAGG
>Ga0157371_10003328_pt1 | contig 14681 bp, 8 predicted proteins | sample C45metaG_FD_113462 | JGI IMG/M metagenome (GOLD analysis project Ga0157371, IMG submission 113462) | Corn rhizosphere microbial communities from Kellogg Biological Station, Michigan, USA - C4-5 metaG | ecosystem: Host-associated > Plants > Roots > Rhizosphere > Soil | place: USA: Michigan...
ATCCACCTGATCAACGCGGCCGCCTTCAATGAATTCTCGGCCGCCGTCAAGAGCCTGTCGGGCCAGGCCGACATCCAGGTCCAGGGACGCGAACTGCTGTTCGACGAAGCGGTGTACCCGCAGCTGGCCAGCCACCCGGACGTCGCCGTGGCCGCGCCCATTCTCGAAGTGCAGGCCGGCGTGCCGGGCCAGGACACGCCGCTGCGCATCATCGGCATCGATGCCTTTCGCGCCGGCTTCATCTCGCCCGACCTGACCGGCGTGCCGGGCAACGGCCGCATGCTGGACGTACTGGCCGACGATGCGCTGTTCCTGTCGCCGGCCGCCGAAGCGTGGCTGGGCAAGCGGCGCGGCGACACACTCAATCTGCGCGCCGGCACCCGCGTCATCACGCTGCGCGTGGCCGGCCCCGTGCAGCGGGCCCGCAGCGGCCAGCGCCTGGCCGTGATGGATATCGGCGCGCTGCAATGGCGCCTCGAACGTGTCGGCAAACTGTCGCGCGTGGACCTCAAGCTGCGCAGCGGCGTCGACCGCGCCGCGTTCCAGCGCGCACTGACGGCCGATCTCGAGCGCACCTGGCCGGGCCGCTTCACCGTTGGCCAGCCGAACGATGCCGACCAGGAAAGCCGCACGTCGAACATGAGCCGTGCTTACCGCGTCAATCTGACGGTGCTGGCGCTGGTGGCGCTGTTCACCGGCGCCTTCCTCGTGTTCTCGACCCAGGCGCTGTCGGTCATGCGCCGCCGCAGCCAGTTCGCGCTGCTGCGCGTGCTTGGGTTCGAACGGGGCCAGTTGCTGCGTCAGGTGCTGCTCGAAGGCGCGAGCCTGGGCGTGGCCGGCAGCCTGCTCGGGATCGGCGCCGGCTACGCGCTGGCCGCCACCGCGCTGCATTATTTTGGCGGCGACCTGGGCGCCGGCTATTTCCCCGGCATCCGTCCGCAGGTCGCGTTCACGCCCGGCGCCGCCATCGTCTTCTTCGGGCTGGGCCTGGGTGTGGCCTTGCTTGGTTGCCTGGCGCCGGCATGGGAAGCGGCGCGCGCGCGACCGGCGGTGGCAATCAAGTCCGGCGCCGACGAAGCGCCGCTGTCGCGCCTGGCGCGCGTCTGGCCGTCGCTTGCCTGCCTGGCGATCGCCGCGCTGTTCGCGTTCGCGCCGCCCGTGTTCGAGCTGCCGCTGTTTGGCTACCTGGCAATCGCGCTGCTGCTGGTCGGCGGCATCGGCCTGATGCCGCGCTTTGCCGCTGTTACGTTCCGCGCGCTCGAAGGGTTGCTGGCAAAAAAACGGCATCCGATGCCGGTACTGGCGCTGTCACTGGGGCGTCTGGCCAATGCGCCGGGCCAGGCCTCGATTGCGTTGGGCGGCATCCTGGCCAGTTTCAGCCTGATGGTGGCAATGGGGATCATGGTGTCGAGCTTCCGGGTCTCGGTCGACGACTGGATGGGGCATATCCTGCCAGCCGACCTGTATGTGCGCACGGTCGACGCCGGCGGCACCGGTTATTTGAGCCCGGCGCAGCAGACGGCGCTCACCGCGCTGCCCGGCGTCCAGCAGATCCAGTTCCTGCGCACCCGGCGCGTGTCGCTGGCACCCGAGCGTCCGCCGGTCGTCGTCATCGCGCGCGACATCGACGTGCGCGACCCGGCGCGCCTGTTGTATCTGGTGGGTGCCAGCGCGCCGATTCCTGCCGGTGCGCGGCCCGCCTGGGTGTCCGAGGCACTGCTCGACCTGTACGGCGCGCGCGTCGGCCAGACGCTGCGCCTGCCGCTGGGCGGCGCCGAGACGCCGTTCTTTGTGGCCGGCGCCTGGCGCGATTACGCGAACCAGAGCGGCTCGGTCGTCATCCAGCTGGCCGATTACCGCCAGTTGACGGGCGAAGGCGATGTCACCGACGCGGCGCTGTGGACCGGCGACGGGGTCGACGCGGCCGCGCTGGAAACCCGTTTGCGCGCGCTGCCGTTCGGCGCGGCGCTCACCTTCATGCGCCCGGGCGACATCCGCGCCGCGAGCCTGAAAATTTTCGACCGCAGTTTCGCCGTCACGTACTTACTGGAGGCGATCGCCATCGCCATCGGACTATCGGGCATCGCGGCCAGTTTTTCGGCCCAGACTTTGGCACGGGCGCGAGAATTCGGTATGCTGCGCCACGTCGGCGTCACGCGGCGCCAGGTTCTGCAGTTGCTCGCCTTCGAAGGCGGCCTGCTCACCGGCCTGGGCGTCATCGCCGGTTTCGTGCTCGGGCTGACCATCAGCCTGATCCTGGTATTCGTGATCAACCCGCAGTCGTTCCACTGGACCATGGGCCTGCACCTGCCCTGGCCACTGCTGGGCAGCGTGGCCGCGGTGCTGGTGATCGCGTCCATCGCCACCGCGCTCGTGTCAGGCCGCCAGGCCTTATCAAGCGGTCCGGTGCGCGCTGTCAGAGAGGATTGGTAATGCGTTTCATCCTAGGTGTATTGCTGTCGCTGCTGGCACTGTCAGTGCGGGCCGAACCGCCCGTGTTTGCCCCCGTCACGCCCGGTGCGGCGCTGACGTTCCCGCGCGACTACGGCGCCCATCCCGAGTTTCGCACCGAATGGTGGTACGTGACGGGCTGGGTTGAGACGCCCGACAAGCGCCCGCTGGGGTTCCAGGTCACGTTCTTTCGCAGCCGCACCGGCGTCGACGGCGCCAATCCAAGCCACTTCACGCCGCGCCAGCTGGTGATCGGCCACGCGGCGCTGTCTGACCCGGCGGTCGGGCGCCTCGTACACGACCAGCGCAGCGCGCGCGAAGGCTTCGGCCTGGCCTGGGCCCGCCCCGGCAACACCGACCTGAAACTGGATGACTGGCGCATGGTGCGCGACCAGGATGGCACCTACCGCGTGACGATCCGCTCGAACCAGCTGACGCTGGAGCTGCGCCTGCGCCCCACGCAACCGGTGCTGGCACAAGGCCAGGGCGGCTACTCGCGCAAGGGCCCGAGCGCGCAGCATGCCAGCTATTACTACAGCGAACCGCAACTGGCCGTCACGGGCAGCGTGGGCCGCGCCGGCATGGCTGCGACGGCCGTCACCGGCAGCGCCTGGCTCGATCACGAGTGGTCGAGCGAAGCCCTGCAGCCCGACGCTGTGGGCTGGAACTGGGTCGGCGCCAACCTCGACGACGGCGGCGCGCTGATGGCTTTCCAGATCCGCGACAAGCAAGGTGGTAAACTATGGGCGCACGCCACCCGGCGCGACAAGGCAGGCAAGGTCACGCATTACGCGCCGGAGCAGATCACGTTCACGCCGAAGACGCTGTGGACGTCCCCACGCACGCAGGCAACTTACCCGATCGCCACCACGATCACCACCGGCGACCAGGTATGGCAGATCGTCCCGCTGCAGAACGACCAGGAACTCGATTCGCGCCGCTCGACGGGCGCCGTGTACTGGGAAGGCGCGGTCACGATCCAGCAGAACGGGCGCCGCGTCGGCCGCGGCTATCTCGAAATGACCGGCTATGTGCAGCCGATGAAATTATAAGAATCCCACGAAGACACGATGACGACGCGTACCACCAGCTCCACCGCCTCCCCCGACGCAGACATTCCGAGCAAGAGCAGCCTCTCGACCCTCAAGGGCTTGATCCCGTTCATGGCGCCCTACCGGCGCCAGTTCATCCTGGCCGGCATCGCGCTGCTGTTCGCGGCCGGCGCCACGCTGGCGATCCCCGCTGCCTTCAAGCAGATGATCGACCTGGGCTTCGGCGCCTCGGCCACCGCGCGCGGCATCGAGAACGTCAATGCGACCTTTTTGGCGCTGTTCGGCGTGGCCGCCGTGCTGGCGGTGGCGACGGCCGCGCGCTTCTACATGGTCTCGTGGCTCGGCGAGCGTGTCACGGCCGACATTCGCAGCGCCGTGTACCGCCACGTGGTGCGCCAGAGTCCCGAATTTTTCGAGACCACCCGCACCGGTGAAGTGCTGTCGCGCCTGACCACCGACACGACGCTGATCCAGGCGATTGTCGGCACCAGCATCTCGCTCGCGCTGCGCAACACGCTGCTGTTCATCGGTGGTCTGGTCATGCTGTTCATCACCAGCCCGCGCCTGACGTCGATCATTCTTGGCCTGCTGGTGCTGGTCGTGCTGCCGATCGTGCTGTTCGGCCGCCGCGTGCGCAAGCTGTCGCGCGATTCGCAGGACCGTATTGCCGATGCCTCGGCCGTCGCCGGTGAAATCCTCAACGCCATGCCGACCGTGCAGGCGTTCACGCGTGAAGGCTACGAGGCCGGACGCTTTGGCGTCGAAGTCGAAAGCGCGTTCACCACCGCCATGCGCCGCATCCGCGCGCGCGCCACGCTCACGCTCCTGGCGATCGTGCTGATCTTCGGCGCGATCGTGTTCGTGCTGTGGCTGGGCGCGCACGCCGTGATTGCCGGGACCATGACCGGGGGCGAGCTGGGGCAGTTCATCCTGTACGCCGGCATCGTCGCCGGTTCGGTCGGCGCCTTGTCGGAAGTGATGGGAGACGCCCAGCGCGCCGCCGGCGCCACCGAGCGCCTGCTCGAACTGCTGGGCGCCCGCTCGGACATTCAGGACCCGCCCCACCCGGCTGCCCTGCCAGCGCGTACCGCCAATGGCGCGCGCGTGACGCTCGACAATGTCACCTTCGCCTACCCATCACGCCTGCAGGAAGCGGCGCTGTCGCACCTGGCGCTCGAGATCCAGCCCGGCGAAACGGTGGCCGTCGTCGGCCCGTCCGGCGCCGGCAAGACCACGCTGTTCCAGCTGCTACTGCGCTTTTACGATCCGCAATCGGGCAGCATCCGCCTCGACGGCGTCGACGTGCGCGACCTGACGCTGCAGACGCTGCGGGGCGCAGTGGGCATCGTGCCGCAGGATACAGTCGTGTTCTCGCTCGATGCGATGGAAAACATCCGCTACGGCCGCCCCGACGCCACCGACGACGAAGTGATCGCGGCGGCGCGCATGGCGGCTGCGCACGAATTCATCGAGCGCCTGCCGGAAGGCTACCGCTCGTTCCTGGGCGAGCGCGGCGTGCGTTTGTCGGGCGGCCAACGCCAGCGCATCGCGATTGCACGCGCACTGCTGAAGAACCCGCCGCTGCTGCTGCTCGACGAAGCCACCAGTGCGCTCGACGCCGAATCGGAACGCCTCGTGCAGCGCGCGCTCGAAGCGGCGATGATCGGGCGCACCACGATCATCATTGCCCACCGCCTGGCCACCGTGCAGCGCGCCGATCGCATCGTCGTGCTCGATGGCGGCAGGATCGTCGAGATGGGCACACACCACGAACTGGTTGCGCTGCGCGGCGTGTATGCGAACCTGGCCGCGCTGCAATTCCAGGCGCATGCGCCCGTGGCAGCCTGACCGAAGCGCCGGAAATAGTGCGGATGTTGCCAACCGAATCGTAACTTCTCGTCACATTCCGTTGCAGCGTTGTATCGACACAGCGCAAAAGACTGCCAAAACTCACTAAATGTTGCCTTATGAAAAGGTTGGGGCGTATGATCCGGGGTTATACCCTCCATCATCACTCGACTTTCATGAGCAACCAAAAATATAGTTTAGCCAGCTGGAGCGTAGGCACCCGCATCAGCACCGTCACCTTCGCCCTGGCAGGCGTCATCATCGCCGTGCTGATCGGCACGATCACGCTGTCCACATCGAGCATGCTGGAAAAGCGCGCCATGGAGAGCGTGACGAGCGAGCTCAAAGGCGTGGCCAACACGGTCGAGCTGTTCAACAAGACCGTGTCGAGCCAGGCAGTCAGCTTTGGCCGCATCTTCAGCGCCGGCCTGCCGGGCGCGTATGCGCTCGACGAGGCAACCACCGTAGACATCGGCGGCCGCCAGGTACCCACCCTGAGCCTGGATGGCAAGGCGCTGAACCTGGACTTCGCCGTCCCCGACAGTTTCACCGAACGCACCGGCGCCAACGCCACCGTGTTCGCCGTCGCCGGTGACGACTTTGTGCGCGTGACCACGTCGGTCAAGAAGGAAAACGGCGACCGCGCCGTCGGTACGGCCCTGGACAAGAGCGCGCCGGCCTACGCCGCGCTGCGCGCAGGCCGCACCTATGTCGGCCTGGCCTCGCTGTTCGGCAAGCAGTTCATCACGCAGTACGAGCCGGTGCGCGACGCCGCCGGCAAGGTCGTCGGCGCGCTCTACGTGGGCGTGAACATCAGCCAGGACATCGCCTTCCTGAAGGAGCGCGTCAAGGCGATCAAGGTCGGCGACAGCGGCTACTTCTATGTCCTGTCGGCAGCGCCTGGCAAGACCTACGGCGACCTGCTCGTGCACCCGAAGAGCGAAGGCAAGAATATCCTCGACAGCAAGTCGGCCAACGGTCACGAGTTCGTCAAGGAAATGCTGGAGAAGAAGGAAGGCACTGTCCGCTACGACTGGCAAAACCCGGGCGAGAGCGCCTCGCGCGAGAAGTTCGCTGCCTACAGCTACATGAAGGACTGGAACTGGGTCATCGCCGGCGGCACCTATATCGACGAGATCACGGCCGCCGCCACGGAGCTGCGCAACCGCTTCATCCTGCTGGGCCTGGGCGCGCTGGGCGTGCTGGCCACCCTGCTCTACCTGCTGGTGCGTTCGACCGTGACGCGCCCCCTGGCCGCCGTCGAAGAAATCGCACGCCGCATCGCCGGCGGCGACCTGACCGCCCGGATTGCGCCGCGCAACAATGACGAAATCGGTCGCCTGACGGTGGCGATCAACGAGATCGGCGAGAACCTGTCTGGCGTGGTCGGCAAGGTGCGCGATGGCGCCGAGCACATTGCCGCCGCCTCGCAGCAGATTTCGACCGGCAACCTGGACCTGTGCAGCCGCACCGAAGAACAGGCCGCCAGCCTGGCCACCACTGCGTCGTCAATGGACGAGCTGACGACGACCGTGCGCCAGAACGCCGACAATGCACGCCAGGCCAACGACTTTGCCCGCAGCGCCTCAAGCGTGGCGCAGAAAGGCGGCGACACCGTCTCGCAAGTGGTCGCCCGCATGGATTCGATCACAGTTGCCTCGCGCAAGATTTCGGACATCACGAGCGTCATCGATGGCATCGCGTTCCAGACCAATATCCTGGCACTCAATGCCGCCGTCGAAGCGGCGCGCGCCGGCGAACAGGGCCGCGGCTTTGCGGTCGTGGCGTCCGAAGTGCGCAACCTGGCGCAGCGTTCGGCCGCAGCGGCCAAGGAAATCAAGGGCCTGATCGACGCGTCGAACCAGGAAGTGGGCGCCGGCAGCGCGCTGGTGGCGCAAGCCGGTACCACGATGCAGGAAGTGCTCACGAGCGTGCAGCGCGTCACCGACATCATGGCCGAGATCAGCAACGCCAGCCAGGAGCAGACCCAGGGCATCGAGGAAATCAACCGCGCCGTCGTCGAGATGGACACGACCACGCAGCAGAATGCAGCACTGGTCGAAGAAGCCAGCGCTGCGGCGCAGGCGATGCACGAACAGGCCGACGCCCTCGCCCGCTCGGTGCGCAGCTTCCGCCTGGCCGAAGACGGCCCGAGCCTCGGCCACGCTGCACCGGCATCGACGCCACGCCGCCCGGCGCTGGCCCACGGCTGATTGACCATTCTGCGCCCGGCCATCCGGCCGGGCGCTTCCTGTGCCGGCCCGGCGCGGTGTAGAGTAGCGTTCCTGTTCCTTCGGAGTGCCCCTTGTCAGAATCCGCCCTGCAGCGCCGCTGCCACACGATCTTCCCCGGCCACCGCCAGCGCCGTCCTGCCGAACATTTTGCAGCGATGGCCGCCTGGTGCGAGCAGCACGACATCGATCACGACGTGTATGGCAATGGCGAGCTGATCCAGTCCTTGGAGGCCAAGGTGGCGGCCACGCTCGGCTTCGAGGCCGCCGTGTTCTGCGTCAGCGGCACGATGGCGCAGGTGACAGCGCTACGCCTGGCCTGTCTCGAGCGCGCCAGCCGCCTGGTGGCGCTGCACCCAACCTCGCACATCTTCGTCCACGAACGGGCCAACTACCAGTTACTCGACCACTTCCAGGCGCTGCCCGTGGGCGACCGGCACCGGCCATGGACGGCCGCCGATCTGCTGGACGTGCCGGACCGCCTGGGCGCCGTGGGCCTCGAGATTCCGATGCGGGAGATTGGCGGGCAGCTCTCGCCCTGGGACGAACTCGAAGCGATCAAGCGCGGCTGCCGCGAGCGCGGCATCCACCTGCACATGGACGGCGCGCGCCTGTGGGAAGCGGCGGCTGGCTATGACCGCAGCGTGGCACAGATCGCGGCCGGCTTCGATTCGGTGTATGTGTCGCTTTACAAGGGCCTCGGTGGCCTGGGCGGCGCGATGCTGGCCGGCAGCAGCGAGTTCGTGGCGCGCTGCGCCGAATGGTTCCGGCGCCAGGGCGGCAATGTGATTCACCGCTCGCCGTACGTGGTGGCGGCCGCGATGGACTTCGACGCGCGCCTGGCGGCCATGCCCGATTATTTCAGGCGCACGCAGCACTTGTATGCCGCGCTGCGCGCGCACCCGGCGATCCGCGTGAACCCGGCCGCGCCCCAGGCGAATATGCTGCACCTGCATCTGCCCGTATCGCGCGATCATGCGCTGGCGATCCGCGACGCGCTGGCGGCTGACCATGGCATCTGGATGTACAACCGCGCCGCCCACGGCGCGCTGCTAGACACCAGCGTCGTCGAAATCTATGTGGGTGACAACCTGCTGGCGATGCCCGACGACGCGCTGCGCCTGGCGTTGCAGCGCTTTGCCGACCGGCTGGCCGCGCCACCGGCTTCCGGCCGTGGCGCCCCAAACGACCCCGTTTGCACCGGATGATAGAATGACGGGTTGTTAGTTCCTTCATCACACAACCCGCAATGCGCCAATATCTCGACTTCATGCGCCATGTCCAGCAGCATGGCGCCATCAAAACCGACCGCACCGGCACCGGCACCCGCTCGGTATTCGGCTACCAGATGCGCTTCAATCTGCAGGAAGGCTTTCCGCTCCTGACGACCAAGAAAGTGCACCTGAAGTCGATCATCCATGAACTGATCTGGTTCCTGCAGGGTTCGACCAATATCGCGTACCTGAAAGAAAACGGTGTGTCGATCTGGGATGAATGGGCCGACGCCGACGGCAATCTGGGGCCTGTGTACGGTTACCAGTGGCGCAACTGGCCAACGCCCACCGGCGAGCACATCGACCAGATCGCGCAGGTGCTCGAGCAGATCCGCACCACGCCCGATTCGCGCCGCATGATCGTCTCGGCCTGGAACGTCGCGGACGTGCCGTCGATGAAGCTGCCGCCCTGCCATGCACTATTCCAGTTCTACGTGGCCGACGGCAAGCTGTCGTGCCAGCTGTACCAGCGCAGCGCCGATATCTTCCTGGGCGTACCTTTCAATATCGCCTCGTATGCGATCCTGACCCACATGATGGCGCAGCAGGCGGGCCTGGAAGTGGGCGACTTCATCTGGACCGGGGGCGATTGCCACCTGTACGCCAACCACATGGAGCAGGTCGACCTGCAACTGTCGCGCGAGACGCGCGCGTTGCCGCAACTGGTCATCAAGCGCAAACCCGACTCGCTGTTCGACTACCGCTTCGACGATTTCGAGATCACCGGGTACGACCCGCATCCGGGCATCAAGGCGCCGGTCGCTGTCTGACGGCGACCGGCCTGACAGGCGGGCGCCATGGCGCCCGCCACCACAACCTGACGGGATCCCCATGACATTTCCACCGAATGCGCTGATGCTGCGCTTGCTTGCGCCCCTGGTTTGTACTGCGCTGGCCGCCTGCGACGGCGCCGGCTCCGCGACCAGCCGGCACGGCGGCCTGTCCGATGCAGCGCCGGCAAGTGGCAACCTGCCTGTGCAGGGAAAAGCTGCTCCCATCGGGGCGTCCGTGCATGGCGCCACCGTGGCGCACGCGAGCGCGGCAAAAGCATCCACAGGTACAAGTGCGAGTGCAAGCGCGAGCGCAAGCGCTGCGCCGTTTGGCAGTTATCTGCGCCCTTACGCAGCCACGTCGTTATGGAATGCGCGTCCGGTCAATCCGACGTTCGGCACGTTCGTGATTCCCCGGTCGAGCTACTTCCCTACGGTCGCGTCGGGTGCCTATTCGACCGGCGTGTTCCTTGCGTCGACGACGGACAAGCCCATGACCATTGTCGGGCCTGGCTCCACCGACGCACATACGGTGGGGGTTGCCGACCCGGACAATGGCGGCAACCGCGTCATCACCCTTCCCCGCTGGCCTGCAGGCGTGTTGCCGGCCTCGGGCACGGATGGCCATGCCGACATCGTTGACCCGGTGACGCAGACCATCCACTCGTTCTGGCAGTTGAAGCAGAAGGATGGCCGCTGGACGGCAGCGCTGTATTCATGGAGCAAGCTGTCCGGCAATGGCTGGGGCGATCCCGCGCACTATTACCAGGGCGCCCGGGCGGTGGGCATTCCGGCGTCCGCTGGCCTGATTCGCAAGCATGAAATCAAGGATGGTCTGGCCGCCTACCCGCATGCGCTGGCGATGTCACTGACGAAGAATGGCCTGGCTAATGGTGTCACCAGTCCTGCCTATGTCTTTCCTGCGACCTCCGCCGACAACACGGCAGCGGCGAATACCGGCGCCATTCCCCAGGGCGCGCTGATCATGCTGCCGCGCAGCTTCGACAGCAGCGAGATCACCAGTCCCGACCTGAAGAAGATCGTCGAGACGCTCAAAATGTACGGGGCTTATGTGGTCGATTACAACACTGGCACGCCGTTCGTGATCTATGTTGAAAACGACGCCGGCTTCCACCTGATGCCCACCGGCTGGGATGGCAAGATCGCCAGCCAGCTCGACCAGATTCGTGCCAGCCTGCGCCAGGTGACGGCGGTACAGGGCTGGATCGATGGCAACGGCAACACGGCCAACGCGGCGATCAAGGCGCAGCAGAACATGAATATCCTGTCGATGCGGGGTCCGTGGTCGCGCCAGTCGGGCACCGGCACGGCCGCCTACGACACGGCCGGGCAGCGTCTCGTGTTCGAACCGGCGAGCGGCAAGACCGTATATGTCAATGGGAGTAACGCTGGCCTGACCCGCGTCAACTGGGCGCTACCACCGCAAGGCGCTCACGTCGAACTGTCGGTCAGCGCGACCGGCGGCGCCACGTTGCGCCTGCAGGTCACCAGCAATGGCGCCGTGACCGAAGCGACCAAGGACCTGCACAACGGACAATCCACACGGTTCACATGGCCTGCCGACGCGAAATTGACGCTGACCGCGACCAGCGGTGCTGGCGGTACTGGCGGCGCGTCGTCCGTCAAGGCATCGCTGGTCAAGGTGCCTTGAGATCGATTGCAATTACAACCATAAGCCCGGCGCGATGGTTCGGGCGACCATACGCAGTTTCTCCTTTGCCCTGTAACTGGCACTGCGATAATTTGCGTTGGAATACCCGGAATACCCATCGATAATCGGCTGCACGCGAAAACGCGGAATGATTTGCTTATTCCGCTTTTTCAATTCCTCTTTCATAGTTTGAAAGAATTTCTTTTCAAGCACAAATGATTTGGAAAATTCGCCACGGAAATACCGGTCGTAGGCGTCGCGACGGAATGCAAACGTCCGCAATTCCATCCACAGATTGCCACCCAACGACTCGCCAATGAGCGGGACGTCCCTGAGATCGCAATACACCTCATAGTCGGCTGGTGCCGAGCAGATCAATTGCTTGATATTTAAAATTTTCAAGCGCCCGGTGACTTTCCAGATATGATCGTCCGCCTTGATGGATTCGCTGGCGAGCAGGCCTTCATCGAACATTCTGAATTCGCCATAGCCCTTGCCTCGGGACGGCGGATAATCCGAACTGACGCTGATGAATTCCACGTTCTTGTACGACTTGCGCTGCAGCGCGTTTTTCAGCGGTGTCAGGTCGGTGTCGGAATTCTCGAGAAAGACGATCCGGTCGACCACCTCGGGTGCTACGCCCTCGTAGTACCGGAGCGCCTCGATATAGTCGTTCATGCGGATCGCCGGATCCATCCGCGTCGAGCCGGGCATGTCCTTCGATGGCGTGATCGTTGCCGACATCAGGATCACATTGGGTTTGATTGGGTTCGACATCGTTTTCCTCACGCTCGGGCTGGCCTCGACCATGCCATATCTTGCAATTTCCCTATCCTACCGCCTTGCACGAAGCACAGCCAACACGGTATCTGGCGCGTTCTCCCGGCATGCCAATAGTGCCATTTGATTCGACCTGAAGTATTTAAACAGTGGTGCTCGTCAATACGATTGCCGCTGAATGTCATGACGTTTGTCTTTTGGTTGGCAGTGCTGGAGTTTCCCGATCTCGCTTTACGAGAAACACAAGTCTCGATCGCGTCGTTTCAATTCGATCACGTCATCCGGTAATACTTTTTTAATGCCCATAGCAAGACGGGCAATCTTCTGTTGCAAATCCCCAATAGTTTCCTATAAAAATCTTTTTTGCCGTGTGGAATTGCTTTCCCTAACGTAATATTGGCGTCATCTGACAGGCTGAGAGCGAAGAGCCTGATACCGCATCCGATACTCCCTGATATAGAAGATACCCATATGACACTATTTTCACGCACAGTGACCGTCAAGGTCGTCTCAACGCTACTTTGCACGTCCCTGGCCGCCTGTGGCGGCGGCGGCGCTGACACCGATTCTGCTACTGCAGCGATGACCGTGTCGAACATCACCACGCCAGTCGCTGCCGCGACGGCCCCTGCTGTCGATAATGGCGACGCAGCCAAACTCACGCCTGTGAGTGTCGTGCCAACCAACAGCGCCAGTCAACCCGTGTCCCAGTCGACTGGTTCGGCCTCCACCGTGTCCGTTCCATCCACGGCGAACCCGTCTGTACCATCTTCAACGATCCCATCCGTCGTACCTCCGGCCCAGGTCCCGTCAGCACAACCGGTGCCTGCGGTAGTCGCGCCGGCGACCGGCACCAGTCAACCTGTGTTCCAGCCGGTGGTGTCGGCCCCCACGGCGCCCGCCGCATCCACGCCGCGCCCGTCTGTACCTTCCTCGACGACCCCATCCGTCGTACCGTCAACGCCGGCGCCTTCGGCACAAACGCCCTCGTCGAGCACGCGCGATGGCGTATTTGGCACCTATCTGCGTCCGTATGCAGCAGACTCCCTGTGGAACTCGCGCCCGCTCAATCCGGTCTTCGGGACGTTCGAGATTCCGAAGTCCAGCTATTTCCCGACCGTGGCCTCCGGCGCCTACTCCACCGGCGTGTTCCTCGCTTCCGCGACCGATGCACCGATGACCGTCGTCGGCCCGGGTTCGACCGCCACCAACACCGTCGGTGTCGCTGACCCCGACAGCGGGACCAATCGCGTCATCACATTGCCTCGCTGGCCTGCGGCCGTGCTGCCGGCGTCCGGTACCGATGGCCACGCGGATATCGTCGATCCGATCACGAATATCGTCCATTCGTTCTGGCAACTGAAGCAGCAGAACGGCCGCTGGACTGCGGCCATGTATTCCTGGAGCAAGCTGGGTGGCACTGGCTGGGGCGATCCGTCGCACTATTACCAGGGCGCACGCGCGGTGGGCATTCCGGCATCGGCCGGCCTGATCCGCAAGCATGAAATCAAGGATGGTCTTGCCGCCTACCCGCACGCCCTCGCCATGTCGTTGACCTTCAATGGCCTGGCCAACGGCGTCAGCAACCCGGCCTACATCTTCCCGGCGACGGCGGCTGACAATTCGGCAAACGCCAACACCGGCGCCATTCCGCAAGGCTCGCTGTTGATGCTGCCGCCGAATTTCGACAGCAGCGCAATCGTCAACCCGGATTTGAGGAAGATCGTCGAAACGCTCAAGTTGTACGGCGCCTATGTCGTTGACCGGAATACGGGCACGCCGTTCGTGATCTATGTCGAAAACGATGCCGGATTCAACCTGATGCCAAAAGGCTGGGACAACTCGGTGGCCGACCAGCTCGACAAAATCCGCGCCGCTCTGCGTCAGGTGACGTCGGCGCAGGCCTGGGTCGACGGCAACGGCGACGTCATTGCCGCAAGAAATGCACCACAGCAGAATCTGAATATCGTGTCGATGCGCGGCGGTTGGTACCGGCAGTCCGGCACGGGCGCGGCCGCTTACGACCCGGTCACGCAGAATTTCTCGTTCGCTGCAACGACGACCAAGACGGTCTATGTGAATGCCAATAATACGGGGTTGACCCCAGTCAAGTGGGCCAAGCCGCAAGCGGGCACCTATGTCAACTTCACGGTGCGTGCTACCGGCGGCGCCCGGTTGCGACTGCAAGTGAAATCGGGCAACTCGTTCACGCACGACACCTGGGACCTGGTCGATGGGAAATCGGTCCGCATCCTGTGGCCAGCCAACGCGTCGATCGTGCTGATCGCGTCCAGTGGGACGAGTGGCCCGTCGTCTGTCAACGCGACACTCGTTCCATCAACCTGATAGTTTTCTGTTGCGATGTCAAGCCGCGCCGGGTGCGCGGCTTTTTTTCGTGGCGCAGTCAACGTTAAATAGAGACTAGTTTTGAACTGAAGAGCACTTCTATGGTCTGACCCCTGTCCCAGCGTCAGGAGTCCATCATGAAAGCGCCACGTTTCAAGGGCTGGTTCGCAAAACTGCCTTCACTGAATCAGCCGCAGCGCCGGCAAGTGCTCGATGCCCTGCATCCTGCAGCCGGACTCGATCAGGTGGTTGCGCTC